>MTKW01018276.1_pt1 | contig 15434 bp, 31 predicted proteins | sample 1042761 | NCBI WGS metagenome assembly MTKW01 (sample SAMN06205366, study PRJNA360243) | anaerobic digester metagenome | biome: Wastewater treatment plant; feature: Anaerobic digester sludge; material: sludge; isolation source: anaerobic digester fed with sludge from wastewater treatment plant ... | reverse complement strand
GATGTTGAAACCACCGTCCATGAGAAAGGAGGATAGGAATGAAAAACCAATTGATGGCCATGCAAATAGATCTAGTGATACTGGCGTTAAAACAAAAATTACCTTTGCCTAACGGTCAGGAACCTCTGGAATTATTGGCCACTATCGCAGAGACGCTGAGGAGCACTCCACAGGCGGCAAAACGAGGTAGAAAGAAGAAGGTTGAGGGGGCGGAATAGCCCCCTTTTTTTAATCCCTCCAGGTTTTGATATAATGACTTTTAGGAGGGATCATCTTGGCTAGACGTATTCAAGGTAGCGGTTCAATCTACTTTGACAAAAATCTCAACAAGTATCGCGGTTACATCACAGTCAATTATGAACAAGGGAAACAGGTCCGCAAGTACGCTAGTGCTAAAACCAAGAAAGAACTCGGGGAAAAGCTGGAGAAACTGAGAATAACCTACCAACCCAATTTTCTGGATACTTCAGCGCAAAACTTCGGCGATTTTCTTGATAGTTGGTTGGAAGATGTTTCGCGTACCAAAACCGAGGGAACTTACAAGAGTTATCTTTATGCCCGAAGATATTTAAAACCCTTGGACAATGTCGAGATAAAAAGATTGGGTCCTCAGCACTTCAACAACCTTCTAGGAGAGATTATGGAAGAGGATAAGGGCAGAACTGCGGAGTTAGTCTATTCCGTGGCTCACGTCGCCTTACAGAAGGCCGTGAGATGGAGATTAATATCGGTCAACCCCGTGTCGTTGGTTGATAAGCCTAAGTACGAGAAAGCCCCAGTCGTGTATTGGACGGTAGCACAGATCAAACAATTTTTGAAAGTAGCCCGTGACCACAAGCATTACCCTCTTTATTTTTTTATGCTCAGCACGGGATGCCGCATTGGAGAAGCCCTAGCATTAAAATGGGAGGATATAGACTGGGATAACAATATGGTGGCCATTCAAAGAAAACTAGGTTGGGATAGAAAGGGTAAACCTTACTTCTCAGACCCCAAGTCCGCCAAATCCCGAAGGGCGTTGGTAATTCCCGACAGTGTGATGAAAGTGCTTAAACATGAACAGGAATTTCCGCGCACAAAACGACGTCGGGATTTCAAAGACAATGGTCTGGTATTTTCAACCAATACAGGCAAAGTGCTTACGCCTTCCAATTTAATCAAACAGTCTTTGGAACCGTTGGCAAAGAAGGCAGGGTTGCCACGAATTACCTTGCACCAATTACGTCACAGTGCGGCTTCTGCGCTGCTGGCAGCAGGGGTGGGGTTGAAACAAGTAAGCGAAATGTTAGGGCATTCTTCAGTGGCAATAACGGGCGATATTTATGCTCATGTAGATATTTCCTTGAGGCGTCAGACAGCAGAGGTCATGGAGCGAATCATCGGTGAGCTGGAATGAGCTTAAATGAGCTTAAATGAGCGTGTAAGCATGGGAACAAAAGAAATGATGGTGATAACAAGTCAAATAGAATGGGACGTGTGGGGGTAAAAGAATTCTTGTAACGCTTTAATAATGATTTGTAATCAGCAGGCTATGGGTTCGAGTCCCGTCGCTGGCTCCAGCATAACCGCCCTTTCTCGTCTGAGAGGGGGCTTTTTTATGAGCTTAAATGAGCTTAATTCAACCGAAACCAACAAGAGTGCACTTTTCCTAAGATTTTTGCACCCTTCACTTCGATGGTTTTGTATCGAGGATTGGCTGGCAACAAGATCATTTTGTCCTCCAAGACGTATACCCTGCGGATCATTATTTGTTCTGTGTAAACGGCTGCCAATTCTCCGTCACTTACCTGGGTGTGCTTCACCACAACAGTGTAACCTTTCAGAATCCCCGCGTCGGACATGGAATCGTCGGGGGCTATGAAGGCAAAATAAGAACCTGATCCAATCATCTCCTCCGGCACCTCTATTTCACTAATGATGGTGTTTGTTTGATCCATTAGCGGTATCTTCCTAGCGGTGAGTTCCCCGGTGAGCAAATAGGTGAGCGAGGTTCCGAAAAACTCAGCTAACTGCAACAGTGTTTCTTGACGCGGGTTGTTAATTCCTGCCTCCCATGCGGAATAAGTTTGTCGTGTCACTCCCAGGTGATTTGCTACGTCAATTTGTCTCAATTCCCTTTCCCTCCTAAGTAGTTTCAATCGTTTCGCAAGCATGATTATCACCTCTAATCTAAGATACTCAGCGCAATTTTGATTTGCAAATGGGCAACAGGGATCTTACATAAATCAGTGTATCCACTTGACAGGGCAATTATGCATAGCATAAAATGTGAAATAGAAAGGAGGCTACGAAGTGCAATTGGAATCTTTCGATGCACGTGACAAAAGTACGTGGCCTGAAGTGATGACGGCCAAACAAGTAGCTGAGGCGTTGCAAGTCACATTGAACCACATCTACGTGCAATGCAATCTGTTTCGAGAAAAGGGTCAAGGGCTACCGAATAAAAGACTGGGTGGCCGCGTTTTGATCCCGAGGGCAGAAGTTTTGAAATTTACGGGAGGGATCCAATGAAGATTACCAATAAGTATGGGTTGCCACAGGCCTTCGTGTCGATGGCAGAAAGTGACTACCAATACAAACCCAAACAGTATTCGGTCACGTCTCTTTTGAAAGGCGTCCGTGAAAGCATTTTGGAACGCCGTCATCATCACGAGATAGAACAAGATGTGTCTGAAATGATCTGGATGCTTTTCGGACAAGCAGTCCATAGCATTTTGGACAGCCAAGAAGAAGGGACACACGAATTCAAAGAAGAGTATCTTCGGGTACCCATTGGGGATTACTTCCTCAGTGGGCGTTTTGATTTGTACAACGCTAAAACCAAAACCATTACCGATTACAAGACGTGCACTACATGGAAGATCATCTTCAATGACTATGAAGACTGGCGAATGCAACTCCTCATGTATGCATGGATGTTAAGGACAATAGGTTTCGATGTGCAAATCGGCGAAGTCATTGCCATTATCAAGGACCACTCGAAGGCTCAAGCCCAAAGAAAAGCGGACTACCCAGAGTTGCCGGTACGCAAAATCTCCTTCAGGTTTACAGATGAAGACTTTGAGTATATTGGGGATTGGCTTATCACTAGGTTTGAAGAAATAGCAGCGGCTGAAAAACTTCCCGATGATGAACTACCTCTCTGTTCCCTAGAAGAAAGGTTCAATGACGGTGGGAAGTGGGCAGTTATGAAGAAGGGTAGAAAAGCCGCTTTGAGAGTGTTGGATTCAGAAGAAAAGGCAATTGATTGGCAAAAGAAAAACGGCGGTGACTTTATTGAGCACCGTCCAGGCTTGGATAAAAAATGCGCTGACTACTGTAGGGCGGCCCCATTTTGTAGCTATTGGAGGGATGTAAATGCTGAAAAGTGAGTCTATAGAAAACTTGGCACAGGCGTTAGCGTTATTCCAAGGGGAAGTCAGAAATCCCTCAAATAGTGCAGTCAACCCCTTCTACAAGAGTTCCTACGCCCCTTTGAGTGAGGTCTTGAACACGGTTAGACCCATACTATCCAAACATGGTTTAAGCGTGTTACAAACGCCCTCAGGGGATGGAGAAGATATCTCCGTCACAACCCTACTTCTGCATAGCTCGGGTGAGTGGATACAATCAGAACCCCTTATACTCAAAGCTGATAAACCCACTGCCCAAGGTGCGGGTTCTTCTATCACCTACGCAAGACGGTATGCGCTTTCTGCTGTGTTAGGAATTTCCTCAGAAGACGATGACGATGGCAATGTCGCTAGCGCGAAGAAGGAAACGCCCAAAAAGGAAATGCCCAAGAAAGAAACGCCTAAGAAAGAACCCACAAAAAAGGAATCAAACGAACCTACGGCGGACATAAATTTCGCTCCTTTTTGGACAAGCGTAAACAATCTGGGGCTATCGAAAGACAAGGTTTATCAAGAGGCCTCTGCGTTCTTCGAGGTGGAGGGATTAACCAGTCTCAAAGACATCCCCAATTTGACAAACGCCAAATTGAATCGTTTCCTGACGGTGTTGATCAGCATGAGGGGGAATGACTGATGGGTGAAGAGCTGTACGAAAAGTTCAACAAAGGCTTGACTGTACCCTCCTGGGGAGAGTTGAGTTGGGAACAACAAATCATGTGGGCTAGGGTATCGATCGAGTTTAAAGACTTGGAAATAGCGTTGGATTGTGCCTATCGCTGTTTGGGGGAATTGGTATGCGAGTCTAAGGTGAGAGCATGTTAATGCGGTTCCCTTTTCAACTCGATCCCCCCGAAAAGAGGGTGGCCATATGCAGGTATTGCCGACGGGATTTATACAACTGGCAAGAAGCCCTCTTTTATCACGATGCGAGCGAATACTTTTGCGATGAGCATTGTTTCTTGAAGTGGATGTTTCGGCAAGGTGTTATTCAAACAGTAGATTTAGAGGAGGTTTTCCGTGAAAGAGCTCATTGAGAAATGTAGGGAGCTACGAAGACTTGGCACGGAAATCATGAACACGACGGATGTGTATTGGATAACAATCCATGATGATTATGTGCACATTGGGGTGCAGATACGCACGTTTATCACGATGGGTTGGCCTGCTCACACCATAAAGTGGACAGGTCGCATATGGGAGATTAGATCCAGGTTTGATGGCGTTGAAGTGTACGGTATAACCACAGAAGATGCTGATATTCTCAATCTTCCTTGGGAGGTTGCACTAGACGACATGACGGCATGGAAACTTGAATCGATGAAAGGGAGGGCTAGGAATGAAGCGGAACGCGGAACAACAAACATTGGATGACGCTTGGAAAGCGATAGAAGTGGCCCTGAACCATCTTAACTATGCAGACCAAGATTTCATTGACGCTGCCATTTGGGAGTACAACGCAGCTTTGGCCAAGTTCAATGCCCTTTATGTCAGAGCAAAAACTGCGTAGGAGAAGGTGCTGCGCCTCGGTAGCATAACCAATAACCCGCCCCGGGGCGAAAGGCGGGGAAAGGAGTAGAAAACAATATGAGAAAGAAACTGCTGGAGGCCATTGCAAAAGGCCTACGAGAGGTAGGTGTGTACAATATAGACATCGATCACATATCAGAAGCCGTGCGTAGACATGTAGAACCACTCATGAACAAAACCGAATTCGGCTTAGACGAGGAAACACGAATTGCTTTAACTGCTGTTCAAGGGGCCATCTCTGCTTTATCACAAATGCTTGGCACAGAGCTGAATGCGAATGTTGAGGTTGCGCTCGGTAAAGTTCCTTACGTAAAGATACAAGTTCATCCAGATAGCTTCCTGGACGGAACATTCCCTGTTCACCATCTCTCTCATCGCCCGGCAGGTATACTGCCGTGGGTTGTCAGGTGGAACGGTGATCACATAACTGTATGGGCATTGATGGCAAACTCAGAAGTATTTCAGTTGTCCATCAGCAAAAGAGCGTTACTGAGCTATGAGGCGGTTGAAGCACTTGGGGTTTATCGAAAATTGTACGAGGAATCAGATAGTGAGCGGCCCCAAATCCAAGAAGAGTATATCACCCCAGTGTGCCCCTTAGCGAAAGCCTACGAGAACCCGCAATGTCGAGGCAAACAGTGCGCTTGGTTTGACCGCGAAAACAACCGCTGTGCCGTACTGTCGTTGGCTGAGACCCTGTCATTTCTGAACGACACGGTGTCTATGTTTTATGACAAGGGAGGTTCCCATGATTAAGAAAATTGAAATGCCAACAAGTGCAGTTCGTCACCTAATAAAAGGGGACTCCGTTATATTAAGTTTATTGGGTGACGAGCAGGGCATGTCACCTTACGAAGCGGGTGATTTATGTTCGGTGCTTGAATCTTGGGGTGATGTTGATATCTCTGACTGTTTGGAACGGCAGAGAAACAATGGGTGAAAACTTGCTTAAACCAGAATGTGCATATCTTAGGGGTTGGGACGAAAAACTCACAAAACAATTCATGAGGCAAATCCGCCACCTGATAGGTATACACAACAGACAGTACGAACCTTTTCAAAGCCCCGAAGAGGCACTGGATGTAATTGAAGCGTCATGCCATCTAGCAAGATTTTATTTTGAACATGACGAAGATTTCACATCTGAGCAAAACATGCTGATGATGATCGTGTCGGGTATCCGATTCATCATGCAGTACTTCACCTTGGAAAGTAAGATTGAAAGACAAATTGCCAAGCGAGACGCAAAACACAGGGAGGGATGAATTCTTTGTACCCTTTGATGGCCAGGATGTGCCCAGAGGAATTTGCTCGGGCAATGGAAAAGCAACTCCAGGAAAAGGTAATAAAAGATTGGCGAGCGATGAGTTTTGACGACTTGTACGATCTACTTTTGGACAAAGTGTGTGCCCTACAAGAAGTCCTCTACTATTACAAGATTGGCGAAATAGACAACGATAGTGGACTTGTTTTAGAGAGGGCGGCGGCCGTTGCGAACTCCGCCATGATGATTGCAGATGTTTCGAGGGTGATGGACATACCAAAGTATCATGAACGGAGGCGATCTATATGCGAGTAGAAATCCTCGGTGTCAAAGGTACGTGGCGTGATGTTGCAAATGCCGCCCGTACTACTATCGGGATGGAGGCGGGGGAGGGGGAACCCTCCTCCTCTTGGAAAACACGTATGTTATTGGCTGAGCACTCTCCTATCAGAAAGATCATCGTCTGTTGGAAATGGGTAGGCTTACCCTCATGGGTGTCAGTGCACTTTGTCAGACACAAGATTGGCATAGAACATTGGGTGCAGAGTCAACGCACAGATCGTACGGGTATAGAGCGTTCTAACCTACCCCAGGGGGCGTTGGTAACGCACGAATGCGAAGCAAATGCTCAGGCCATAATAAACATCTCACGTCGCAGATTGTGTATGCAGGCTTCTCCTGAAACTCGTGGGGCATGGAGGGCATTTCTCGAAGCACTAAAAGAACACGAACCCGAGTTAGCGAAGGCGTGTGTGCCTGATTGCGTTTACCGAGGCGGATGCTTCGAGTATGAGTCCTGCGGCTCATTTAACAGATTGGGAAAACCTAGACGACAATTCACTGCTTGACAAAAGCATGTATATGTGGTATAGTGGGTATATGGGTATGCATGGGTATCCAATGCTGTGCATAGTTATAAAGGGTGGTGAAAGGGTGGATGCGGATATCGTAAGGGTATGGGTGGGGGATCTCTACCCACTCAAGGTTTGGCTGGTAAGTGCTTATCACAAGAGTGCACTTTGCATGAAAAATGCTGAAGATGCGATGACGTACTTGGTAAACGATTGGTACGGTAGACCCTGGGGGCAAGACGGCGACATGGAATTGTTGGAGTGCGGCAGTGTATAATATGTATAAGGGGGCGATGTAATGTCATTAAACAGGGTGGTGTTAACAGGCAGATTAGTTCGAGACCCCGAGCTGAGAGTAACACAGGGAGGTACTTCGGTTTGTTCCGTCACGTTGGCGGTAGACCGTTGGAAGAAGGACGAAGGCGCAGATTTTTTTGAACTGGTGTGTTTCGGAAAAACCGCAGAAATTTTGTGTAAGTACAAATCAAAAGGTGATCAAATCGGAGTGGATGGGAGATTGCAATCAAGGACTTATGAGACCAAGGATGGCCAACGCCGAAAGGTTGTTGAAGTCCTTGTGAATGAACTGGAATTCCTAGGTAGCAAGAGGACAGATGATTGAACATGCGCTGTGGGGCTGTGAGAGGCCCCACAATCGTTTTTATGCCCATGGTATGTATAATGGGTATGGCGGGATTGGAAAAACGAAAATAGAGCCTTACAGAAGGTCTGGAGGTGATTAACATTACGGAGACAGTTAACGCAATCGGGAGGATTAATTTTGAAGGTAACATCGTACCCGTAAGTTGGTTACAGTTTCTAAAGACTGACGCAAACAAGCCCGATGCGATAGCGGCACTCTTATTGTCGGATATTATTTATTGGTATCGGCCAACAATCATTCGGGACGAAACGACGGGGCGAGAAGTCGCTCGCAAGAAAAAATTTCGCTCGGATAAACTGCAAAGAAGCTATGGTCAATTCGCAAAACAGTTTGGGTTCAGCAAGACTCAAGTCACCAGAGCACTGAAAAGGCTTGAGAACAATGGATTTATAACCCTCGAACTCAGAAATATCAAAACCGAAATGGGAGTGGTGTCCAACGTTCTTTTTATCGAACCGATACCCTCCAAAATTGCAGAAATCACTTTCCAGTGGGACGCAAACTCTCACAACTTGGAGGGAGGTATGGACAAATTTGTAGACACATCCCTCTCAACAAATTCGCATACACCTCCCTACAAATTTGTAGACACGTATACAAAGACTACTACAAAGACTATATCTAGTGGGGATTCTGCAATTAATGGACATTCTGCTTCTTGTAACCTCTCATCTTCTAATAAAGCTAATATATATAGTCGTATTCACGCTTTTTGGAACAGCAAAGACATCATTAAGCACCGTTCGCTGAATGACAAAACCAAACGAGCTATCAATTCTGCGCTCAAGGACTTTACTGCAGACGAGATTGAGTGTGCTATTAGTAATTACGCGCGCATTCTAAAAGATGACAGCTACTATTTTACCTACAAATGGACGTTACAGCACTTTCTCCAACGCGGCTTAGATTCTTTCCGCGAGTGGGATGTGTGTCACTCAAATTACCGCAAAGAGAAAGACAAATCTGCGAGTTCCGGGGAGGGTGAGGGTGTGTGGCTTCAGAATTTGGCCGATGTAGCACGGAAATTGGACGAACCGGCAGTGATACGTCCGCCGGAGTCCTGGGTGCCGCGATAATCGATCCTGATTACGTGATCGAATTAGTGGAATTACCCGAGGACTTTTTCAGTTCAAAGCTGCATCGGGATGTGCACTTAATTCTCAAAAAGTTATGGGTACAAGGTGAACCCATAGACATTTCTTGTGTGCACGCTGCCTTGAGATCAGCAGGGAAAGAAGTGAAAATTACCGAGTTGGTCGATATGACCACAAACTCTGCGATCAATTTTCAAGGCAACATCCAGATTCTGCAAGGTGATTACCTTCGGCGAAAAATCAGACATGAGGCCACGTTGCTAGTGCAACAATCACAGGATCCTACCTGTGAGCCTGAGTCACTTGTTGCAACAGCTGTTTCGAATCTGCAAGGTCTCTTGAGGTCTAAAAAGAAAAGTATCAAAAACCTTTGGGAAGTAGCTCAAGAGGTTTTGGCCAAAGGAATTGCGGGTGAACGAAGCCGGCCTGGTATTCCTACAGGGTTTAGTAGCCTTGACCGTTCCATTGGTGGGGGTTTTAGGCGAGGCACGTTGTCTTTATTGGCGGGTCGTCCAGGGATGGGTAAGAGTGCTGCTGCTTTGCAATGGGCTGTAGGGGCTGCTCGTGAGGGTCACAAGGTGTTATTTTTCAGTTTGGAGATGCCCGTGGAGGCTTTGGTATTACGTCTAGCGGCTGCTGAGACGGGCCTAGAACCCGTTAAACTACAGAACTCAACCCCTGATGTGTGGGCGGATGTTGATCGTCAATTTAGGCGTTATGAGGACTTGCCTTTGTGGATCTGTGACGACGCAAGTATTACTGCTGCAAAGGCGGTAGCGGTTGCTAAGCTGATGAAAGCACAGTTGGGATTGGACTTTGTTGTGCTGGACTACTTACAAAGAATGTCGGACACGATCACTGAAAAGACATTCAACCGTAACCAATTACTAGGTGCAATAGCAAAGTCTTTTGCAAATTTAGGGCGTCAAGCAGACTGTGCGGTTTTGTTGTTGTCTCAGCTATCCCGTCGTGTTGATTCATCTTCGGACAAGCGTCCTACCCTTGCGGATTTGCGAGACTCGGGTGAACTAGAACAGGATGCGGACATCGTTATGGCCTTATTTCGCCCCCATTATTACGACCAAGGCAAGGACGAAAACAAAGCTGAGTTGTTGTTGTTGAAGAATCGCGAAGGACCCCGGGGTACACAGGAACTCTATTGGAATCCTCAGAGGGTCAGGTTCTACGAGATGGATTGGAGGTGAGGTGTTGGACGTTAAAGCATTTCTAGAGTGGTTAGCAAGGCAATTGGATGGTGATGATTACGGGGTATGCCCTAGAGATTATTTGGGCGACAGTTTTGCGATGTGTGACGCTACCGATGATGCGGATTGTGTGAGGTGTTGGATGTTGGCCATGGAAATTTACGTTAGAAAATTACGGGAGGTGGAGGAATGAGATGGAGGTTGATAAACGTGGTTTTGTTCCTTGCGCTGGGGTTTGTATATTTATGCGCATTTTATCCCGGTGTTTTGTGGTTGTCGGTTCTTACAGCATGTGTGATAGGGAGTGATTGGAGATAAGAATAGCGTTTGCAGGCAAAATGTGCTCAGGCAAGTCTACTGCGGCTGAACATCTGGTGACCGTGAGGGGTTTTGAGGAGATTTCTTTGGTCGAACCTCTTCGTCGTTTGGTTCGTGAGATATGTCCTTTCGATCGCGAACTTAGGCGGCAAATGATGCAGGTTTTGGGTCATGCTGCTCGTCAGGTTTACCCCAATGTTTGGATTGATACTGTGGTTAGGAGATTGGTGGATAACCCTGAAGGTCGATACGTGATTGCGGATGTTCGTTTCCCTAACGAGGTCACCATGCTTCGTGAGTGGGGATTTGAGGTATACAGGATCGTGGCTTCCGAAGAGACGAGGATAAAACGTCATGAACATCGAGAAGGATTTACTCCCCCGAGATTGATACTCGAAGATGAAACCGAGACGGCCCTTGATGGTGTTGATTTATTAGAAATAGATGGGGAACTGCCTATCGGTGAATTTTGCAATGCAATTGATAAGGTGGTGTTTGGGTTTTGCTGATCGAAGTGTACACTACACCTTCATGTAAGAGTTGCAGAAAGGTTATTGATTACTTGAAGGGTTTGGGCCATGAAGTGGTTGAACGAAGCGATGTAGAGTCTTTGGGATTAAGCACGGTGCCAGTCACAAAGATAGGAACCGAGTTTGTGGTAGGAGCCGATTTGAGGAAGATACGAGGATTGTTGAGGAGGAATCGCGATGCCTAAAAAAAGTGCTGTCCAAGTGCTGAAGGAAATTCGTGAAACGGTGCTCGGTGTGTGTGCAGCGTGTTGGGATAGGGATGATTATAAGTTTGAGCATTGCGAAAGGTGTTTCTATCAGTGGCTGTTGGCTGAGATAGATGAAACGGATGTGATCAAGTGAAAGCAGTCGATTGGTTGTTGTTTAACTATCCTGAGTTCGTTGTTCATGCGAAGACTACCGATAATGAGCAACGTGGCATGACGGAGTTTCTTCCTCGTGTGAACCGTCCGAAATCACCGATAGAACGCGTTGTGATTTCCCGAGGTTTCATGCAGGAGGTAGCGCAACAAATAGAGGTGGCTGTGAGGGCCCTGGATGAGTATCAACAGCAGATTGTGTTCGTTAAGTATGGGTGGCATTGGGAAGGAGATCGAGTGGTTCTGACGCCTCCGATGAGGACTACGGATACTTATGCTGTGCTAGTGGAACGAGGTTTTCATTGGTCGAAGGAGAAATTTTACGATGAACTCAGAGCGGTGCGTGAAATTGTTAAAAAATACATGCATGCCTTGAGTAGAACCACGTTGCGTGAAGTATCGAACATGATGCCACGGCGAAGGGTCAAAAGACGAGTGACTGACGAACAATTTGAAACTATAGTAGGATATATACAGCGAATAGACAGTAAAAAGACTTGACTTTTCGTACAGTTTGTGTGTATAATATGTAATGTGGGTATAGTGTACCCTGGTTAGAGATGGGGAACACGTGTTCCCAGGATTAAACCGCCTTCTTTGGAGGGCGGTATTTTATTTGGAGGTTGGAATAATGAGAAAGATCGAAGTAGAAGGTGAGGTAGTTGCCAAGAGTTATCCTCATGCAAAACGCATGGTCCGGCAAAGTTTGAAGAGATTATACAAGAACTATAAGGTGTTATTTGTTTCGGTTGAACAAAGAGATGGTTTACGGCTGCATTCATCCCCGGTGTGCTGTTACACCTATTTTGCATTATTGAAACCCCAAGAGAGAGGGAGAGAGGTTACATGAGAGTTTATTTGGCTGGTGGGATTCAAGGTGTAGACGATCCGTTCTCGTGGCGTATTTGGGCTACTGAGTGGTTGAGGGTGCATGATATGGTTGCGGTTGACCCTCTTCGGGGCAAGGTTAAAGAAGACTTTGACGATTACAATTGTCGTGAGATTATCGTCCGAGACAAAGCGGATATTTGTTCTTGCGATGTGGTGCTTGCTAACATTGATGATTTGCGTCGACCGTACATTGGAACTGCGATGGAGATTTTGTTTGCCTGGGAACGTGGAATTCCCGTGGTGGTTTGTTCTGAGTACAAATCGTATTGGCTTGAGTATCATTCTGTTGCGCAGTTCTCTACTTTGTGTGAGTGCTTGGAATACATTTTGGAGTATTGGTCATGAGGCTTACTCCTGAGATTTACAAAGACATGTTGGCTCATCACGGGTCGTTGGCGCAGGTAGCCCGAGCATTGGAAAGGGATCCTCGGAATTTACGCCGTTGGGTGAAAAAGAATGTTGAGAACATCACGCCTCCTGGTAAGACCAAAGAGAGTGTGGTTCTGCATTTAACCGATCTGCATTACGGAAAAAAGACCGACACGTTTGATATTGACGTTTTGGAGGCACGTCTTGACGGTGTGATTCAAAGGGCGTTAGGTATCAGCAGGATTCTAAATGCAGGTTACAAGTTTGACAAGGTGTACGTCATGCTTACCGGTGATCTTGTGGATGGTAATGAGATATATGCTAATCATCCCTACCACGTGGATCAGAGGGCTTCGTACGGTAGGGCACAGGCTAAGAAGTGTGCTAAAATGCTGAAACCCCGATTATTGGCCTTAAAGGATATTGCACCCAAAATTGAGATTCATGGGGTTCCCGGTAACCACGGTAGGATTTCAAAATATACTCATGAGATGAACAACTGGGATCTGGTCTTGTATGACAATCTCAGTTTGATGCTCGATGATAAAGATGTGTCCGTCACGTCATACGAAAAGAACCTTGCGGTTGTTAACGTGCAGGGGCATGGATTTCTGTTATATCACGGTGCTGGGATACGTATGTATCAGCAGCTTCCGTTTTATGGTATTAGGCAACGAGTGTTACGTTGGAGCCAGACGTTGAAGGAACCTTTTGACGTCGTGTTGATGGGTCATTTCCACCAATGCATAGAGGACGCCGTCAATGATACGAGAATTCTTCTGTCGGGAACCGCTGTTTCCGATGACGATTGGGCGATAGAGTGTTTAGGCGTTGACGGTTCTCGTAAGACGAACTTCTTTGGTGTTCATCCCGATCATCCGATCACGTGGCAATACAAATTGGACATCGATTTAACAAAATGTGTATAATGGGCACAATGGGTATGGTTAAGGAGGATAAAAATGTCCCAAAAAGTGGAGTTTGAAATGACTGACAGCATTATCGACGGTGACACAAAGTTCACGGTCTTGGGTTTTTGCCGTGCTCGTTACCCCGATGGAAAAGAGTCCATTGTGTTGGTGATACAGATAGTGCATATAAACCTTTGGGGTAATGAAGAGATAGAATACGAAGTCCTCGACGTTAAGACGACGCATATGGCTCATTCCTTAAGGCCTGACATATTTGTCTTCGGTTACAACAAGTCTTGGTATGAGCATTTCACACATCAACAGGTAGATATACTAGACGCAGAAACATGTTCTGTGCTGTGTGATTGGTGCGACGAACAATTTCCAAGTGAAATGAGCAAAACGGATCCCCAAGCGTTGTAGGGAACTGGATGAACGGTTTGCAGCTGAGGATAGACAGCTAAAATTAATTTAGGGAGGTGTTTGGATAGACTATTCCAAATTTACATTTCCAAAACCCAAGAAGCATAAGGGCATAGATACCTCGGGGTTGCCCTTCCCCAAACAAGTCCGCAAACGAAATGCTAAGACTGTTATAAGCACTCGTAAAGGGTTGTGTGAGGTTTGCAACGCCAGAGGTAATCAAGTCCATCATATCATTTCAAAGGGCGCAGGCGGCCCTGATACTCCCGAGAACCTGATATCTTTGTGCATTAACTGTCATACGTTAGCGCACAATGGTGGGATAGATAAAGACTATCTGTTCGGTATCGTGAGCGATCGAGAAAAGATGTCAGTGAGTGAGATAAAAAAGAAGATAGGTAAAATGATGGGGAGAGTGACAGTATGACGTTTTTGGATTACGTAAAAAAGGCACAGTCCTTGGATGAAGTAGTGAGCCTATACGCTGAGTATCAGGTGAAGGCTAGGGAGATAAACTGGACGAACGGGGATCTAGTAAGGATAGCGGTTGATCATTTTGGTGATAAGGTGTACGGAAGTTTGGCCGAAGCAGGTATGGGTACCGTGAAACATTTGCAGCAAATAGAGAAGGTGGCTAGGGCATTTGATCCCGTGTATAGGGAACCGATGTTCCCGTGGTCGTTGTACCGGGCGGCCTACCAAGCTGCAATGAGGACAAAAGAGAACCCTGTTGATGTGTTGTTTTTTGGCATTGAGCAGGGGTGGCATGCCAAGGATTTTGCTAACTATGGCCGTCCAAGCAAAGAGGAGTACGTGCTGAACTGTACGTGTCCGATGTGTGGGTTTAGATATAAAATAACAGGCCAACGGCAGATAACCGCTAGCCTGATATGTCCAGTGTGCGATAGTGAGAACGAATCCACTTTATTACCAGGTGAATTCATTCCAAAATAGGCCTCATGTTTCTGAAAGCCCTGACCATTTCGGGCATTCGTACTTGGGTGTAAACCATCGTTGTGTCAAGACTTTCATGCCCGAGAAGTTGTTGAATCCAACGTATGTTGAACCCTGCTTCTAGGAGTTCGGTAGCGTAGCAATGCCGGAGGACGTGAGGGTGCACATGCTTTCTCTCTGTACCGTTCTGGAGGTAGACCCCTGTTCTTTGTGAGAGGGATTCTAGTACCTTCTGGTAGGTCCTAGGCCCTGTTTGGTTGCCATCCCTTGTAACAAGGAACCACACGGCCTCGGGGTATTTCTTGTTTTTGGTACTGAGCCAACTTTTCAAATGTGTTTCGGTTTCCGGTGCAAAGGGTACGTACCGATCTTTGTTACCTTTACCCTGCCTGATATTGAGCAGGGTGTTGTCGAAGTCCACGTCATGTACCGTGAGATTGCAGACTTCAGAGACGCGAAGTCCACAACGGTACATGAGGATAAGTGCGGTTTTGTTGCGCTGCCCGATGAATGTATTAGGGCAGGCGTTGATTAGTCTGAGAGCATTTTTTCTAGATATAATCTGCGGCAATCTCATTCGATCGCCTCCTCATATCGTAATAATTCCCTATAAACGATGGTATCTACCACTTATGTTTGTTCAGTACTAGCCCCCACCTCCCGCTGCACTGTCGCCCTAGCC
>MTKW01005368.1_pt1 | contig 15436 bp, 22 predicted proteins | sample 1042761 | NCBI WGS metagenome assembly MTKW01 (sample SAMN06205366, study PRJNA360243) | anaerobic digester metagenome | biome: Wastewater treatment plant; feature: Anaerobic digester sludge; material: sludge; isolation source: anaerobic digester fed with sludge from wastewater treatment plant ... | reverse complement strand
TCCTTCTGGCGCATTGGCACCGGTTTTACTGATTTGTATAAAGTCCTGGAGGAACAGCAGTAGTCATCTTTAGGGGGCAATCTGGACTGCTAAGATCGATATCGACATGATGGTCATCTTGCTAAGGGAAACTTGATAAGATTTATTCAACCAACCGTCGAAAACAAGAGGTGAAGACGGTTGGTTTCTTTTTCTAGGCATGAATCGCCAACTTCATACCGGTTGAGATATAATATTAATCATGAAATAGCCGAATTGTTCCTGACAGACTGTCAGGTTATAAAAGAGGCCGGAGGGGAGAAAATGTCTACAGAACAACCGGGTTTATTTGCTGGTTTGGAACCGGAACCAGAATCGTCAGCATTACCAGAGGCGGTTGAGCTCACTCCTGCTGCAGTGACTGAACCATTTCTAGCCGGTGTTGATCTGCCATCCAGTTTTCCAGAGGTTAGCGATCATCAGCAGCTGACTGAAATAGCTCTTAAGTGTGATCGCTGCCATTTGCGGGCCACCTGTAAGCAGGTGGTGTTTGCCGATGGTCCTCCCACCTCGCGAATAATGTTTATTGGGGAAGGCCCAGGGAAAGATGAGGATATACAGGGACGTCCTTTTGTAGGCCGAGCTGGTCAACTGTTAGACAAAATACTGGTATCGGCCAGTTTNNTCTGTGCCGCAATTATTTGGAGGCCCAGATCCGCATCATCCGCCCGGCTATCATTGTCTGTCTCGGTTCTTTGGCCAGTCAGGTAGTGATTGACCCCAAGGCCCGTATCACTAAAATCAGAGGGCAGTGGTTGCAAAGACAGGGAACCAAGATCATAGCTACTTTTCATCCAGCTGCTTTGCTGCGCAATGAAGGATATAAACGTCCCACCTGGGAGGACTTTAAGAAGATTCGCGATGAATATCAGCGTTTGTAGGAGTGATTGAGTAAGTGCAGCGATGTATACCCCGCGAAGCAGATATGATAAGATTGGGGATGTCCTTAGCCGCCCTATTAAAAGGCGATGAAATAATATACCTGCAAGGTGAGTTGGGAGCTGGCAAGACCACCCTGGTTCGCGGCATATTGAAAGGATTAGGTTATGCCGGCCGGGTAACCAGCCCCACCTTCACTCTGATGAACATGTATTCGTCCCAGCCGCCGGTCTATCATTTTGATTTCTACCGGTTAGCTGGAGGAGATCTGGATGATCTGGGCCTGGAAGACTATCTGGGCAAAGACGGTATCACTATCATTGAATGGCCGGAAATCGGCCTCCAGGATCTCCCCCAGGAGGCTTTGGTAATAAACATCGACCTAGTTGATGGTGATTATGAACGCGAGAGAATAGTCTCCATCAAGGCATCTGGGTCTCATTATAGGGAGCTTTTAGAGGAGCTGACCGATCATGTACATACTGGCGATTGACAGTGCTACTCCGGTAGCCGGAGTAGCTTTGCTGCGAGACGAAAGTTTGATAGTAGAAACCTTTGCCAACATAGGCTTGACCCATTCAGAAACCTTGATGCCCATGGTGGATAGGGTTTTGAAGGATGCTGGACTCCCAGTGGGGCAGTTGCATGCCATCGCAGTCACTATCGGACCTGGTTCTTTTACGGGTTTGCGCATTGGTTTGGCAGCAGCCAAAGGACTGGCTCTGGCTGCTGATAAGCCTTTGATCGGGATATCTACTCTGGAGGCCTTGGCCCACAACCTCAGCTACAGTTCGCTACTGGTGGGTACGATTCTGGATGCTCGCAAAGGAGAGGTCTATGGAGCCTGTTTTGATGCATCCCAGGCCTATCCGCGGCGCTTGGGAGAAGAAATGGCCTGTTCGCCGGAAGACTTTTGCCGGGAGGTTGACCATTGGCTTGACGAAACGGGCCGATCTGGCTTAGTTTTGCTAGGAGATGGTTTTATCACCTACCGACAAAAATTTACGGATTACTGGGGAGATAAGCTGCAACTCATGCCTCCCCATCAGCAATTGCCCCGGGCTGCGTCCCTAGGAAGTCTGGCCAGGTTGAAGGCCTTACAAAATGATTATTCGGATAGGTTGTTGCTTAAACCTGCTTATATACGTCTGTCGGAGGCACAAAATCGCTTGGGAGTAGGAGAATTGTAATGGCAATTTCCAATTACTTGGTACGCAGAATGACCGAAAGTGATGTGGATGAGGTGATGGCNNTGGGTGGTTTTCGAAGAAGCCCACATTACCAATGTGGCCGTAGACCCTAAGTGGCGCGGCCAAGGATTAGGCAGAGTTTTGATGGAGGAAGCCGAGAAGATCGCCCGGCAGAAGAAAGCCTTGCGCATCCTGTTGGAGGTACGTCCTTCCAATTATGTGGCCTTAGCCCTATATGAGAGTATGGGCTATATGGAAACCGGCCGCCGCCCAGCCTACTACACAGATAATTGCGAAGATGCCATTATAATGACCAAATTATTGTTTTAGGGGATGCACTATGACTGTCAATATTCTAGGGATAGAGACCTCCTGCGATGAGACGGCGGCTGCCGTAGTACAAAACGGGCGGCATATCTTGTCCAATATAGTTAATTCACAAATCGATATTCATCGCCCTTTTGGAGGAGTAGTTCCAGAAGTAGCCTCCCGCAAGCATGTGGAAAACATCGGCCTGGTAGTTGAAAAGGCTATAGCTGAGAGCGGATTGGCCTATGCTGATTTAGATGCAGTAGCTGTCACCAATCGACCCGGGTTAATAGGAGCTTTGCTGGTAGGACTCTCCTTTGCCAAAGCTTTTGCTTATGGTATAAATAAACCACTTATCACGGTCAATCATCTCAACGGACATATATATGCTAATCTGTTAGAACATCCGCACCTGGAGTTTCCTGCTATTTGCTTGGTGGTCTCCGGGGGGCATACCAGTCTGTTATTGATGCAAAGCGAAAGTGATTATCAGCTTGTCGGCGCTACCCTGGATGATGCTGCTGGTGAAGCCTTTGACAAGGTAGCGCGCTTCTTAGGATTGGGTTATCCTGGTGGCCCGGCTATTCAAAAAACGGCTGAATCAGGTCAGGCTGGTCATTACAATCTCCCCCGGGTCTTTTTGAATCGCCCCGAGTTGGAGTTTAGCTTCAGCGGCTTAAAAACAGCGGTTATGAATGAATGGCGCAAAGCTCAACAAAGGGGCGAGGCAAATGTGGAGGATATGGCTGCCGAATTTCAAGCAGCTTTGATAGAAATTTTGGTGGGCAAAACCATGCAGGCGGCGGAACAGTACCAAGCGCGCAGCATTATCATGGCAGGTGGTGTGGCTGCTAATGGCCCACTGCGAGAATTGATGACCAGGCGAGGACAGGAAATGGGACTGCCAGTTTATTATCCCTCCCTGTCCTTATGTACCGATAATGCAGTAATGATCGCAGCTGCAGCTTATCCTAAGTTTGTTCAGGGACGTTTTGCGCCTTTGCATGTTAATGCACAGGCAAGCCTATAGTCCCTGTGAAAAATAACTGTGGATAATGTGGATAAGTCTGTTGATAATTACCATTCCACCACTTCACAAGGTTGAGCATAATCAAATGAGTCCCGGGTTTAAAAAAGAGGCCGAGAAATCAAACTAAGGAAGCTGTGGATAACCACTAAGTGAGGAGGAACCAAGGTGTACCCAGTGTTATTTGAGTTAGGTAGTCTGAAAATATATTCCTGGGGATTTATGTTGGCCATAGCCGTTCTGATCGCTATCTGGGGAATAGGACGCTTATTCGACCAAGAAGGCTATGACAAAGATGCCGTATTCGAGATGATAATCCTCATGGTCATCTGTGGATTGATTGGGGCTCATGCCGCCTACATTATAGTTTACCAATGGGATGCATTTCTGGCGAACCCCATGATGTTTTTCTCCATCAGGAACGGCATTGAAGGGATGATATGGTATGGAGGCTTTCTAGGCGGAGCCATACCTTTTATCATCTATCTGTACAAAAAAAGAATGGCTTTCTGGAAGGTAGCTGATATGTTCGCACCTTTTGTGGCTCTAGGCTATGCACTGGTACGCATCGGTTGCTTTTTGCGGGGTTGCTGTTATGGGGAAATCACCAACTCAATATGTGGCGTGGTTTTTCCAGCAGTTGATGAATTTGTTCGTCACCCTACCCAACTATACAGTTCTTTGCTGAACTTTATACTGTTTGCCTTTTTGATATGGTTTTACCCACGCCGCACCTTTTCGGGACAGGTGTTCTTGCTCTATTTGATAGGCTACAGTATTTATCGGTTTGTAGTGGAATTCTTCCGGGAGACGGTGATCTTCTATGGAGCGTTTTCTCTGGGACAGGTTTATACGCTGGGATTACTGGTGGTGGCTCTCCTGTTATATTTCTGGCAACGCTCCCGTTCTTCCCGCTATTGGTTCTAAAGCAGGCAGGAGTTGATGGACGTGCAAGAAATTTTGGCTAGGAAGAAACAGCTTAGGACGGAAATGAAACATCGACGTGATCAGATGGCGGCGGCCGAGGTTCAGCATTGTAGCCAGCAGATTAGGCAACGGGTCGAGGAACTGAATCCCATGCAGGAAGCTCAAAACATCATGGCCTTTGCCAGTATCAATAATGAAGTCGATTTAATGCCATTGATGGAAAAGTGGCGCCAACAGGGGCGTACCATTCTTCTGCCCCGAGTAGAAGCCCAGGGCAAATTAGTGGCCGTGGAATGGACAGGGTGGGAGGATATCCAGGCAGGTCCTTTTGGGATCCGTGAGCCGCTAGGAAAAGCCTTTGATCCCCGGCTCATTGAGGCGGTTCTGGTACCGGGATTGGTTTTCGATTACAAAGGCTATCGGATCGGTTATGGCAAAGGATATTATGATCGTTTCCTACCTCATCTCAGCGACTCAGCCTTCATCTGTGGAGTATGCTATGAATTTCAGGTAGTTGAGAATATTTTTCCTCACCAGCATGATATTCCTATGCACTGGATAGTGACCGATCACTCTGAGTTGGTCATCAGCTGGGATTATTTCTGATATAAAAGGGTCAGGACTCATTAAGACCTGACCCCCAAATTTTGGTCTATGCCTGATCGGAAGTGTTATGGCTCGTATCAACACCAGCTTCTTTCAGGGAGGCAAATACACCGGCCAGACCGGCCAAGTCGCTCGGAATGATCAGTTTGGTAGCCTGACCTTCCGCCAAATCCTTGATGGCTTCCAAAGATTTTAAGGCCAGGACCTTGTTGTCGGCTTGGGCGTCCTTGATCATGACCAGGCTGTCCGCAAAAGCTTTCTGAACCGAGAGAATGGCCTGAGCCTCACCTTCTGCCTGTAAGATCTGGGCTTGACGATGTCCTTCCGCCTCCCGGATAGCTGCTTCCCGAACCGCTTCCGCATTTAAGATCGCCGCCTGCTTAAGCCCTTCTGCTTCAAGAATAGCTGCTGTCTTCTGACCTTCAGCTCTCAGTATGGCTTCACGTTTTTCTCGCTCAGCCCGCATCTGTTTTTCCATGGCATTCTGGATATCCTGGGGCGGGATGATATTTCTGAGTTCTACCCGGTTTACTTTGATGCCCCATTTGTCCGTGGCTTCATCCAGGATGGCGCGCAGCTTTGTGTTGACCAGATCGCGTGAGGTCAGGGTCTCATCTAATTCCAGGTCACCTACAATGTTACGTAAGGTAGTGGCAGTAAGGTTTTCAATGGCTACGATCGCATTGGAAATCTCATAGGAAAACTTGAACGGGTCGGTTACCTGGTAATAGACCACCGTATCGATCATCATGGTCACGTTGTCTTTGGTTATGACCGGTTGGGGAGGAAAGTCTACTACCTGTTCCCGCATGTCGATAATGTAACGAAACCGGTCTATGAAGGGGATAATAACATTGATGCCCTGTTCCGCTGTCTTATGATATTTCCCTAATCTCTCCACCACACCAACGGTAGCCTGTTTGATGATCTTTATGGAGGAAACGGCAATTATAATTACAAACAGAACCAGGATCATATTGACAAACACACTCAACAATCAGCTTCACTCCTTTTCTAATCTGAGGCCTTCTTTACAATCAGCTTGACCCCATCGATACCCATCACTTCGACACGGGTATTCTCTTCCAATTCTTCCTCAGCAACAGCTGTCCATATTTCACCATTAACTTTCACCTGCCCGAACTGCATGGGAACAATACTGGTCAAAGTGATGCCGTGCTGTCCGATAAGGGCTTTTACATTACTCACCTTATCATTTGACTTAACGAACTTTACTACCAGGGGGCGGGTGAAAATAATCAACAACAAAGTTAATAAAGCAAAGACAAGCAGCTGTATTTCCAAGGCAGGTAATAGGCCGAATTGAACCAGTAAGGCTACTATTACTCCTGCTATGGCTAACCATAGAAACCAAAAACCAACTGTAAATATTTCGATGGCACCACAGATAATGGCCACCAGAATCCACTCCAGGAAGGTCATTTAACTAGCCTCCTCTCCTGTAATTAATTTATGGATTGATCAGTCTAATCATACCACACCTTTTTGGCCGGTAGAGCCCTCTATGGGGGAGCTGAGTACCGAAAATAAATGTAATTATTTGTTGAAATGGCTCTGGGTGGTGTATAATTTGGCATACAGGACAAGTTCATCACTCCGATTTCAAAAGCCTAAGGCTGTGGCTAAGGCTGTTGGAACGAAGGGTGTGCCGGGAAACTGGTGCGCCTCCCGTTTGGAAAGGAGTACACCTGCATAACACCCTTCTTTCCAGGGGTGTTTTAGTGTTTTTGAGGAGGGAAAAACATGTCTAATAACGATCAGATCGTTAAAAAAATTCGTGAAGTTGCTACTGATGGAAAGATCACCTGTACTGATGCCCGTAAACTGGCGGAGGAACTCAAGGTCGATCCTAGTGAGATCGGCAGACTATGTGACGAAGAGAAAGTGAAAATAATGGGTTGCGAACTGGGGTGCTTTTAAGCTGCCGATCAATGTGATCGCCCGGGGGAAGGGGAAAAACTGTGGTGGATTCTTTTGGCCGTAAAATAAACTATATGCGTATCTCGGTAACGGATCGTTGTAATTTGCGTTGCCGATATTGCATGCCGGAAGAAGGCGTTCAAAATCTGGGGCATGGCAAAATTCTTAGCCTGGAAGATTTAGCTCGTCTGGCTCGCGTAGCAGCGCAGGTAGGAATCAGCAAGATACGCCTGACTGGTGGAGAACCGCTGGTGAGAAAAAATATTACCGGATTAGTGGCGTGTTTAGCTGATATCGACGGTATCGATGATATTGCTATGACTACCAATGGATTGCTTTTTCCAGCTCTAGCCCAAGACCTAAAAGATGCTGGCTTGAAACGTATAAATATTAGTATGGATACCTTGAAAGAAGAACGATTTGAGTATATAACCCGGCGCGGAGACTTATCCTCGGTTCGCGAAGCGGTTTTTAAGGCCCTGGAATTAGAGATGAATCCGGTTAAGATCAATGTAGTGGTAATTCGTGGATTTAATGACGATGAGATCGTTGATTTTGCTCGATTGGCCTATGACCATCCTCTGCATATACGCTTTATCGAATTTATGCCGGTAGGAGATTTACTGTTTTGGGAACCGCAAAGAATGATGAACAGTGATGAGATCAGAATGGTTCTGCAAAATGATTATGAGTTAACTCCGCAAAAGGCGATAGAAGGAAACGGACCGGCGCGTTACTATAAAATATCTGGTGGGGCAGGTTCCATCGGCTTTATCAGTCCGATGAGCCATCAGTTTTGTTCAGAATGTAACCGAATACGCCTCACAGCCGATGGCAAACTAAGAGGCTGTCTGTATGAAAAACAGGAAGTCGATTTAAAGGAGGCTTTGGAAAGAGAAGCTTCTGATGAAGAACTACGGGAACTATTCTGGCGTGCCATCAAAAGTAAACCAGCCCGTCACAATATGGATTCCGGATGGGGACAGCAAAACTTGCGCAAGATGTATCAAATCGGGGGTTAAGTATGGATTTTACACATATCAATGAGGAAGGCCGAGCCCGTATGGTCGATGTTACCGGCAAAGCCGACAGCGAAAGAGTAGCCGAAGCAAGGGCAGTTGTAAAGATGCAGCCTGAGACATTGCAGGTGATTCGCAGTGGAGGAGTGAAAAAAGGAGATGTGTTAGCGGTTGCTCAGGTAGCGGGCATCATGGCCGCCAAACAGACTGCCTCACTTATTCCCATGTGCCATCCACTAATGCTTACCTCGGTTGATATCAGCTTCGATTTGGATCAGGCTGATGATCGCATTATAATAAGTGCGCGGGTCAAGACTACCGGCAAGACCGGGGTGGAAATGGAGGCTATGACAGCAGCTGCCACCGCTGCACTGACTATTTACGATATGGCCAAAGCCATTGATCGCTGGATGGTCATAGCCGAGGTCTGCCTGGTTGAAAAGAGCGGCGGCAAAAGCGGGCACGTCAAGCGCTCAGACATAGGATAGCACTCCTGAGTGAAGGTAAGGTGATTTGATGTATAAGATTGGAATAATAATACTAAGTGATAAGGGAGCCCGAGGTGAACGGGAGGATCTGAGCGGCCAGCAAATACGAGAATCCTTAGGCCCAGCTTATCAGGTGGAATATTATCAAATAATTCCAGATGAAAAGGAACTAATCATCGAACATCTTCAACAGGCCTGTGACCAATTATCTTTGGATCTCCTGCTAACTTCGGGAGGAACCGGTTTTTCACTGCGGGATGTTACTCCCGAGGCTACCCGGGCAGTTATTGAGAGAGAAGTGCCGGGCATACCGGAAGCGATGCGTTATCATGGTCTACAGAACACCCCCAAGGCTATGTTGTCTCGGGCTACGGCTGGCATACGAGGAAAAACCCTGATCATCAACCTGCCTGGAAGTGTAAAAGGAGTGCGGGAATCACTGGAGGCGATCAAGCCTGCTCTTGACCATGGTTTGGATATTTTGATCGGTTCAGCAGCCGAATGCGGACAAGGCTAACTAAAATTTTGTGAATTTTAGAGGTATAAAAAGAAAAGCCAAGAACCATACTATAAATCGATAATATTAGGCAGATTCAGGTGCATTTGTAGATTGAAACCAGCTGATCTCTTGCCTATATTTATTAAAGGAATGTTAGCACTCGCACTTACTGAGTGCTAATAATAAAAAACAACTTATTATTATAAAAAGGGGGTATACCTTTGAGGATTCAACCTTTGGGAGACCGTTTGGTGGTAAAAGTTGCGGAAGTAACTGAAGAGAAGACCAAGAGTGGCCTGTACGTACCTGATACCGCCAAAGAGAAGCCTCAAGAAGCAGAAGTGTTAGCAGTAGGGCCCGGAGCTCGCGATGAGAAGGGTGAAAGGATCCCTATGGATATCAAAGTCGGCGATAAAGTGATATTCTCCAAGTACTCCGGCACCGAGATCAAAGTGGATGGCGAAGAATATCTGATTCTTTCAGAAGGTCATGTCCTGGCCATCTTAAATTAAGGGAAATAAGGGAGGTACATAGATGATTTCCAAAGAGATCAAATTTGGTGAAGAAGCAAGAAGATCCTTGGAAAGAGGAGTAGACCAACTGGCTAATACAGTCAAGGTGACCCTCGGACCAAAGGGTCGTAATGTGGTATTAGACCGCAAATTTGGTTCCCCTACCATCACCAATGATGGTGTTACTATTGCCCGTGATATTGATCTGGAAGATCCCTGGGAGAACCTGGGCTGCCAGTTGGTTAAAGAAGTTGCTACCAAGACTAATGATGTAGCTGGTGATGGAACCACCACCGCTACCGTTCTGGCCCAGGCCATGATCAAGGAAGGCTTAAAAAATGTAGCTGCTGGTGCCAATCCCATGATCATGAGAAGAGGTATTGAAAAAGCTGTCCATGCTATCGTTGATGAAATAAAAGCTATCAGTCAACCGGTGGAGAGCAAAGAAGCTATTGCCCAGGTAGCATCTATTTCAGCTGATGATACCGAAATCGGAGATTTGATTGCGGATGCCATGGAAAAGGTCGGCAAAGATGGCGTTATCACCGTTGAAGAATCTCAGTCCGTGGGAACTTCTCTGGAAGTTGTGGAAGGCATGAGCTTCGATCGTGGTTACATTTCTCCTTACATGGTTACCAATACAGAGAAAATGGAAGCTGTACTGGACGAACCCTACATTCTCATTAGCGATAAAAAGCTGACCTCCATTCAGGAAATCCTGCCCGTGCTGGAGAAAGTTGTCCAGACCGGCAAACCCATGCTCATCATTGCGGAAGAGATCGAGGGAGAAGCCCTGGCCACTATAGTGCTTAACAAACTGCGCGGTACCTTTAACGCAGTAGCTGTAAAAGCCCCTGCTTTTGGCGAGCGTCGTAAAGCCATGTTAGAAGACATCGCAATCCTTACCAAGGGTCAGGTTGCCTCTGAAGATCTGGGAGTAAAACTGGAAAATGTGACCCTGGAGATGCTGGGTAAAGCTCACCAGGTAGTAGTTAAAAAAGAAGAAACCATTATTATAGATGGTGCCGGTGCAGAAGAAGACATCAAAGACCGCATCAACAACATCAAGCGTCAACTGGAAGAGACCGATTCTGAATATGACCGGGAAAAACTGCAGGAACGCATGGCTAAACTGGCCGGCGGGGTCGCTGTGATCCAGGTTGGTGCTGCTACCGAGACCGAACTAAAAGAAAAGAAACACCGCATAGAAGATGCTCTGGCAGCAACCAAGGCTGGAGTTGAAGAAGGTATGGTGCCGGGCGGCGGCGCTGCTCTGATCCACGCTATGGGTGCAGTTGATAAACTCCAGGCTGAAGGTGACGAACTGACCGGTATCAGATTGGTCAAGAAAGCCCTGGAAGAACCGCTCCGCCAGATTGCCAACAATGCTGGTGTCGAAGGTTCCGTAGTAGTCGAAAAAGTTAAAGAATCTGCCAAAGGTATTGGCTACAATGCTTTGACCAATGTATATGAAGATATGATCAAGGCTGGAATTATCGACCCGGCCAAGGTCGCTCGCTCTGCTGTTCAGAATGCAGCCTCCATTGCTGCCATGGTGTTAACTACTGAAGCGGTTGTGACCGAGCTGCCTAAGGAAGATCCTATGAAGGCTATGGGCGGTGGCGGTATGCCGCCGATGATGTAAACAGTAGTATAGCTATAAATAAAAAGCGCCATCGCAAGATGGTGCTTTTTATTGAATGCTAAAAGACTCCCTGGTGACTGACCGGGGAGTCTTGAGCTTTTAAAGGTCGTAATATAATTCAAACTCCAGGGGATGGGGTTGATCCAGTACGCGGCGGGATTCCTTACGCTTGGCGTCGATCCAGATATTGATCAGGAGTTGGGGGAAGACCCCTCCTGCCAGCAAGAATTCATGATCCTTTTCCAGGGCATCCAGGGCTTCGTCCAGAGTCCGGGGAAGGGTTTTGATTTTGGCCTGCTCTTCGGAGGGGAGATTATAGAGATTAACGTCATAAGGACCAAATCCTTCTGCCGTAGGATCGATTTTATTCTGGATCCCATCTAAGCCGGCCATGAGCATAGCCGAATAGGCCAGATAGGGATTGCAAGTCGCGTCAGAGGAACGGAATTCAAAGCGTTTTTGTTCCGGAGATTTGGCATAAGCGGGAATCCTAATGACCGCACTGCGGTTAGCGGTAGCAAAACAGACGCTCACTGGGGCTTCATAGCCGGGAACCAAACGCTTATAGGAATTGGTGCTGGGGTTGGTAAAGGCCAGCAGTGCCGGGGCATGTTTCAAGAGACCGCCAATAAAGTAGAGGGCAGTCTGACTGAGTCCTGAGTAGCCTTTCTCATCATAGAAAAGCGCTCGACCTTTTTTGAACAAGTGCATGTGGACATGCATACCATTACCGGCTTCGCCATAGAGAGGTTTGGGCATGAAAGTAGCTGTTTTGCCTTCTTCAAAAGCCAGGTTTTTGATAAGATACTTTGTCAGCATGGTCTTATCAGCCATTTCCCGCATTCCGCCGAATTCAACTTCAATTTCGATTTGGCCAGGCCCGCCTACCTCATGATGGTGGTATTTGACCGGAATACTATTAGCCTCCATCAACAGGCATATACGAGAGCGTAGATCGTAGAGGATATCATGGGGTGGAGTAATATGATAGCCGCCTTTTAGAGGAATTTTGTAACCTAGGTTGTGGAATTCGCTCTCTCCACTGTTCCAAATAGCCTGCTCAGCATCGATGGAGAAACCGCTTTGGTGTGGCAAGCACTGGTAATTTATATGGTCAAAAACGTGAAACTCAAATTCGGGGCTGATCCGAAATTCGTCGGCTATTTGGGTATCCTGCATATATTTTTCAGCCTTATTGGCAATGGTGCGTGGATATTGGTCAAACTGATAATTATGAGGCTCAGCAATGACATACACATCGCCAATCATACTGAGGGTGGGAACTTCGGTAAAGGGATCATGGACAGCAGTGGTAACATCGGGTACAAAAACCATGTCGCTTTTCTCAACAGGTGCGTAGCCATAATTAGATCCATCAAAACCTATTCCATATTTCAGGGTGTCTAGGTTGAACCGTTTAGCCGGTATGGTCAAATGACGCCATCTACCTAGCAGGTCGACCATCTTAAAATCAATCATCTCGATCTTTTCACGTTGGCAATACTGAATCACTTCATCATGAGTCTTAAACAACTGTCTGATCTCCTTTGTCTTATACAAATACGTGCAAATTATAGCAGATGCAGCCCATGGGGTAAAGTATTTTGGATCATGTAGTGCTAGCGGGCGTGGAATAAAATTCTAATGGTTTAAGGTTATATCCCTAATTTGTTTCTAATAATAATGTAGTACTTTAGGCCGGTAGGCCAGGAGTAAAAACGCTCCGGGGGTGAGAACAATCAGTAACAAACGTTGGATCGCCTTAACCATAACAATCCTACTGATACTAGGAGGATACCTAGCTTACCGACCCGCTATGGATTACTACGTAAAATCCAAGCTGGACCCACAGGTCGAGCTTTCTGCATCTACACAAAAGATGACTCAGATCAAGAGTTATCGTTATGTGCTCAAGTCGGGATTTACAGTGGATGGACGAGAGGAGGTGATTAGTGAGGTAGAAGGTGAAAAAGAGCAAGGAAATACGCACTTAAAGGGGGAGATGGTAAACACACCAGTTGATATTTACTATATTGACCGTACCATTTACAATTATGATTCTTTCTCTGAAAAGTGGCTGGTGATCGACAGTGGTACTACTAATTCGGAAGAACTCCTGATTTCAGAGTTGAATCCCTTGTCTAACTTCAGATTTAAGAGCGTATCTACAGTGGAAAAAGTAGGTTTTGAACCGGTAGATGGTACGGAGTGCCTGCTGGTAAGTTGTCAACCGTCGGTGGAGAGTCAGCTATTGGAAAGTCTCTGGGATAACTTTAAATATCAAATATGGATCGATTATAAGCAGCAGATAATCCGTAAAGCAACTCTAGAAGCCACAAACAAACAGAATCCCAATACTCGGCTGAGTATAGCTGTTGAGTTTTATGACATCGACCAGCCTATCACAATCGAACCACCGGATACTACTAAAGGAACTAATTAACCGCCGGGGCTGCTAGCCCCGGCTTTTAATATTTCTGCGGTCTTCGATAAGCCTAATAATGGCCTGTCGAAGGCTTTTTTATGGGCAATGCGTGTAGGGGCGATGCCCACATCGCTCCGCTAATACTCGGGTGACAGGCATTTTAACAGCAATATACATCATAAGGCAATTTATGCAAAGGTTCCATCTTGTGGAACCGAGCTCGGCTTAATCTCATAGAATGTATTGTATTTTCTATTATGAAGGAGTGAGAACAGGTGGATAAATTCGATGATAGAAAGAGGGAAAAAGAATTAGCGCGCGCCTACGTACCGTTCCAGCCTTATTGTGCGGTATTTCCCCTGGATGTTTCCCTGATGAAAGGAACTATTTGGACCTGTTTGGCTGATTATCCCCCCCGGGAAGATCGTAAAAAAAGGGAGGGCGACAAGTATGACCAACCACGGTGAAAAAATGAGCCGGGGAAAACTTCTCCGGGCTATTCAGGAATACGAGTTTGCAGCGATCGAATTAAATCTTTACCTGGACAATTTTCCGCGCTGTAAGGATGCCCTGGAAGATTACAACTATATAACCAGGGAACTAAACAGGTTAAAAGACGAATATAATAAATGCTTTGGGCCCTTGAGGAATTTTGGCGAAGATATGAGCGATTACCCTTGGCAATGGGTGGATGAACCCTGGCCATGGGAACGAGGCTATTAAGGGGGGAAAAACATGTGGATTTATGAAAAGAAGTTAGAATACCCGGTAAATATCCGCAGTAAAGATCTGAAAATGGCCAAAGCACTATTCTCCCAGTACGGCGGACCCGACGGAGAATTGAGCGCTTCTCTGCGCTATCTGACCCAGAGATATGCTATGCCTACCGGAAAGACCAAAGCACTGCTGACAGATATCGGTACTGAGGAATTAGCTCATGTAGAAATGCTAGCCACTATGATTTATCAGATGACCAAGGATGCATCTCCAGAAGAACTCAAGGAAGCTGGACTGGGAGGATACTATGCTCAGAATGGCAAAGATCTGTATTGGGTAGATGCGGAAGGAGTTCCCTGGACAGCAGCCTATGTCAGAGCCGTAGGAGATCCGGTGGCAGATTTGATGGAAGATATGGCAGCGGAACAAAAAGCCCGAGCCGTTTACGAGCATTTGCTCAGTATGACCCGGGAACCTGATATCATCGCACCACTGAGATTCTTGTGGCAAAGAGAAGTTGTTCATTTCCAGCGTTTTGGCGAAGCATTACAGCATATTTATGACTACCTGGACAGTCGGCACACCTTTCATATGGGGGAAGAATTTCCCTTGTAAATTTTCCAGCAACCACAAATATGAGGGAGAAAGATATAGGAGGAGTTTATAGGACTCCTCCTCAGACCGTCAAAAAAGGCTAATAGCTGCGTTAACTCGGGCAACCCGTTCAATCGACGTACCTTAAGTACGCCTCAATCACGGGCTTCCCAGTTGCCTTGCTCTTATCCTTTTTTGCTCGCTCTGGCAGGGTGTCGACTTTTTCGACACCCTGAGGAGGAGTTTATAGGACTCCTCCTGCGCTGATTTCTGGTGAAAAGATTTCCCTGACTACATTAATTGCGTCGTAGTTTGGTTGTTGTTATAATCCAATTTATAGAGGAGGGATCTGTTTGAATCTGGAACAAGTAGATATCCTGTATGATCGGGATGTAATTATGGCCAGAGTGAAAGAAATAGCTCAGGAAATAACCCGCGATTATCAAGGTAAAAGTCTGTTGGTGGTAGGCATATTGAAAGGTGCTTTCGTTTTTATGGCTGATCTGGTCAGAGAAATTGACCTGCCCTTGGAGATAGACTTTATGGATGTCTCCAGCTATGGGGCTTCGACGGTTTCCTCCGGTGAAGTGCGTATTGTGAAAGATCTGGACTACTCCAT
>MTKW01006287.1_pt1 | contig 15438 bp, 10 predicted proteins | sample 1042761 | NCBI WGS metagenome assembly MTKW01 (sample SAMN06205366, study PRJNA360243) | anaerobic digester metagenome | biome: Wastewater treatment plant; feature: Anaerobic digester sludge; material: sludge; isolation source: anaerobic digester fed with sludge from wastewater treatment plant ... | reverse complement strand
AAATCAATCTCATCTTCGGGACTTATATCAAAACCTAAGGAAAAAGGATGAGCCTCTTCCCCTCTTATTTCAATCCAGGCATTTGGGTTTTCTAAAACAGAATTTTTTGCTGATTTAAGAGGCATATAACCCGAAAAATTACCTGTGTTTTTATTATGCATAATCCGTATCGACTTCATATTCCGTCCATTTCTGAACTCAGCGATATAAACTCCATTGTTCAGGCGGTTACCTGACCAGGCAAAGCTATTTTTCCCTTTGGATACAATCTTATTTTCAATTTTATCGATTATCCTTCCGTTCATATCGTAGATGCTTATTGTAACCGGATCGGCACCATTTGAAAAATAAGTAAAGTTGGTAGTTTGATTAAATGGGTTGGGGTAATTTGAGAAATCATCGGAATTAACAATATCCGCAATACCGGTAAAAACTACATTTTTAAACTCAAGTTTCCCATCTACAATTTCGGTACTGTCAACAAGGCTTTTAACTGCAGAGCCTGATTCTTCAAGATATAAATATGCCTTAATTTGATTCCACGGATCTCCGTGCTGATCAATAACATTTGCTTTAACACTTCGCTGGGCGAAAATTGACTGGCAGAAAACCAATGAAAAAAATGATAGGAATAGTAATTTTGAAAACATTTTATACGATTTATAGTGTTATTGTTTTATAATTTTTAAAACAGATTTATTTCCCTGTTCATCAATCGTTTCGAGTATATAAATCCCATTGGGTTGGTTTATCTCTAATTGAATATTATTTGTGTTTTGGAATTGTTTATTTGTAATCACCTGCCCTGTTAAAGAAAGGATTCTTGCTGTTACTGACTCTTGGATATTGTCAAATTCGATGGCGAAATTTCCGCTGGTTGGGTTGGGATAAACCCGGATGTTTTCCGTGAAAGTGTTTTCTGTGATGCCCACAGTTGCTGTTTGACTTAGTTTTAGGATGAAAATATCACTGCTCCCTTTTGAAGTAAAACTGCTTGTTCCTGCTCCGGGGTCAAAATCTACAGTATTCTGAAAATACCCTGTAATATATACATCACCATTGGCATTGGTAGTAATGGAATTTCCTTCTTCATAGTCGGCACCTCCTATTCCAGTGGCCCAGACAAAATGGCCATTGGCATCGAGTTTTTGAATAAAGATGTCTTGGTTGCCTGCCGATGTTAAATTGGCGATCCCTTCTCCGGGGTCAAAATCTACTATCCCTCCAAAAGTTCCACTGGCATATATATTCCCATTGGCATCGGTGGTTATAGAATTTGCATAATCATTATATAATCCGCCCATTTGCCTAACCCAAACGAAATTTCCAACACTATCGAGCTTTTGGATAAAGCCATCGAAAGAACCGGCTGAGGTTAAATTAACGGTCCCGGCTCCGGGGTCAAAATCTACGTTACCCGTAAAACGCCCGGTAGTATATACATTTCCCGTAGCATCTGTGGTGATACCAAGTCCCCAATCATATTCTAAACTACCCATTTGTTTGGCCCAAATAAAAACTCCGTTGGCATCGAGTTTTTGAATGAAGATATCATATTCGCCCAAGCAGGTTAAATTGGTAATACCTGTACCAGGATCAAAATCTGCAGTATCAGAAAAAACTCCGGTGCTATATACATTGCCCCTGGCATCGGTGGTAACGGACAGGCCGTAATCATTATCTGTTCCGCCCATTTGTTTGGCCCAAAGGAAATTTCCGGCACTATCGATTTTTTGAATAAAGACATCATAAGAACCAGCGGATATTAAATTGGAAGTACCTGCACCAGGGTCAAAATCAACGGTCTTTTCAAAATAGCCATTGGTATATATATTCCCCATAGCATCGGTTGTGATGGAATGAGCTTCATCGAAACCTGCTCCACCCATTTGCTTTACCCAAATGAAATTGCCGTTGGCATCGAGTTTTTGGATAAACACATCATAATAACCGGCAGATATTAAATTGATGGTACCTGTACCAGGGTCAAAATCAACTGTACTATTAAAATATCCGGTTGTATATATATTTCCCGAAGCATCGGTGGTGATTGAATTAGCTCCATCGAAACCTGTTCCACCCATTTGTTTTACCCAAAGCAAATTGCCGTTGGCATCTAACTTTTGAATGAAAATATCGGACTTACCACGAGAGGTTAGGTTTATGGTTCCGGCTCCAGGATCAAAGTCTGTTGGTCCCCAAAAAATTCCGGTGACATATACATTTCCATTGGCATCGACAGCAATGGAGTTTCCCAAATCAGTATCTGGACTACCCATTTGTTTGGCCCATTGAAAAGATGGGTTTTGTGCGCTTAGATTTGTTACGAGTAAGAAGCTTGCAAATAATGCTGAAAGTAAAATTTTTGTTTTCATTATCTTATCGAATTTGGTTTCAGTAAACCATAAAAGTGATTTAATTATTTATCGCAACGTTTATTGAACCATTAGCTTACCTTGCATACCACCTATTTGCCATATATACAGGCCGGGATTGAGCGGGCTGATATCTATGCTTTGGTTAAGTTGATCTATCCTTTCAAAGTGCATTAGTTTGCCCTGGACATTGTAGATTCTGAACTCCCCTAACGCGTTTTGGTTTCTTAAATGGATTGTGGACGATGCCGGATTTGGATAAACAAACGGATTGTCTGCCGCAGACGTTTCGGAAACGTTGGTTGGCGTGACACTAAGCTTTTGAACGAATACGTCGGACCAGCCTGCAGGTGTGAAAGTGGCGCTTCCACCGTCCGGGTCAAGATTTATCGTATTATTAAAAACGCCTGTGCTATAAATATTCCCAAGCGCATCAATGGCGGTGGAATATAAATATTCGGTTCCGGCTCCCCCCATCTGTTTTACCCATTGAAAACTGCCGTTGGCATCCATTTTTTGAATGAACATGTCCGTGCTTCCGTTGGATGTGAGGTTGACTGCCCCGGCGCCAGGGTCAAAATCTACGGTCTTCTGAAAAGAACCTGAAGTGTAAACGTTTCCATCTGCATCGGTATTAACCGTATTTCCGACTTCGTTTTTGGGTCCCCCCATATGTTTTGCCCAAAGTAAGTTGCCATCGCTATCCAGTTTTTGGACGTAGATATCTGCATCTCCTTCCGACGTTAAACTTACGACACCTGTTCCAGGGTCAAAATCCACGGTTTCCTCAAAAAAACCTGTGGTATAAATATTACCGGTGGGATCAATTACAATGGAGTGCCCCATATCCGTTCCGATTCCGCCCATTGATTTGGCCCAGATAAAATTTCCGTCGGCATCCAATTTTTGTATATAAATATCTTCGGCATAATGAGCCTGTAAATAAAAAGTTGATTCACCGGGATTAAAATCAACTCTTTTATTGAAAAAACCGGTTGTATATACATTTCCATCAACATCGCTTGTTACCGAATATCCTTTGTCATCATCAATGCCGCCCATTGATTTTGCCCACATAAAGTTACCATCGGCATCCAGCTTTTGAACAAATACGTCAAGCTTACCCTCGGAGGTTAAATTGGTAACTCCCAGACCGGGGTCGAAATCTATCGTTTTCTGAAAATGTCCTGTGGTAATTATGTTTCCATCCACATCGATGGTTATATCATAGCCGGTATCATCGTATTTGCCACCCATTTGCTTTACCCAAAGAAAGTTGCCGTCGGTATCTAATTTTTGAACAAAAACATCCGACCGCCCTACGGAGCTAAGGTTGTTGACTTCTGGGCCAGGATCAAAATCTACTGTTTCCTGAAAGCTACCAGTGGTATAGACATTCCCCTGCAAATCGCAGATGCTGGAAAATCCATAATCATTCCTTATTCCGCCCATTTTTTTTACCCAGAGTAAATTGCCTTTTGCATCCAGCTTTTGAATAAAAACATCGCCAAAACCAGTGGCTGTAGAAACTAAATTTGTGACTCCGGAGCCGGGGTCAAAATCTACTGTATCCATAAAAACGCCTGTTACGATAACATTACCCTCTACATCAGTGGTAATATGATTTACAAGGTCGATACCCGTACCTCCTATATGATTAGCCCATTCGAAGGTGGGGTTTTGGGCGGGTAAGGAGGATGTGATGAGTAGTAAGACTATGAATGTTGCTAAGGTTTTATTTTCTTTTTCCATGATTAAAATGCAAGGTTTCGGAATTAAAGAGTTTAATCTCTATTATGCTATCGGAAGAAAGCGCAAAATGTCATCAATAGCTGTTAAATATTTTATTATTTTCAAATTCAATAAAAAATTCCCAACTATATTTAATCATCCTTAATACAACGAACTGACCCCATGGCATAAAAGAATCCACCCGGATTGTAATAACTATTATCAGGTCCTTGCGTAGTTGTGGAGCCAATATATGCATCTCCTGTACTCCAAATGCGAAATAGATTGGAGTAATATGGACCATTCTTTGAAGAGGTCCAAAAATAAGTTCCAAATTTGATACTTTCAAACGTACCCCAATTATACTGACCTCCTGGTAAGGCACTAAAACCATAAGGATCTGAATATTCTCCTTGTTGATTGTGCCAATTGACACCACCTCTAAGAACATCTCCAGACCCTTTGAGTCCCACCTCATCAAGAAGCTTTTCGAACTCCTCTTTTGAAGGAACATGCCATCCGTCCGGGCAAATACCCTGCACAGGCTGGTCGGGTGTAGATACTTTTCCCTGAGTGGTTTCATAAATTGAATATAGTCGTCCGTAAACATCGCCGTTGGCTGGATTATTATCGTAGTACACACCAGCGCCAGCCCAGTTCAGGTTCTCTGCCATCCATACCTGGTCTCCAATACAAACAGTTTTATACACCTGTCCATCGCGCTCGTCCACCAAATCTTGCCCACAAACACCATAGCACCAATTTTCGTTTCCATACACATTAAAATTTAGTAAACCTTCATCAATCGGCCAGCCAATCCAGGGTTGGGTGTTAATGGTTATGTCATTAAAAAGATGTGCTTGCCCGGTGCTATCGCCCGCATGAAATAAAGCGTGGATAAGCGTATCGGCATTCTCTTTGCAATAGCTGTCAAAAGCATCATAAGACGCCTTGTTGTTGGTTGCTTCGTACCCGTAATAGGCGATGGGATTCTTGCTCATCCACGCTGGTTGAATAGGATCAAAAGTTTTATTGAGTGGAGTATAATATGTAGCTCTAAAACCGCTGTAACAGCAGTTGGCAAAAAGTATCGTTTCTTCAAGGTCAGGCACCAAATCGCGAACACCTTTAGAGGTAATCCAAACCCAGTAGTATTTAGAAAGTTTTTTTTTGTATTCGCGCCATATCTCTTGGTGCTCTAATTTAGGGTCATATTTGTATTCAGTTCCCAGACCAAGTTGTTTTTTCTGGAATAAATCGAAGTTGGTCGTACCTAACTTACTTCTCAACATATCATGAAAAGCATCCACCGAGCCGGGCACTTCGGCCTCAATTAGTGAAAACCTTAATCCCGTTCGTACGCCATCAAGCTGCCCATGCGTATCCATAATGACCAGACCATATTCATTAAAAGTTTGCATTATCTGGGGCGTACATTCTTCGTTTTTAAGTACGGTTACCTCCACATCAACCTCTCCGTTTTCAATGGCATCTACAACCCGGGTTTGATATTCGTTTCCCGAATAAAATTCATCATGAGCGGCAGCAAACAGTAATATCTTTTTATTTTCGATGGTATTTGAACAATCTCCTGCAAACGTAGTGAGACTGGATGTTGCCCCGGGTGATCCTCGGAACAGACTGAGGCCATTTTCATCCACTTCGTTTATACTTATTATGTTTGTAAAGCCATCAGTGGTTGTTATTCGAAGGTGATGGTTGTCGAGGTACAGCACATCTGTAACGCCCGGAAGATTTTGCACATAATCCACAGTTAAACCCAATGCTTCGGGCGGTTTTATATTTAAGGAATCGCCTATACGTATAAATTCATTTTCGGCTAACCGCATTGCTTGAAAGGAATGCAAGACTGGAGCTTCGTCTCGTGGCAGCTGTGGTGCATCATCATTTTTTTTGCAAGAGAAAAAAACAAATACTGAAATTAGAAATAAGAATAATAGATTTTTCATAATAACCAATAAAATATTAATAACATGAGACCTTAATCTCTTATGCTATCGGAACGAGTTACAGAATGTCATCAACTATCCGTTGTATTTACTGTACTTATTTTTTTGAGGGCTTTACTGAACCACTAACTTGCCTTTCCTATTTTCCGTTTGCCAAATGTAAATTCCGGGGTTTAGAGGCTGGATATCAATGGTTTGATTGGCACCGGTTATCGTTTCGGTGAGCATTATCTTTCCCTGTATGTCGTATATCCTGAATTGGCCTTTACCATTTTCATTTCTGATTTGAATTTTGGATGATGCAGGATTGGGAAAAATATTGAATTGTTGTTCGCCCACTGTTTCAACAGCGCTAATCACATTTGGGATGCGCGGTGCATAGAATACTTGATAATTAGATGTGTTGTTTCCGCTCACATAACAATTATAATACATGGTGCTATCGGTTATGGCGATATAGCTATTGTAAATGGTTTCCTGTGCCCTCGCCTGATTGTTATTTAACAAGGTCCAGTTGCGTGTAACCGGTGCTTGTGAAGAAAAGAAACCGTATGGGCTGGTACAATAAAATACATTGTCGGGGCTTAATGTAACGTTTGTGATTATCGACGTAAAAGGCATCGTAAGGTTGGTCCATTTTGTACTATTTTCCGAAGTATAACTAAAACTCGAACCCGTTTGAAGATATAAAGTATCGTTTTTCCACCAGAGGTGGGTTTCTAAAAACGGGTTGAAATTATATGTTTTTGTATTGTCATCCCAGGCGCTTCCATTGTTTATCGAACTAAACAGTTCCAAATTATCGGTCGTATAAAACAGCTTACCATTCGGACTTCTAACAGCACTGAAAACCTCTTTTGGTGTGGCTACGGTTTTAAATGTCTCACCGTTATCCACTGAATATTTAAATCCGCCCGGTACGGAATAATACAAGGTTCCAAATTGGTCACGCTGGAAAAATCTTCCTGCTACTCCCATTTCCTCGGAAAGCGTTTGACCGTTGTCGGTACTTTTGTACAGATGAGGTTCGTAACCGCTGGCGTCGGTATTTTCAACCAGGTATAAATCACCGTTGTTGGCATAAAAAGCTGTTATATACAAACCTTCAGCTATTTCGGTAAAACCGCTGCTTGCCGTATTTTTTGCATACACTTTTCCGGCTTGCTTAACCGGGAAAAAAACCTGTTGGTCGGAGTAATAATCAACCACCAAACGGTAGTTTTTGGCACCGGTGTTTTCGGGCATCTGAAATTCCCTGAACGTTACTTGTGCCTGTGCAGCCGTCAATAAACAGCCAAATGCGATAGTGAGTACTTTTCTCATTTTTTGATATTTTTATTATGAAGTTTCGTTTAGTTAACGCTGTCAAGTCTAAAGACGTTGACAGGTTTCAACAACAAGGATTCCGATAAATCGGAACAGGCATTGTCAGCGTGCAAAGCTTTCCGATGAATCGGAACTGGCTCTGACAACGTCAACCAGATATAAAAGATAAAATCCAAACTAAACGACATTTATTTATTCGTCCTCATTCCTTCATAAACCGCGAAACGCTACCACCATCCTTCGACTCTATTTGAATGAAGTAACTCCCTCCCGGCAAATCCCCGACTTCAAGCAAAGTGTTGTCACTATTTATTTTTCCTGAACGCATGGTTTGACCCAAGATGTCGAGGACAGTGTAATTGGAGTCGATTAACTTTTCATCGGTTTTTATGGTTAGTTGCTTGCTTGCCGGGTTGGGGAAAAGTGCAAATTCAGGTTGATTGATTTCTGCCACACTCACAACCGCATCATTGCGGAAAACCTGGGTGCGATCTTTGAATCCATAATTTGACACTAAATAACCGGGTGCGCCAATTCCTATAATATTACCCATTGCATTTAAACTTATAGAATTTCCATAATAATCAAGAGACTGAGGACCAATAATGGTATTACCGGTCTGTTCCCAATTTGCGCCACTTTGCACAAACACCCGTACCTCTCCCGGACTAAATGCTTGAGGATTAAATATTGAACTAATTGCCAAAACCCGGGCATCGTCATTAAAACTCAAAGCATGTCCCAGGTTAGACCCGGGCACGCCCTGAATGGGATCTCCCTCCGGTAGCCACGAAGATCCATTCCACCGATAAACTTGTGTCGCACCCTTATTCCCGGTTTCTCCATTTGCATTTTCACCGGAAACTGCTACCCAGTTTCCATTGCCATTTATGGTCATATTTTTTAATGGGAAGGGATTCAAAACATTTCCTTTTGGAAAATAATCTGTTTCGTTCCATTGATAAACCTGAATCTCATTCTGTAAATTAGTGGCAAAAGTATTCCCATCATTGCTGATGCTCAATGCAGAACCGGTTAGGCCACCTGCTGTACCCGTAATGGAAGAGCCTCTTTGTTGCCAGGTGTTTCCGTTTAGGATATAAAGCCGAACTTGTCCGGACAAGTCGTCGTTGGTGGAATAAGTAAAATCACCCACAGCCACTACTTGCCCATTGTTACTTAGAGCAACAGAACCAGTCCAGGCACTTCCACCATGCCATAGAAGGTCATTGCCCACCTGCTCCCATGACGTAGCATTCCAGTCAAAGATTCTTATTTTGCCGTTGGGGGCAGGCGTGTCGTCACTGGTTATACATATAGCAATCCTATTTCCATCCCCACTCAAGCTAACCGAACTCCCCACCCCCTTTTCTCCAGGCAATCCTGTAATGGGATCTCCTTTTAACACCCAATCGTTTCCCGTAAAGGTAAAAACCCTCACATGACCAGTAGTTGTAGCGTTATCATGATTACTGAATGAGCCGGTGGCAATAGTCAGCCCATCATTGCTCATGCTAACACTTGCCCCGCTATGGTCGCCACTGTTAACGCCGTTTATATCAGTTCCCATTTGGTGCCAATCCTGGGCAGAAATAATTAAACAGAAAAGGCTCATTATTGTAAAAAGTAAAAATGTTTTCATTATTTTTTTTTGCGTTATTAAAAATATAGTTTGAAAACTATAGTGAGTATTGTATTCATAGTATTGAGTTTTACAGTGGCATTATCTATTGTCATTCTTTTATAAACCGCGAAGTGAAACCACCACCTTTCGACTGTATTTGAACCAAATAAACCCCGCTTGGCAAATCCCCAACTTCAAGTAAAGTATTGTCGCTATTTATTTTTCCTGAAAGCACGGTTTGCCCTGTAATACTGTGGATTGTGTAATTGAAACCGATTAATTTTTCGTCGGGTTTTATGGTTAGTTGGTGGTTTGTTGGGTTGGGATAAAGTGCAAATTCAGGTTGATTGATTTCTGCCACACTCACAACCGCATCATTGCGGAAAACTACGCTCTTATCCATTTTTCCTAGATCTTGTCTGTGAATAAATCTTGGTACCCCTATCCCAAGAATATTCCCAGAAGCATTTAAACTCACGGACTGTCCAAAATATTCATTAAATTCTCCAAAAAGAGTTTCTCCTTTCTGTTCCCAATTGGCTCCGTTTTGAACAAACACCCTCGTTTCTCCAATAAAGGTGTAATTATTGGGAACCCCTAATGCCATAACCTTACCATTTTTACTTAAGCTCAGTGAGTATCCAGGAATACCACCGTTTTTATCAGCTTGGATAGGATTTCCTTTCGCCTTCCATGATGTTCCGTTCCATTCATATACCTGTGCAAAAGGAAACTGATCAGTATCTCCAAGTCCATTGTAGCCCGCAATTGCCATGGTATTCCCATCAGAACTTAAATTAACCGCTGTTGCACGAAATTCATTCATAATATCTCCTTTTAATGCCCAATCTGTTTGATCCCAATAATATACCTGAATGTCTTTTTCTTTATGAAGGTTTGTGGCAAAGCAATTGCCATCATCACTAATGCTCAAAGCGCTTCCGGTCACACCGTATGCAGTGCCAGTAATTGAGGAACCTTTTTGTTGCCAAGTATTTCCATTCAAAGTATAAAGCCTAACCTCACCTGCATGAATTCCATTTATTGTGTTTCCTAAATCTCCAACACCTACCACTGCGCCATTGCCACTTAAGGCTACAGAGCCAGTAACAATGGATAAAGTTTCCTTATCAATGCTGTTACCTATTTGTTGCCAAGAATTTCCATTCCAATCATAGATTCTTACTTTTCCATGAGCAGCAAAAACAGCGATTCTGTTTGCATCGGCACTTAAACTCACAGAGATTCCAAAGCCCATTTCTGTGGAAACTCCCTCGATAGGATTTCCTTTTAGCACCCAAGAAACTCCATCAAAAGTCAAAACTCGCACATGACCAGCTAAGCGTCCGTTTTTACTATTGAATGGCGACCCAATGGCCATCGTAAGGCTGTCGTCGCTCATGCTAACGCTCGCACCACTTCTGTCGTCAGTGCCCACGCTATTGATATCTTCTCCAACTTGCTGCCAATTTTGAGCGGAAATAAACAAGCTGAAGAAACTTAAAATTGAAAAGAGTGAAAATGTTTTCATTTTTTTTGGTTTTAGTGTTAAAAAGATATTTTCTGAATCGCTGAACATGAAACTCTTACCATATATCTGCCGAATAAATTAGGGAATATTATCTTCATCGTATTTAATTTTATAGTGTAATTATCCATCATCATTCCTTTATAAACCGCGAAGTAAAACCACCATTTCCCGACTGTATTTGAACCATATAAATCCCCCCAGGCAAATCTCCTACTTCAAGCACAGTGTTATTGCTGTTTATTTTTCCTGAATGCACGGTGTGCCCTGTAATGTTGAGGATTACGTAATTAGAACCACTTAATTTTTCGTTGGTTTTTATGGTTAGTTGGTTTTTAGCTGGGTTGGGGAACAGCACTACTTCAAAATCATCGTGACCAACTTCTGTAATCGCTGTACTCGGGCTGCCAAGCCTGTATAAGGAAGAACCCGAGTTTTCGTCAGCCATAACGAAAAATAAGGCATTGTTATATGAAATCAAGTCATACTCCCTGTCCTCCTCTAACAAATTTCCTTGGTCGCCCCTTACCAGTTTGGTATTTTCGGAAGTGCCATCTGTTTCCCAAATATTGCTGTAATCGTAATCGTCTTTATTATCGTAAATTGCAAAATACCATTTGCCGTTTGCCGCCCGAAAATGAACAGGATAACCTGAACTGGTGCCTCCTTCGATAGCTTTCACCAAACTTGCACCGCCTGGCTCGCCATTGGTTTTGTATAGCGCATAGTTGTCGCTACCGCCGGTGGTACTGATTATTTTACTGAAAAGAAGTCCCACATCAGTCGCAACAATTTTATATCCTACGTTTTCTTCGAGCAAAGAAGTGCCGCCTGTTGTGCCATCCGTAACCCAAAGCTTGTAAGGCACCCAATGTCCGTGGCTGATAAAATAAGCTTTCCCGTTATAGGCAAAGGGCGCGCCGGGGTCATATTCATTCGTTTGGCCAATGTCCTTTAACATATACGTTCCCGTTTCCGAGCCGTCGCTCACCCATAGCTCCGTGTCTTCAACATCGGTGGTTGCATTGAAATATAGCTTGTTATTAACTATCGTAAAATTCCTTGCGGAACTGCTCCCGGTAGGGTTGATGTCCTTAAACAATTTTGTGCCAGCCTCGGTGCCGTCAGTTACCCATAATTCTATATCAAAACCGTATTTAGCAGTATTGGTTTCTCTCAGTGCATTGAAATACATCCTGTCTTTATATACGATTGTATAGTTGTCTGTTAACCCATGTGAAGAGCCCGGGTAGATGTCTTTGAAAAGTTTTGTGCCATTTGCCGTGCCGTCACTAACCCACAATTCGTTTCCGTGTTCTCCATCGTTGACAAATAAATATAGCTTGTTGTTGAGAGCAGCCATAATACGCGAGGTGTTTCCTCTGGAAGGTTTTAATTCCTTTACTAAAAAGGTTCCTGCTGCCGTGCCATCGGTAGCCCAGAGTTCGGCATAATAATCGGCATCAAGAACAAAAAAATAATATAGCCCATTGCATTCAACAAGGTTGTTTCTACCCGCCAATGCTGCTTCTTTTAAAAGTACTGTGCCGTTTGCTGTGCCATCCGAAGCCCATAGTCCGTATTTGTTGTCGTTGGAATCATATGTTTCTATAAATAACTTATCGCCCGAAACCCTTAAATCCCTAATATTATCTTTTACAAATACAGGAGTTTGGGCATTTAAAAAGTTGAACAAAAGAAATAATGTGGCCGTGAAAAGTAAAAATTTTGATTTCATAATAATGCATTGAATAATTAAAGAGTTTAAAGTCTATTATCATATCGAAGTATGCAGTAAAATGTCATCATGCTTTTTTATATATTTTTTTTGATGACATTTTTTCAAAATTCCGATATACAATAAACCGCCTGGTTTTATTGAGGCGGAAGAGAGTTTTTTAGAATGATAATTTTAAATGGAAAAGTAGATGAAGAAGAATTTTAATAACACCTGTTTTTTGCATTTCACAAAAGTTGTGATGATTGCAATGATTCTATTAGTAATAAATTTTTCATGTAAAAATGAAGACGAACAAGAGCCGCTTGAACAATTACCCGTTTTTGGAACTTGCAAAGTCGTAGAGGTGAATGGCAGACTTAGCCAATCCGCCACCGATAATACATTCACCTATATTACGAATGGAGGTGGCTCAATTCATATAAATGGTTTTACGATTACGATAACGCACAAGGATTATCCGCAGTTCAAAATAGAGTTTTGGGGCGAGGGGCATGAAAACCTGAATGGCAAACACATTAAGGACTGGGAAATCGATAGGCGTTCATTTGTTTTTCCTGATGGCGCTAAACTTACCATGATTTCCAGCAGTGCCAAAGAGCTATTTCATTCACTAACCATTTACGATGGGCAGCAATGCCATCACATCAATACATCCTGCAATCCCAGCAATAAAGGTAGTTCCAACACACTGGAATACAGTTCTGCCAATTCAAAGTTTACCAAACGCTTGGACGATGCAGAGCCCGACGGCGAAACCGGAACTTTTAAAATCACATCAACTCGTTTTCTTTATAACAACATTTATAATGAAACAAGCCCTGGACAAAAGGTTGAAAAAGAAGTTCCGCTAGGCGAATCATATTTTGAAAATCCAAAACTTACTACTGATTTTTACGATGACCCACGATTAGCAAATACTTGATTGGATTTGAAAGGATAAAAATTACTTGCATAAATTGCGTTAAAGAGAGCTATAAATCTTCAGTTTTTGTTGTATTTTGCGGCATGCAACAAAAAGCTTTTGATAAGGCAACAGATTTTACGGCACAGGCAAACGCCATTAAGGCGAATGATGAGGGTGCGCTTAAAAGTTTATACGAAAGTAATTATCACACAGTTGAAAAGTATGTATTAAAAAACAACGGTTGTGTCGATCAGGCGAAAGATATTTATCAGGAGGCGTTTATTGCAGTTTGGCGGAACATACAACTGGGTAAATTTTATCCTGAAAGCGAAAATGCACTGGCAGCCTATTTGTGCCAAATTGCCCGGAATAAATGGATGGATCATTTGCGCTCTGTACATTATAAGAAAAACAGGCCAATCAATGATTTGGAGCATAAACTGCCGGAGGAAGACAGAGATGAAGAGGATAATGGTTTTATAGACGACGTTAAAAAACATTTTGAAAAATTAAGCGAAAATTGCAAGGAGGTACTCACCCGGTTTTACTATAAAAAACAATCGATGAAGGAAATTGCAAAGCGGTTTGGCTGGACTGATGCCACCGCCAGAAACAACAAATACCGCTGTCTGCAACGCCTTCGTGAAATCATGAAAATACAAACCCAGTGAAGAGAGATTTAAACATAGCGCAAGAGGAATTGGAAGCCCTTGAACAATTTATTTTTCAGCAGATGAATGCTGAAGAAACAGCGGCTTTCACAAAAGAACTGAGTACCGATATAGCGCTTCAGCATAAATTGGAAACGATAATGCTGCTTTTGGTGGGAATTCAGGAGGCTGAATTGAAGAAGAAACTGGAAGAATTCCATAACGGTTTACATCTATTAAAAAAAAATAGGATTAAACCACACACAAACACCTTTGCATTAAAAAAATGGCTGGTAGCCGCTTCGGTACTTGTTATTGTTGCTTTGGGTTCCTGGTTGTTTTTGAATAGGGATACAAAAGAGGAAAAACTATTTGCCGCTTACTTTCAACCCGAACCGGGATTGATTAGCGCCATGGGTACAAGCGATAATTATTTGTTCGACCGTGCCATGGTGGATTACAAAGTTGGCGATTACGATGCGGCAATAAAAACCTGGGAAAGCCTGCTGACATCAAAACCTGAAAACGACACCCTGAATTATTTTATCGGTTCGGCGTATTTAATGAAAGAAAAGGAAGAAACGGCCATTGCCCACTTCAAAAAAGTAATAGCCAACGAAAACTCCTTTTTTAGGAATGATGCAATGTGGTACACCGGTCTGGCTTTGTTAAAATCGAACCGGAAAACCGAAGCGCTCGGATTTATTGAAAGAGCTGAACATGAAAACAAAGCAGAATTATTAAGGGAATTAAAGAATAGTGAATAACATGCGAGTTCAATTTATTCAGCTTTTTATGGTTTTAGTCTTCGTTGTGCTGCACATTTCTGCAGCACAGGGGCAAACTCAAAACATTGCTGCAATGAATGAGGCACTTGCCAGCGACCAAATCGAAACGGCCGATTCACTTTTACAATCCACACTTGAATTCTATATCTCTGCCAAACAGCCCGATTCCCTTGTAAACTACATTTATCTTCTCGGAAAGGTTAACTATGCAAAATCGGGCAGGAAAGTCAGTGCAGCTAAGATTGAACTCATCATCGAAAACATAAAAAAATTGACTTCAAACCCCGCAACTATTAGGCAAAGTTATATTGAAGGCGGGGACTTTTTGGGGTCTATTGGACAGAACGAATTGGGTTATCAATACAACAGACAAGCCCTCAAATACGCAATGTTGGTTACTGATAAAACCGGAGCTGATGTGGGAATCATTGAAAACAACCTTGCTGCTTATTCCCAACGAATGGGCAATTTTGAACAGGCACAGGCACATTCGCGAAAGGCGCTAATCCACAACCTGCGCGACAGCATACCGAATAACGAAACACTTTATGCCACCTACAACGGATTGGGGAGTGCCATGTGGTACGCATCAAAAACCGACAGTGCACTGCATTACTACAATCTGGCATTGCAAACCCTTGAAAAAACTGAACGAAATCCAATTAACCAGTATTACCGGCCTGCCATAATCCTGAATAATCTTTCGGGCCTTTATCAAATGCAGGGACAATCTACTAAGTCTATTTCGGCTTTAAAGATGACGATTGCCAATCTCAATCATTTTCAAAATTCCGATGCGCC
>MTKW01003894.1_pt1 | contig 15476 bp, 10 predicted proteins | sample 1042761 | NCBI WGS metagenome assembly MTKW01 (sample SAMN06205366, study PRJNA360243) | anaerobic digester metagenome | biome: Wastewater treatment plant; feature: Anaerobic digester sludge; material: sludge; isolation source: anaerobic digester fed with sludge from wastewater treatment plant ... | reverse complement strand
AAGCCACTATGCAACATGGCATCCAACGGCTACCCTTGGAGCTCTTGGGTCGGCAGCCGCGTCGATTCAAGCTATGGATCTTGACTTAAGTCATGCAGAAAACGCAATAGCCATAGCTGCAACAATGGCGTCAGGCCTCAGGGAAGTGTTTGTTGGGGGATCAAACTGTAAGCACATTCATCCCGGGCTCGCATCCAGAAACGGGATTATCGCTGCAGAACTGGGCGCCAGGGGATTTACAGGCCCAAAGACGGCCATTGAAGGAACCATGGGTTTCAGGCAGGCCCACTCAGGCGAAGGGCATGAAGAAGCGCTCAATGGATTGCCTGGCGGAAGGCTTCACATTCAAGATACTGAGTTCAAGGTGTTTGCATCATGCCGCTCAGCACATACCGCGGCAGAAGCAGGGATTTTAACTAACCTTGCAGGAGTTACTCCGGATCTTGTAGAGGATATTGTGTTGGAAATCCCAACGGTTACCGCCAGAGATCCTGCCTGGGGCAACTTGAGTCCCGGCAATCCACTGGCAGCAAAACTAAGTATCCCGTACAACTTCGTGGTTTCTATGGCAGACGGGCGGTGCTACCTCGGCCAGTTTACCCCGGAGAAAGTTGAGGATACTGTTATCCGGTCACTTCTGTCTCTAACCGTGGTCATTGCTTCAGAGGAACTAGACGCGTTCTATCCCGAACACGTTGGTGTGCGGGTAACTGTCCGGTTACAAGCAGGGGACTTCCTCAGCAGGAGTGTGATTATTCCAATAGGCCACCCCCTAAGGCCACTTGACGACGCCACTGTATGCGCCAAGTTCATGGAACTTGCCGTTCCTGTAATTGGCAGCAATGCAGAGAGGCTCAAACAGTTGGTGTTGGGGCTAGACAGCACTGTAGCAGCCAAAGAGATCCTGGAATTGTGTACAGCGTACCAAGACTAATGCTAATTGAGTTTGGAGAGGAGACGCTTTTCATGAAGGATACAGAACTCAACTTAATAAACAACGTAGATATACAAGAAATGTGGAAGCACCTTGAATTCCTTTGTGACATTGACCGGACCTCAGGTACTGAAGGTGAGTACAAGTCTGTAAGATATATTGCCGAGGTACTGAAATCTTACGGGATTGACGTGAAGATCAATGAGTTTTCAGCATATCTTAGCTATCCTAAATGGGCGCAGATTCTTACTGCAGATGGGCGAGTAATAGAAGCCAAGACCCGTGCCTTCTCAGAAGCTACCCCTGAGGCAGGAGTGGAAGGTGAAGTAGTTTATGTTCCCGGCGGCAGCGATATGTTTACAGACACCGAGACTGTGGAACGGATAAGGTCCAGCAATCTTGCAGGGAAGATTGTACTTTCCGAGGGCGGTGGAAGGCAGAACATGATTATGGCCAGGCGAATGGGAGCAGTTGGTTATATCCATCTCTGGCCCAGTGACGAGGACGTAATACACGAAGGTATTGTAACTCCTATTTGGGGCACACCCACTCCTGATAACATTGATACTTGCCCCAAAATCCCTGTGGTAGCTGTGAAGCGAAAAGACGGGCTGATGCTGAAAGATATGGCCTCCAAAGCCCCTACCAAGATCCGGCTGTTTACCAAGGTTGAAACAGGCTGGCGAAATTTGCTTCTCCCAGAAGTTGTCATACCGGGCAAGACAGATGATTTCGTGCTTATCGGAGGCCACCTTGACTCGTGGCACCTAGGTGCCACAGACAATGCAACCGGCAACGTTACGTGCCTGGAACTTGCCAGGGTGTTCAAGATGCACCAGGATGAACTCACCCGTGGGGTAAGGATTTGCTGGTGGCCAGGACACTCCACCGGCAGGTATGCAGGTTCCACATGGTATTGCGACCACAACTGGCAGGATCTTCGAGACCATTGTGTGACATACATCAATATCGACTCTCCAGGCCCGCTTGGTGCCACTGATTACTCCGAGGTAACAATGGTGGCTGAAAACGACGACCTGATAACTTCAGTGGTAAACAAGATTGCAGGTCAGGTGCCTCAACCTGAACGGCCTGTACGTGCAGGCGACCAGAGCTTTTGGGGGCCTGGCATAACTTCCGCTTACATGCTTCTTTCCAACAGGCCGAAAGAGCTTAGGGCTTCTGTGGGAGGGTCTGGCTACGGATGGTGGTGGCATACCGAGGAGGACACCATCGACAAGGTGGAAAAGGCAGTACTGGATAAGGACTGCAAGATATATGCGCTCACAGCTTACAGGCTGTGCACCTCCAGGCTTCTGCCCTTGAAAGTGTCCAGCCAGGCTCAAGAACTCCTTGATGAAGTAACTAAACTTGCAAAGGCCGCAAACGGATTGTTCGATCTTGGCCAGACTGTTTCGGCTGCAAAGAGATTAAACGAGGCCGCCTCCGAGTTTGATTTGGCAGCCTCTAGGATTGCACAGTCGTCCTCGTGCAGCTGCGTATTGGCTATTGCTAATAGGGCGATGCTTGAGGCAATCAAGAATCTTACTCCAATCAGGTATTCGCCTGAGGCTCCGTACGAACACGGGCCTGCAATCCCCATTGAGCCTATTCCAATGCTTCAACCTGTCAAAAAGCTGGCTAAGTTGAACCCGGATTCGGACGAATTCGGCTTCCTGAGAAACTGGTTGGTTCGCAGGCAAAACTGGGTAGTCAGGTCAATGCTGGTTGCTGCAAGGGTGCTTGAAGCTGCTCTTGAGGAAATGGAGTAGGGGACCGGCATTTTTGGTCCGAAAGGAAGATGTCAAGATGAATACTGTAAAAGTGTTTGAGCGTTTGGAACGCGGTTTTGAAAAGGATCTTGAAGATGTAAGAGCCTTCCTTAGGCAGCCCAGCATCAGTTATACCGGCGAGGGGATTCTGGAGACTGCTGAAGCGGTGAAAGGATGGATTGAGGTTCTGGGCGGTACGGCTCATCTTGTACCGGTTCCAGGCGGTTTTCACCCTGTGGTATACGGAAAAATCGAGGCAGGGGCACGCCACACGCTCCTCATATATGGAATGTATGATGTGATGCCTGCCGATGAGCCAGGTTGGATTGCGCCGCCTTTTGCAGCGGAAATCCATAATTGGGAAGACATGGGGCCGTGCGTCATAAACCGGGGGGCTGCAAACACGAAGGGGCCGCTGGCAGGTTTTTTCACAGCAATGCGTGCAGCCAAAGAAGAGTGCGGCAATCTGCCGGTAAATCTCATTTTCGTTATAGAAGGTGAAGAAGAATACGGCAGCCGCAGCCTTCCGCAGTTCTTCTCTATGTACCTGGACGAACTCAAGAAAGCCGAAGCAGTTGTATTTCCGTTCTTCGGTTGTGATAAGCAAGGTGTGCCGGCCATAAGGCTTGGTACAAAAGGCTTGTTGTACTTTGAACTTACGTGCCGAGGCGGCGAGTGGGGAGGGCCTGTTAAGCGAGGCATTCACGGGAGCAATAACGTGTGGATTGCCAATCCTGTGTGGAGACTAATTCAGGCCCTTTCTACCATGGAAGATGACCAGGAGCACATCACTGTAGATGGGTTCTTCGATGACGTGAGGACGCCTACCCAGGAGGATGAGGAATTGTGTGAGGCCCTTGGCAACTCACCTGATGCAGGCAGGGAGCTTGATGCCCACCAGGTGATGAGTTTTAAGTGGGGGCTCACTGGCAAGCAACTCTACCTGCATGCTCAAACTCAGCCCCAGCTGAACATAGACGGCATAATAGCAGGGTATACCGGGCCTGGGACCAAGACTTTGCTTCCTCATGAAGCCACAGTAAAGATGGATGTCCGTATGGTGCCAAACATGGACCCTGATAAAACGGCCAGGACTATCCGCGAGCATCTTGATAGACGTGGATTTGATGATATTCAGATGAAGGTCATCAACAAATATCCTTGGAGCAAAGTCAGTGTCAAAGAGCCTGTGGTTCAGGCGTTGATAAAAGCATACCGGGAACTTGGAGCCGAACCGGCTGTATTTCCGCTAAATATAGGTTCTGCACCTTTTTACCTTTTCGACAAAGTGCTTGGAGTGCCGTATGTGTTTGGCGGCATGGGGCACGGTGCCAGGCAGCATTCAAGTAACGAGTATTTCAGCGTTCAAGGGCTTTTGGATTACGAGAAGTCAATGGTGTTGACCCTGGCTAACTACATTAAGGAGATGAAGTAGACCATGGCTCGCTATGTTGTTGATCCTGAACTTGAACAAGCGGTGCTAGACGACGTTTCCCTGGATGCTCCCTGGGAAATAGTAGAGAAGTTCAACGGGATCGTCAGAGATTCAGGTGGGCAGGGTGAGAGAGATGCTGTCAAGATCCTTACTGACAAACTTGATCTTTGGGGAGTGAAGTACGATCTGTACACTCCCACATTGCTGGTGAGTTTACCAAAAAAAGCCTCGGTGAAAGTGCTCGAATGTGGATGCGGATGCAGATGCGGATGCACTGAGGGGCAAGGAACGGCGGGCGGGGAGTTCAGGGTTCTGAAGGCCAAGACTCCCGCCATGTCGGCATCTACTGTACCTGGCAGCCTAGAACTTGGCCTGGTGTATATAGGTGCCGGCTATGCCAAAAGTGCTAACGACGTTTTTGCAGGGCTCGAGATTACTGACGTCAATGTGATTAGAGGAAAAGCAGTCATGACCGAGGGGCTTCCGCTGCCTGGCAGGGTGACGGATCTGATGGCCGCAGGAGCTGCTGCCGTAGTGTTTATCTCTCCGGGAGAACGGATTCACGAAGGTATATGCACCAGCATCTGGGGCTCCCCCGATCTTGATTCAATAGGCAGAAAGCCCTCTATTCCGGTGGTATCCATAAGCCATTCCGATGGATTGTGGCTCAAGGGGCTTTTGGATAGGGGCCCGGTGAAAGTAGATATTTCGACCGAACTGGACGAGGGCTGGAGGCCTGTCTCGGTTTTGGTTGCAGAGATAAAAGGTTCCGAGGATCCCGACAAGTTTGTTTTAGTTCATGGGCATCTTGATTCATGGCATGTTGGTATTAGCGACAATGCAACCGGCAATGCCACATTACTTGAACTTGCCCGGGTGCTATCTAGGTTTCAGGGGAAACTTAAAAGGTCGGTGCGGATTGCATGGTGGTCAGGCCATTCCCATGGCAGATATGCAGGTTCCACCTGGTATGCCGACAACTTCGCCTTGGATATTCTTGAAAACTGCGTAGTCCACATTAACTGTGACTCTACTGGATGCAAGGATGCAACTGTTTACGAAGGCGTATCAATGACCAAGGAATTCGAGCCTTTCTGTTATGAAGCCATAAAGGATGCCTCAGGTTGTGAGTCTACAGGCGACAGGGTTCCCAGGGCCGGGGACTGTTCCTTCGCCAATCTGGGAATAGGCACTTATTACATGCTGCTACCTTCTATTCCTGAGGATGTTAGAAAGGCTAAGGGGCTCTATCACGTAGGTGGTTCCGGCGGTAATAACGAATGGCACCACGAAGACGACACGATTGAAGTCGCCGACAGGGACAATTTGCTTCGTGATACCAGAATCTATGCTTTGTCGGTTTTGAGATCTGCCAATATGCCTGTTCTGCCGTATGATCTGGTGTCAGCGGCCAGTGAGATTAAAGAGACGATAAAGGGGTATGCTGCCCTGATAGCCAACACTAGCGATAGCGCCGGCCAGGGCGACCCGGATGCCGGTCACAGCCACCCGGATGTCGACCTGGGCGACCTGGCTCAGCCCGAGGGCTGCGTTTGCTTCGATACCAAACCGGCCGGCGCATCCGTTTCTTCGCGCCCAATCGGACTGGATCTCGCTCCTGCCATCTCCGAAGCAGAAGCCCTGGTAAAGGCATGTGAGAGGCTGGCCGCCAGACAGGCGGGACTTCAGGCAGAGGGCAGAGGCATCAACGATCCTGATGTAAAGGCAACCAACGAAACTCTTCTGGCAGTTGAACGTGTTTTGGTCAGATTGAATTATGTTCGGGGTGACATTTTCAAGCAGGACCCTGCGCTTGAGTGGCCGCCGGTACCTGATCTTGCCGCTTGCAGGGAACTTGCCAGAGTCGAAATAGGCAGCGACAGGTATTACTTGTTGCTCATGCACCTTAGGCGTGGATTGAACCGGGTTGTATGGCACCTCAAGCAGGCGCGGAAGTTTGCCGGGGTTGTTGACGGTCGCTGAGGATTGCCTAGGGCTGCTCTGAATGCTACCGGGGTTGGCTCTGAGAGCTGTTGAGGGTTTCTGAGGGCTCAGAACCGTAGAATCCGGTACCGGCCTGGTTCCGGGTGGAAGCAGGTTTAGGGTTGACGAAAGCCCGGAACCAAGCCCTTACCGGTCTGAGCCTGGCCCTGAAGTATGTTGAGGGCGGCACGGGCGTCGGAAAATGACATTTGGAGGAGTATGAATACATGGCACAGAAAGCAAAGTACCACGGGTACCAATCATTCCAATACCTTGAGCCCGGCATTGACTACAAAGTGTTCAAACTCGCCAAAGAGATCAACCGGGTTGAGCCTTACGTAGTGCAGGTGACTCCGGAGCAAGAGGGTCAGGTTCAAGAGATACTGGATAACGATCTAGTGGTGTCTGTTCATGAGCACATCTACATCACTACCGATGATATATCCCAGCTACTTGACTACAAGCATTCAGGCAGGAACTGGACAGGCTACGAAGGCCTGAGTAATTCAGGTATAGACGTCGTGATTGAGAACTTCATGGACGGATCGGCAGTCATAACCTCTCATTCAGGCTGGAAATGGACGGATATAATTCATGACCTGGGCATTCGCTTTTCGGATTTTGCCCATCAAGATATGATCTACAAGGCAGAGACTTTTGAAGATCTTCTGAGGGCAAAACCTGAAGGCAGGATAGCCTTGGTTGCATGCCTTGAATGTGCAACGCCTATAGAAAACGAAGTGGATAGGGTGGACGTCCTGTACGGACTGGGTATCAGGATGATGGGAATCACTTATTCTGAATCGAATGGGCTCGGCTCTGGCCTTAAAGAGGTTAGGGATGGGGGGCTTACGAAATTCGGCAGGAAAGTCGTCAGGCGTATGAACCAACTGGGTATGACCATCGACGTTTCCCACTGTGGTGACAGGACGGCTTTGGACGTCATTGAGTTCAGTGATAAACCCATACTTATGAGCCATGCAGGAGCCAGGGCACTTTGGAATACTCCGCGGCTCATGCCAGACGATGTGCTCAAAGCCTGTGCGGAAAAAGGCGGCGTAATAGGAATTGAAGCTGCCCCTCACACTACCCTGACTCACAAACATCCTTTGCACTCTATCGAGTCTTTCATGGAGCACTTTGAGTATATCGCTAACCTGGTTGGTATTGACCATGTGGCTTTTGGCCCTGATACCAATTTCGGTGACCACGTAGGCCTCCATCGCCACCTCAGAAGTCTTATGTCAATTGAGGACAGCCATAGGGGAGAGACGTTCCAGGAAGTGGAGTATGTGAAAGGGTTGGAGAATCCGGGCGAGAGTTTCCCGAATATCACACGTTGGCTGGTAAAGCACGGGTATGGCAGGGAAGACATATCCAAGGTTCTGGGTAAGAACGCACTCAGGGTGTTAAGGGAGACTTGGGCCCGGTAAGGGGAGATGCTATGTGACCAGACTGGAGTCTCCTAGACGCGGCCTGCAGAGATATGATTTTGATCGCAATGCCGGCTCTATGTTAGCAGGGTTAGTGCTTCAGACAAGGGGGGTCTAGCAGCGCCTGAAAAGGATGTTTATAAAATCGCCCTCAGACCTGAAGATCACCTGAGCCAGCATGGGTTCCGGTGGAACGTCCCAGCCACAGGTGAGCCGTTATGATTTTTAGGGATTTTGGAAAAGGAGTGCGTTGAGATGCCACGAAAAAAGTATGACGGGTACAAGTCATTCCAGTACCTTGAACCTGGCGTTGACTACAGGGTGTTCAAACTCGCTAAAGAGGTAAACCGGGTTGAGCCCTATGTTGTAGCGGTTACTCCGGAACAGGAAAGACAAGTCCAGGAGATTCTAGACAATGAAGTGGTGGTGTCTGTCCACGAGCACATTAAGGTTATGCCAGAAGACCCCTCGCAAGTGCTTGAGTACAATCACTGCGGAAGGAACTGGACCGGTTATGAAGGCATGAGTGATGCCGGAGTGGATATCGTAATTGATAACTTCATGAATGGGTCAGCAGTCATAACCTCCCATTCAGGATGGAAATGGACAGACATAATCCATGACCTTGGTATTCGCTTCTCGGATTTTGCCCACCAAGACATGATCTACAAGGCAGAGACTTTCGAGGATCTTCTGAAGGCAAAGCCTGAGGGCAAGATAGCCCTGGTTGCATGTATCGAGTCTGCTACACCTATAGAAAATGAAGTGGACCGTGTGGATGTGCTGTATGGTTTCGGCGTGAGAATGATGGGAATCACCTATTCTGAGTCAAACGGGCTCGGTTCCGGCCTAAAGGAGGTTCGGGATGGGGGCCTTACCAAATTCGGCAGGAAAGTCGTCAGGCGTATGAACCAGCTGGGTATGACTATCGATGTCTCTCACTGTGGTGACAAGACGGCTTTGGACGTCATTGAGTTCAGTGAGAAACCCATTCTCATGAGCCATGCCGGGGCAAGGGCGCTTTGGAATACGCCGCGGCTCATGCCAGACGATGTGCTCAAAGTCTGTGCGGAAAAGGGCGGCGTGATAGGGATCGAAGCGGCTCCTCACACTACTCTGACTCATAAGCACCCTTTACACTCTATTGAGTCTGTCATGGAGCACTTTGAGTATATTGCTAACCTGGTAGGCATCGACCACGTGGCTTTCGGCCCCGATACTCACTTCGGCGATCATGTTGGCCTGCACCATGCTGTCAGGGCCATTATGTCCATAGATGATAGCCATAAGGGCGAGACTTTCGAAGAGGTTGAGTACGTTAAGGGCCTGGAAAACCCGGGAGAGTGCTTCCCCAATATTGTCCGTTGGCTGGTTAAGCACGGATATAGTAGGGAAGATATCTCTAAGGTATTGGGCAAGAACGGCCTGAGGGTGTTGAAGCAGACCTGGGCGCACCGAAGCAAATCTAGGGGTACTGAAGCAGACCTAGGCGCACTGAAGCAACCCTGGGCTGGGTGCACTAAAAACTGAACGGTTTGTCAACAATGGCGTTATGTAATGCAGCTTGCTATGTTGCGTTTATTGACCGGGAGTCAGTTGATGAATCTGGATTGTCGGAAAAAGCAGTTACAGATGTGATGGGAAGTCTGTGGCTGCTTTTTTGATCGATGACTGATTTCTCCATCAATGCCATACTTATCGCGAAGCATTGTCGCTCTTATGCTAGAATCATAGTAGATCATTGTGCGGATTCACGCGTACACGGAAGACTTGAACCCTTATACTGGTTGAAGGTGTTTGACCTGAATTGGATCTGCTGTCGGCAGCTGATTAATGTGGTTTTTGTTGAGATTGCAGTTTCCTATCATCACACGTTGTAAAGGATGAATCTAATGTCTAATCCAGTTCAACCGGGGGCACAACAAGAGCGGTCCGAGCCGTCCAGGCGGGAAGTCCGCAGGACTATTCTGAACCTCGTTTGGCCTGCAACTGTGGAGAGCCTGCTCCAGATGGGTGTAGGCCTGGTCAATACGGCCATAGTAGGTCATTTGTCAGCAGTGGCCATAAGCTCTGTTGGACTTTGTAACCGTGCTTCAATGCTGCTGGCTTGGCCGTTGTACCAGGCTGTTTCGACAGGTGCCACGGTGCTTGTAGCACAGTCCATAGGGGCAGGGGACAGGGTTCGTGCCAGGACTCATGCTGTTCAGGCTATTCTCTTTGGGGTACTTAGCGTTGCTTTAGTTGCATTTGTGCTTTCAGCAGCAGCCGTCCCAGTGTTGTCGGCTTTCAACCCGGAACCGGATGTGCTNNGCGTCGCTCAGAGGGGCGGGCGATACCCGAAGCCCTATGGTGGTAGCGGTCTTGGTGAATATCATCAACGTTGTAATAAGTTGGGTTCTCATCTACGGGAATCTAGGGTTTCCTGCCATGGGGGTTATCGGCTCAGCCATAGCCACGATTATTGCACAATGGATTGGTGCGGCTCTGTCGTTGTGGGCAGTGGCATCAAGAAACTCGATTTTGGGGCTTCGCCTGAGAGGGTCGTGGCGGTTTGATCGTGAATCTTTGCGGCAAGTCCTGAGAATTGGCCTGCCGGCATCTGGCGAGTCATTTGCATGGCAAGCAGCATCGATGGCTCTTACCTTCTATGTAACGAGTTTCGGTACGGAAGCTTTCGCTGCTCACCAGATTGGCTTGAATGCTGAGTCCCTTTCGTATATGCCTACGGCAGGTTTCGAGATAGCATCTACTGCTTTGGTGGGACAAGCCATCGGAGCATGTAATCCGTATATGGCCCGGAGATATTCGCGGGAACTGACCACGATGTCTGGGGTGATTACGGTGTTTACTGCGGGGATGCTTTTTGTCTTTCCCCGCCAGATACTAAGCCTGCTCGCCAACGACCCTAAGGTTATCGAACTTGGTGCCATATACCTCAGAATCATGGCAACGATTCAGGTTCCCCAGCAAGTTGCGGCGATTATGAAAGGTGCAATGCGAGGCAATGGGGATACTCGGGCGCCTATGTACATTGCGGGTTTGGGTCTGTGGGGGATAAGGCTTCCAGTGGCCTACTTGTTGGGATTTACTTTTGGCATAGGCATTGTGGGGATTTGGCTGAGTATGATCTTGGATTTGGTTGTACGGTTTCTGCTGACTTGGTGGAGGTACCGGCAGATTCCGTGGGTTAGGGAGGCAGGTGCGGTGGAGATGCCGGTGGATTTGGCGGGTTAGAGCCGGGTTCGGGCAAGGTGGAGATACTGGCGGATTCCGTTGGTTAGGGAGTCAGGTGCGGTGGAGATACCGGTGGATTCGGTGGGTTAGGAAGCCTGGCCAGGGGGAGATGCAGGTGAATCTTTGATTATTTCAGTATCCCATGTCACGCTAGATACCATGGCAATTCTGACTAACGTGCAAGAACCATATTCCATTAATCGAAAGGTCGTATGAGGTGACGAATTATCTCCATACGGTTCAATGATTGTGGAGATTTCGCAGGTAGTACTTATGTTTTCGATATTCAACCTCAAGAAGTTTTCTCTGGTCAATGAGTTTTCGCGCTGTATCCCAGGACTTGCTTGCCTCGCTGAGAAACTCTTCAACCCCCTATTGATAAGGAACGAAAATGGCCAAAGGTGAGTTATCGATATATACCCTGTGTTAGTGTACTCCCCGATTCATCGGGAGTAAATGTGTTTGGGCTTTCGGTATTTGAGGTGGCTGGGCTATATACCATTCGGTGCTGGTTTGGCCTGCCGCGGGGCTGAGTGGTAACTTTGGCATGTCACTGGGCTCTGGTCTGCGGCACCCGGAGTTTGGAGTGGCTGGTTCGACATGTCACTCGACTGTTAGGTTTTACCTTCTGACTCTTCGCTCGTCCCGTGCCTTACCCCTTTGGCAATAAGCGATGTATCGCAGGCACATTTCGTCCAAACCTCGAGCATAGATTCCATTCACATCAATTAGTTTGATTGGAACTGTCTTAGGTATCTTCTTAAGCATATTCTCCAATGTAAGATCCTCTGCGGTTATGTTAATTAGCACGACATTATGCTCCTTGCTCAACCGGGCTTTCAGTTCATCTCTGGCTTTGAGTTTTTCAAGACTCTCCTTGTTAGGGTAGTCATTTGTTAATTCGAAATGCTGCCTTCCCAGAAACTCTCCGGCGAGGCTGGCTTCGGGAGAATAGATGTCGTATTCCAGGAATTCCCCGCTATTTGAATTTTGAAGAAACCATGGCCTTGCGCTATAGATGAAGGGGCTTACGTCTATGATTTGGTGAAATCTCAAATACATCTTGTATTCGCCAGACCTTGGAGTCATCCTTTCGCAATCTCTAATGTAGTCTAGATTATGTTTCTGGATTTCTGGAGGCATAGTAGGTATTATTATTTTGCGGCCGCCGACCTCCTCAATGATAATCCATTCTGTCTTGACCAGTATGGCGAGTAATTTGGTGACCAAGACCCGGTCCATCGCAACACACGTAGCCAGTTCTCGAATGGATCTCGGTTTGTGCGCAATGACACTGATATACAGCGCCTTAGCTCTGGGGTCGATTGTACTGTCCGTCGCCAGAGCACGTGGCAGGGATATCACACGTTGCTGAGAAGGGAGCGAAAAAGCACGCTTTATTATTTCAAGTTTGATTAGAAGACCCTCCTAAAGAAGATGGTTCTGCATCGGTCTGACATATATTACCATATAATCAACTATTATGACACTAATTACCGCACCAATTTCTACTATTTCGGGGGCGTTGTTTGGCCAGTAGGCTGAGTGGTAGCTGTGACATACCACTGGGCGGTGGTTCATGGCATCCAGAGTCTTGNNCTGTGACATACCACTGGGCGGTGGTTCATGGCATCCAGAGTCTTGAGTGGCTGGTCTCACATACCACCCGGGGGAGAGCTCCCTTTGCTAGTAGGCTGAGTGGTAGCTGTGGCGTACCACTGGGCGGTGGTTCATGGCATCCAGAGTCTTGAGTGGCTGGTCTCACATACCACTCGAGGGGGAGTTTCCTTAGTCAGAGGGCTGAGTGGTAGCTGTGGCGTACCACTGGGCTGTGGTTCACGGCATCCAGAGTCTTGAGTGGCTGGTCTCACATGCCACCCGGGGGAGAGCTCCCTTTGCTAGTAGGCTGAGTGGTAGCTGTGACATACCACTGGGTGGTGGTTCATGGCATCCAGAGTCTTGAGTGGCTGGTCTCACATACCACTCGAGGGGGAGTTTCCTTAGTCAGAGGGCTGAGTGGTAGCTGTGGCGTACCACTGGGCTGTGGTTCATGGCATCCAGAGTCTTGAGTGGCTGGTCTCACATACCACTCGAGGGGGAGTTTCCTTAGTCAGAGGGCTGAGTGGTAGCTGTGGCGTACCACTGGGCTGTGGTTCACGGCATCCAGAGTCTTGAGTGGCTGGTCTCACATGCCACTCGAGGGGGAGTTTCGTTAGTCAGAGGGCTGAGTAGGCTGAGTGGTAGCTGTGGCGTACCACTGGGCGGTGGTTCGTGGCATCCAGAGTCTTGAGTGGCTGGTATCACATACCACTCGAGGGGGAGTTTCCTCAGTCAGAGGGCTGAGTGGTAGCTGTGGCATACCACTGGGTGGTGGTTCATGGCATCCAGAGTCTTGAGTGGCTGGTCTCGCATGCCACCCGGGGGAGAGTTCCCTCAGTCAGGAGAAGGAGGTTTCGGAAGGAATTCTGATCTGGAAAAAGAAGTATCAGGTGGTGTCTGTGTAGTCGTAACTGTCTAGACCCGTGAAATGGTGTGGGCCGCTGGCCTTATCGGAGCACGCTGGCGGGTCAGAAGGAGTGTAGTAAGATGGCAGGATCGGATTATGTTAACCGGGTCGCCCCAGAACGAGCAAACCCAGACAACACAGTCAACACAGGCAACCCGGGCAATCAAAGTAATCAAACAGGTCGTCTCTGCCTGATCAATTGTGTTCCAGCACGCGACGCCTACCTTAGGCCGGTCGATTTCACCCGGGTCGCCATTTTCGATGGTTTCTTTGGATCTCGAATGGAGACCAACCGCAAGGTTACAACAAACATCCAGTACCACCACCTCAAGAGCACCGGCAGGATAGATGGCATCGACCCGGAATGCAAACCTGGAGACAGGACTGCCCACCACGTTTTCTGGGACTCTGATGTTGCCAAGTGGATAGAAACTGCTGCGTATACTCTTGCGTCCCACAGCGACCCTGAACTTGAGGAAAAGGTTACGCAGGTCATTGAGAAATTCGCCAAACTTCAGCGGCCTGACGGTTACATAAACAGCTGGTTCACGTCGTGTGAGCCCGACAAGCGGTTTACTAACCTTCGTGATCGCCATGAACTCTATTGTGCCGGCCATCTCATGGAGGCGGCTGTTGCATGGTTCCGGGCGACGGGCAAGAGGCGGTTTCTTGACATAATGTGCTGTTATGCTAACTACATAGATTCGGTTTTCGGCCGAGAGGAGGGGAAGATTCGAGGTTACCCTGGTCATGAGGAAATCGAACTGGCCCTGATCAAACTGTACCATGCCAGCGGCAATGAAAGGTATCTTAACCTGGCGAAATATTTTGTGGACGAAAGGGGCCAATCCTCTCAATACTCTCACTACTATGACTTTGAGGCCAGGCTTCGAGGTGAGGATCATTCGAAGTTCAACTACGAGTATTGCCAGGCGCATCTCCCTGTCCNNTTATGGGAAGATCTGTGCTTGAAGCAGATGTATGTTACCGGGGGCATCGGTCAGTCACGGGGCAACGAGGGTTTCACCTTCCATTACGATTTACCTGAAGAAACGGCATATTGCGAGACTTGTGCTGCAGTCGGACTGATTCTTTGGAGCCACAGGCTTTTGCAGATAGAGAAGGATTCGCAGTACGCAGATGTTATGGAAAGAGCACTGTACAATGGGGCACTTAGCGGAGTCTCCTTCTCGGGCGAAAGGTTTTTCTACGTCAACCCTATGGCTAGTTTGGGAGATCACCATCGCCAGGAATGGTTCGGGTGTGCATGTTGCCCGGGAAATATCTCCCGGCTTATAGCCAGTTTGGGTGGGTATATTTACTCGGTCAGCAGTGGAAGTAATGAAGAACCTTGCGCTTGTACAGGTTTACAGGAGGTTTGGATTCACCTATACACAAACAGTAGTGCGTCGCTGGATTTCGGCGGACGCATGGTCAGGCTTGAGCAGAAGACCCGCTACCCGTGGGATGGCCGGGTTGAGATCAATGTCGGTTTCCAGGACAGCCGGCGCCGGCAGGTCGAGAGGGAACAAAACATCGATAGGCATGGGTGTAGCCTGAACGGGGTTGAAGCCCCTGAGACGACACCCTTCACCTTGGCGCTGAGAATCCCAGGTTGGTGCAGGAATGCGTGGGTGGAGGTGAACGGGAAGCGGATCTGCGAGGTAAGTGGATGGCGGACCAGCGAGGCAGATGGACGCCCGATCGGTGAGGCAAGTAGATGGCGGACCAGCGAGGCAGATGGACGCTCGTTCAACGAGGTAAGCAGCGGGCGAATTGACGAGGTAAACGTTGGCCGAATCAACGGGGTAGACAGCGAACCTAGCGGCGAGTATGCAGATTTGGGATTGGCCATAGAGAAGGGGTATTTGAAGATTTCCCGGAAATGGCACGATGGCGATCGAGTTGCTTTTGAACTTGCTATGCCTGTAGAGCGGGTGTACGCCAACCCTCGAATCCGAATGTACAACGGCAAAGTGGGCATTCAACGAGGCCCCATAGTTTACTGTTTAGAGGAAGTGGATAACCAAATTTCGAACCTGTCATGTATATCTATCCCCAGACATTCTGAGCTATCGGCCCATTTCGACCCGGACCTGCTAGGTGGAGTTATGGTGATAACTGGTGAGGCTGAGGCCTTGGCTTTGGGTTTAGGCGTGGTGGATTCGCGCATGGATGA
>MTKW01008609.1_pt2 | contig 15479 bp, 19 predicted proteins | sample 1042761 | NCBI WGS metagenome assembly MTKW01 (sample SAMN06205366, study PRJNA360243) | anaerobic digester metagenome | biome: Wastewater treatment plant; feature: Anaerobic digester sludge; material: sludge; isolation source: anaerobic digester fed with sludge from wastewater treatment plant ... | reverse complement strand
AGCTAACATTCTTTCTCACATTTTCTCCACACTGCACCAAGTCCCGTTCATAGGCTCGATGCAAGAGCTCCATACCCTCTTGGGCATCGATCAGGCGGGCATAGCCATGCTTGGCCAATGAAAGAGCCGTGTTACCAAAGGTAAGGCAAATATCCTGTGGCGCGTCGCAAGCGCGCCCCAAATGCTCCATCTTGTGGCGGCAATAACACATGCTAACAGCCAGCTGAGGCGTTGTCTGTATAAAGTGGCTGGCCCGTTCATAATCCAGCACATGAATGGCCTGCTCATTGGAGAGAACCGGCTCCTGCACGAACACCCGGCCTAGGCGGGTTTCACTGCCCAGAAATAGCTCTTTAATAAAGTCCTCTTCCACGTTTAGGTACTGATAGTACAACTCGGCCAACAGCTTTTGATCAATGTCGTGGCGCGTCCGCATCAATGAAAACTCAAAGAAGCCAGCCATGGGCGGCGGCAAGGTATAGGTTTGCACTCCCTTTTGCTCCACATCGAGCAAAATAGCTCGCTTGGCCAAACGCTGCAGTATAGCTTCGGTTTGCGCCAAGGGCAGACCCCAGAGTTTGCTAGCCGTTTTTGCGGTAAAAGGTCGGATGGGCAACTGGGCGACTAAGGCCGCTTCTTGCTCCGTGAACAACAGGCTTAGGATTTTATATAGGGTCTTTGACGGCGGTGCGCCCTGGGGCAACCGGTTGATTCGTTCTTCCAAACTACGGTAGGCCGATTTGGCTGCTAGGTGGGACATATCTTACCCCCATTTCTAGGTATTGCTGCTACTGACCATATACTCGCCATTTCCTGACCTCTCTAACCCACCTTTCCACCATAAATCGGGCACATAGAAATGGCCAGGACTACCACCCAAGTCCTGGCCACCTATAAGTGTTTTATCTAGCAGTGATGCAATTACAGTGGCAACTTGTGCAACAGTAGTACCCATATTACTTTGCATAGCAATCCGATGGGATAGGTAGCACCATAGCCCCCGGCCGCCTCGTTGCGCCCGGTGGCGTCTATAGCCGCACCTAGGCCTGGCGTGGAAGTCATGGCACCGCAAATGGCACCCGAGAGCAACACCCAATTAAGACCCAGCACGTAGCGGCCTAAGAGGAAGCCGACCAGTATAGATACGGCAGTGGTACACATGCCCACTAGGACTAACAGAGCATTGGGGCCGGCCATAGCTGCTACGGCCTGGTGCCCATAGTTTAGCCCCACATAGGCAAGGAAAAAGTATAAAGCCAGCTGCTTGACCACATTCAACGCCCTTTCATCTATATGAAACTCCAGCGGCCCTAAGCGCCCGCGGCTACCGAGCACGAGGGCGGTAACCAGTACCCCACCCGTGGTACCTAGGCTAACCTTACCCACTTCTCCTAGAGGCAGGGTCAGCCGCCCCACCATGATACCGATCAGACACACGGTTACAAACCCTAACACGTCAAAACTGGGCTTACGCGGCTCTATTTCCTCGCCCTGCTCCCCTACTCGTAGCTGCTCTGCTAACTGGCTAGCCTCCCGCAGAATATCCAACCCAAAGAGCTTGGGTAGGAGCTGGATGCTGGTTATTACTGTTATAACACTAAAGGGGTAAGCTACAGCATATCCGAGCCCCACGCTCGCCTGGGCTGTTCTAGCTGCTTGGGAGAGAGGGTCAGCAAACTGTTTGGCGGCCGTCTCCAGTGCTACGCCTAGCCCGGGGGAACTGGTAAGAGCACCGGTGTACACGCCAGTAATGGCCAGAGGATCTAAACCTCCAAGCAAGCGGAACAGCAAGTAAGCGGTGCCAGCGCCCGCGGTTGTAATGGCAACTGCCAGAACGAGAAACTTAACCCCATTTCCCCGAAAGACTTTAGCCACATCCTTGGCTGCCAAAAGGCCTACTGAAGCAACAAAGAGCAAAAGCAAAAAGTCAAAGTAGGCTTTGTCGATCAGTCCATGCTGCAAAATGCGCTCCACATGGGCCGGCATTTCGCCCCCAGCATCTAGATAGGGACCAATGACATAACGATAGATTAGCCAACTTAGCCCCATACCGGCAAAAAGAGTACCGGATATACCCAGCCTAAACTTGGCTACGTTAATCTTGCCTATGTAATACCCCACTAGGATGCTCAAGCACAATAAAAAAAGAGGATTGGTGAGCAGTTCCATTTGTCTCTCATCTCCCGTATGCTCAGTTGTCCTCTTGTAAGTATAGCTGATTTGATTACCTTATAGCAGGTAAATTATACTCTCTTAATAATTGACTACTGTAGATCGCTAAAAAACCCGGCAGTAACCCGCCAAGTATGGGGATCGATGACCGACAAATCGGGTGTGCGTATAGATAACCATTCCTTTCTCCCCAAACGCCGCCCGAAGAGATGGCTATAGAAGGCAGTTAAAATGCGGGCATGAGAAACAATAGCAAAGCTTCGGTTGCTGTTCTCATGGGCTAGCCTATGCACGCAGCGCACAATTCGTTGCTGGGCTTCTTCATAGGGTTCCAGTAGCTGGTGGTTTACTTTGCCCTCTAGATGGTCGCCAACTATTTGCCCAAATTGGTCCTCATCCAGTCCAGCGCTCACTAACCACATATCGCTCAGGTCATCCTCCAGATATAAGGGTAATTGCCAGCGTCTAGCGATTAACTCTGCTGTCTGCACTGCCCTTAATTCGGGACTTGAATAGATGGCTTCCACCGAGCTCCAAAAGCTGGCTTCAGCTACGGGTGAAGTCAGCATGATTCCTTCTCTCGATAATGGCAAGAAGGATTGGGGTAAGGCTTTGGCCTCCAAGGCTTTGGAATGATGCACCACATATAGTTTGCTCTCCATTAGATTCCTCCGGCGGCGTGATATAACTTTACCAAGTGCTACACGAATTACCCATGCTCTTAGGCCTGGTTCGCCTGTTTAATGGCCAAGCGTAACATGTTGTACCAGTCGGGCTTTACCGCGTATTTCTCGGCTACCAGCTGCAGTATTTCTTCTTCTGTCTTACCTGCCCTTTGCCATACTTGCACGTCAGCCACAAAACTCTCTAAGGTGCTGCGCTGCTCCAACAATAGCTCTTTACCACCTACAGGGCCATGACCTGGCACCACCGTATCCACTTCCCAAGTACTCAACTGGGTTAAAGCCGCGATCCAGGTAGGAAAATCAGCTTGCCCCATCCAAGGTGCACGGCCGTTAAATACTAAGTCGCCCGTAAGTAGTAGGCGCCTCCTCGGCATGTACATGACTGCCGACCCGGGGCTATGGCCTCCGAAATGCTGTAGTCGCACTTCCTCTCCAGCGATATGCATATGCAGCTGTTGGTTAAAATGGCAGTTGGGAAGTCCGCTGGTCATTGCGCTCTGCAACATGGCATCTCTAGCTGCCGTTGAACTGACAATTCGGCACCCGAATACAGAGTTGCCGCCCGTATGGTCAAAATGCTCATGGGTATTAAAGACGAACAATAATTCTCGCCCTGCCGCCTGAGTCAATACCTCGCGACCACCCTCTTCACTGGCTTGAGTATCAACAATAATAACACCCTGGTCACCCACTTCAATCAAAGTAGAGTTGACGGTGCCACCGGGATCACTGTAAACCTTGAATTGGGACATTCGTACCGCCTCCTGCCTGCAATACTCCTCTATTATTTCCCCACAACTCTCATGCTCTCCTGCTATCGTAATCAAAAAAGCCGCCTTCGGCGGCTCCGAGACTATTTGCTCTTACTGGACCCAAATTGCTGAAGGGTCTGTTCTATCTTATGCGAAGGAGCTTGCTCGGTTTGATACCAACCCTTTTTTACTGCGGCGTTGAACATGGCCGACTGCAGTTCATGCTCTTCCATCAAAATATGGAGCATGTCGCTGCGCAAACCGTTATTTCCAGCGGTTTCATTGCTTGCCACATTATAGGTATTGGTTAACTCCTTTTGACAGGCCAAGGCATCCTTTAAGATCATCTCATCAGGCAACCGTCTCTCAGCCATTATACTCCCTCCTTGCCTATCTCGCGCGCCTTGAGGTGCTTAAGCAGAGTATCATAATGCTCCTGATGTTTCCGCGCACTGGCCTCACACAAACGCTGTACTTCCGGGTCCGTGGCCTGGGCCGCATAGGACCGCAGTTTGGCGATGGCTAGTTGTTCATGGGCCAATTGATCTTCAATCATAGCCAACTCTTTGGTAGTAAGTTGTGGACTGCCAAGCTCTGGCATAGTTCTCCCTCCTTGGGTAAACTCTTGCATGCTTATTGTGTCCAGGAGTGGAAAGCTTTAGCCAAAACCGAGCTGTTAGCTATTGAACTGGTGTAACAGGCGTAAGCCGTATAGAGTAAGATGAGGCTCGATTAGATCCAATTGGTTACTTAAGGCTGCAAATTGACGAGCATCTACGCCAGTGGCAATAACCTTTGCTGGACCAATCTCGCCCTTAATCCGCTGTAGGATGCCATGGAGTAGATCCACATGACCATAAATGAGCCCAGCCTGCAAAGCCTGGGCGGTGGTGCGCCCTATCACTTGCTGGGGAACGGCAAGATCTACCCGCGGAATGCGGGAAGTCTTGCTCACCAAAGCATCGGCGGCTATGCGAACACCAGGTGTCAGTACACCGCCTAAGTATTCGCCTTTAGCAGAAACAACATCAAAGACCGTCGCTGTGCCAAAATCAACCACAATTATTGGACCATTACTAAACAGGTAATGGGCGGCAACCGAATTGGCGATACGGTCACCACTTAGATCGGTGGGTGGTTCAAAACGGATGCGTAACCGAGTTTTGATCCCCGGACCTACTATGAGAGGTCGTGGAAGGGCGCAAATCTCAATGGCATCTTCGATGATGGCCTGCAAATAGGGGGACGCGGTTGCTATGATAGCAGCACTAATGTCCTGGCTAGTTAAGCCTTGCCGGTGCAGCGCCTGCTCAATCAACAGCGAGTACTCATCGGCGGTGCGGTGCGAGTCACTGCTCAAGCGCCACGTGGTTCGCAACTCGTCACCAACAAAAATGCCGAACACTATTTGCGTATTGCCAATATCTATAGTAAGTAGCATGACTTTCACTCCCAACGTATATTGGTTAACCTCGTCACAGTTTCTGCAAGTTGTTGCCTATTACCTGCTGTTTAATTGGATTTGCCAATTCGTGAAACGCCTTGACGAGGAAACAATGCTATACTATAATAAGTCATGTGACGCAGGGGTGTAGCTCAATTGGTAGAGTAGCGGTCTCCAAAACCGTCGGTTGCGGGTTCAAGTCCTGCCACCCCTGCCAATATTGAACATGAACGAGAGTCTTAAGGGCTCTCGTTTTTATTTTTTATTACGGATGTGGCTGATTGGTAACCTTATAGGTAGAAAGAGAAAGTGAGCTGAGCCCATGCATAAGCTACCCCAATGGAAACAGTGCCTTATTACTAATCCAGCCACTATCCAGCGGTTGCTGAGACAATTGCCGCCCGCCGACGTGGCGGAAATCTTAGCTACGCTTAGTAGCGGCGATTTAAGAGCCGTGTTGGAGACCATGAGCAGTCAAGACATAGCCCTCATGTTAGAGGAGTGGGATGTCTCCACCTCCTGGCGAATGCTGTCCCTACTGTCCCAAGAAAAGATGATGGCCGCCATTCGTGCTATGCCCAGTGATGATCGAGCTGACCTATTAGGCACAATGCCGGAAGCTGCTCGGGAATCGCTACTTGGTGTCTTGGCTGCCGATGCAGCTCAGGTAAGGGAGCTATTAGCCTATGCAGCCCAATCGTCAGGCGGGATTATGGCCACCGAGCTACTAGCTGTACGTCCCGAGTGGACCAGCGAGGAAGCGTTAGCCATTGTGCGGCGGGATGCCCAAGAGGCGGAAACAGCCTATTATGTTTATGTTACTGATGCAGAGCAAAAGTTGCTGGGTGTTCTATCTCTAAGGGAATTGGTCTTGGCCTCACCAGAGACAAAAGTTTCTACTATCATGCAATCCCATCCGATTACTGTACATGAGGATGACCATCAAGAACTGGTGGCCGATCTCTTCCGGCGCTATCACCTGTTTGCCCTTCCGGTGGTAGATAGTCAAGGGACGCTCAAGGGCATCGTTACTGCCGATGACGTGCTTGACGTGCTTGATGAAGAAGCTACAGAAGATATGCAGAAGATGAGCTGGATGACCCCCAATGAGGCTCCCTATCTGGAAACCCCAGTGCTGGCCTTAGCCAAACAACGACTGCCTTGGCTGCTCATATTAATGCTCTCGGCCACCTTCACCGGCCAAATTATTAAACGCTATGAGGATTTACTGGCCCATTTAGTAATCTTAACCATTTTCATTCCCATGCTGATGGATACAGCTGGGAACGCCGGCTCCCAATCGTCTACTCTTATCATTCGCGGCCTTGCCTTGGGTGAGATCAACTTAGGGGATTGGCCCAACGTGCTGCGGCGCGAACTATTGGTCAGCGGCATCGTCGGCGCAGCATTAGCCACAGCCAACTTCCTGCGCCTCTTGTTTTTGGAAAGTGCACCAATGCGGGTGGCTGTGGTGGTTAGTCTAACGCTGGTGGCAACAGTAGTCCTGGCAAAAATAGTAGGTTGTACTCTGCCACTCGGTGCCAAAAAGCTAAAACTGGACCCGGCTATCATGGCGGGGCCCCTCATCACAACCATTGTTGATGCTTTGGCACTTTTCATCTATTTTTATCTCTCCACCAAGCTATTAGGACTATAAGGGCTGTCGCAAGAATCATATGCGACAGCCCGTTTTTCTCTTCAGCCTACTTCTTTCTACCAAGGCGGTTCTCCGTACCCTTTAAGAGGCGTGCAATATTCTGGCGGTGTCGCCAGAGGCCCAGTAAGGCTACTACCAGGGCAAAATATAGCTCTGGCATAGAAGCCTGATGGCGATAAAGGACCACAGGTAAACCCACTACCAAAAGTATAGAGCCAAGAGAAACATACCGTGTGGTCGCTACAACCAGCACCGCCAATACCAACATGATCAACAGCTGTTTCGGAAAAAGCACTACACAAGCACCTAGGGTGGTGGCTATGCCTTTGCCACCCCTAAACCCTAAATAAACCGAATAGTTATGGCCAACTATTGCGGCCAAAGCGACGGCCAAAGTTGGCCAAGTATTGCCACCCAACAGACGCGTAGCCAATAGAGTTGGCAGCAGAGCCTTACTAACATCGCTAACAGCCACCAGAATGGCCGGCCCTACGCCTAGTACTCTTAGAGCATTGGTACCCCCCACATTACCGCTGCCATGCTGGGTAATGTCCAAACCGGCTTTCCAGCGACCCACGATATAGGCCGTAGGAATGCTCCCCAGCAGATAAGCTACAATTACCATCAGCAAAGTTTTTGTTGTCACGGCGCTCCTCCACTGTCAGCGAAAATGCTAGCTAAAAAATACGACGATCCGGGTCTTCCTGAGATGGGAAAATGGCAATCTTTAATACCACCAAAAGGACAATCAAGCAGAGTGCAAAAAAGGGATAAATAGATAAGCGAAAAATAGCGTCTACCACACTATAGGTAATGGACTCGGGGGTCAAAGATGGCCTAAGGGAGACCAACGCTATCAGCACCACCAGCCAAATTAGCAGATAGGCCACCATCCGTTTAGGGAAAAAGGCCGTAGTGGTTAGGTGGGACCAAAAACCGAGCCTCTTTTTGCGGTATACAAAGGTGCGGTCAACTAGATAGAAAATATAGAGCAAACCGACTCCCAGCAAAAAGCCTAGTAGGTAATCAGTCACGTGCAATGTAACTCCCCCTATTGTACGGATAAGCAAAGATGCTAATCTCGTATCATATTTTCTTTAACGTATTTTATCGCTTGTTGCAGTTGTTCGTCTACCCTAGCACTCTCAGGCTGTTCGATAGCATGATCGGGAGTCAGCCCCTTCTCGTGGATGTCCCGCCCATTCGGAGTTAGGTACCGGTACTGGGTAATCCATAGGCGAGACCCATCGGTCAATGGATAGGGCACCTGTACTGTTCCCTTACCAAAGGATACCTCACCTAAAAGAACGGCACGACCATGGTCTTGTAAAGCGCCTGCCACCACTTCCGAAGCGGAAGCGCTGGCGCCATTTAACAACACGGCCAACGGTCCATCCCAAATGGTATCTTCCCTAGTCATGAGTACCTGCTCATTACCGTAACGGTCTACCTGACGCACTATCACTTGGTCCGCTGCTAGAAAGAAGTCCACTATCTCCTGGGCACTATAGAGAAGACCGCCACCATTTGAGCGCAAATCAAAGAGAATGGCCCTTACTTGCTTTTCTTTAAGTTGTAGGATGGCTTCCTTTAGCTGGCCCGGAGCCGTCTCAGTAAAACGGTTCATAGCGACTACACCGACTTCCCCGTCAACCCAGTAGTCCACCACCGGCAAAGTAATCACTCCCCGGCGGATGGTGATGTTTAGGGGCTTCGGCTCTCCTTCGCGCACAATAGTCAAAGTAACATCGGTTCCTGCCTCGCCGCGAATTCGGGTATTAATTTCCATCTGAGTCAGGCCCATAATGGCTTGGCCGTCCACCGCAATAATCTTGTCTCGGACCTTTACCCCACTGGCTTCAGCGGGTGAACCGCGGAAAACAATCTCTACTTCCATTTCGCCACCCACCGGGGGCTTGGATTGAATACCCACTCCCGAATACTTGCCTTCTAGTGTGGACTGGTTAAACTCCCTTGCTTCCTCAGCCGATTCATAGCGGGTGTAACCACCGTCCACATGGGGTAACATACCACGAATAGCATCTTCTACAGCCCGCTCTGGATCTAAAGCATTGGGGTCCACATGATGTTGCCTTACCCATTCATATATGGCTTCTAGTTTGGTAAAGGAACTGTCCACCATATTAATGCCTAACCGATGAGCTATCTGGCGCAGATTGGTACCAAAGAACACTCCTACAAAGAACACGACCAGTACTAGCGCCAGTATACCTAGACTAGCCCGACGTCTGCGGTTATATCTATGCTTTAATTCCAAATGAGCCAACTCCCCTCGTCTCGTTTGCCTAGAGCTATGGCATAGTCCTAGCCCTGTTTAAGAGGTATGTGCCCCCAGAGACCTAAATTCCATTCTTCTCATTCTGCATCGGGCGCAATTTATCCTGCCCTGCTATTTGCCATCATAAGTATGAAAGGCCAGTATAACTGGCCTTCATAGATAGATTACCCTTTACAGCCCGTTTATTAGCCTTGGTATTCGGTCTCCATCAGCTTGACTAAAAAGCGCACGCCCTGTAATACGTCATCATAGTCCACCATTTCCGAAGCCGTGTGGATATAGCGGCAAGGTATGGACATGACGCCGGCAGGAATACCACTCTTCGTCAGCTGGATAGCCCCCGCATCAGTTCCTCCAGCTTCAAGCACCTCCAGCTGATAAGGAATGTCGTTGGCCTTAGCCACCTCTTCCATATAGCGGCGCACAGCTGGTGTGCAGAGCACGCTGGAATCCCGCACCTTAACAGTTGGGCCCTTGCCTAAGCTAACAGCCATGGTAGCGCATTTGGGCGTATCGCCAGTTCGAGTCACGTCCACTGCAATCCCGATATCGGGAGTAATACCAAAGGCAGCTACGCGGGCTCCTCGCAGGCCAACTTCTTCTTGCGTGGTGAAAACAGCATAGATATCATAGGCCGGGTTTTTCACCNNCAAAACTCCCGTTTGATTGCAGCAACGTCGCCGATATTGACTTTCTTTTGCGCTTCTTCTTTATTATCGACGCCGATATCAATAAACAACTTTTTCAAGGTCAGATCTTTCATGGATTCTAAACGTTCCATCCCAAATACGCCAACCGTACCGTTAGCAAAATAGCAGCGGTTGCCTATGAGGCTGTAGGGCGAAATGCCACCCACACCATAGAAACGCAGGAAGCCATTTTCATCAATGCTAGTCACCATTACGCCAATCTCATCCATGTGGCTGGCCAGCATTAATTTCTTTCCGCCGCCACGCTTAACAGCGATTAGGTTACCTAAGGCATCGACACGCAACTCATCTACATAGGGTCTAACTTCTTCCATAATTACTTCGCGTATCGTTTCCTCGCTACCCGCAGGGCCATAGGTTTCAACTAAGCGCTTAATAAGTTCCTTCATACCCGAAAACCTCCTTCGATACTACGTAGGAAAAGTTTGATTAACGCGGTTGTATGTTCCACATCCGCCAGACTGAGCACCGACACTGGCGAATGGATATACCTGCATGGGATGGAAATGGCCACCACCGGCACTCCAGCACGGCTAACATTGATGCGCCCCGCATCGTTTCCTCCGGTTACCGTGCCTTTAAACTGATAGGGAATGTTATTCTCTTCAGCTAAGCGCACCAGCTCTTGAATCATGGCCCGATTGCCGATCGAAGCAGTATCCATGAAGGTTATGGCTGGACCACCGCCAAGGACAGTGCTGTACTCGTGCTCGTCTATACCGGAAACATCGTTACAAGTGGTGCCCTCAATAACGATAGCCATATCGGGTTCTATGGCATAAGCTGCTACACCAGCACCCCGCAGGCCAATCTCTTCCTGAACAGTGAAAGCCCCATAGAGGGGGAAATTATATTCTTCTTTCAGTATTTCGGCTAAAACTACACAGCCAGCCCGGTCATCAAAGGCTTTGCCCTTAGCAAGTCCTTGCCCAAACTCACCATACTTGGTAGCAAAAATGACGTAGTCGCCAATCTTAACCTTCTCTAAGGCTTCATCTTTGTTCTTGGCACCGATATCGATATACAGTGACCGATGGGGAATTACCTGGGTACGTTCTTCTGGTCGTTGCAGGTGAATAGCCTTAGCGCCAATAACGCCTGGCACCCGCTCCTTGCCTACTAGAACCGGTTTGGAGACCAACACCCGATCATCAATGCCCCCTACTTTATGGAAATGCAGCAACCCCGCATCATCCACATGGCTTATCATAAGGCCCACTTCATCCATATGGGCGGCCAACATTACTCGAGGGCCGTTGGCAGCTTCTTTACAGGCAATGAGATTGCCCAGTGCATCACGCTGCCACACACTTACATGGTTCTCAAGCTCTTCCTGTAAAATGGTGCGTACTTCGTGTTCGAAACCGGAAGGCCCAAAGGCTTCGGTGAGTCTCTTTAATAGCATAGCAATCCCTCCACGAAGGCGGTATCAATACTAGCAATGAAATAGGCTAGTAGACGCCCCGATAATTTTATATCGGTCATGCTAACCGTTTCCACCGAGGTATGCATATAGCGGGATGGAATTGACAACAGAGCCGTTGGAATACCTGCCCGTACCACCTGCATTGCCCAGAGATCGGTACCGGTACCAGCTGGGGTCGGATCCAGGGTGTAGGGGATGTTATATTCCTTAGCCAGTTTGACCAGTTGATCAAAAACTTTGGGGTGGATGTTGGCACCAAAAGCTATGCTAGGACCTTTGCCCATGGGCGCCGTATCCTGTTCAGGAACCCCGGGCATTGCTCCATGACAAACGTCGAGCGCAATTCCGATATCCGGATTTATGCCATATGTACTTACGGTAGCACCTCTTAAACCAACCTCTTCTTGGGTTGTAGCCACTGCGTAGACATCGGCGGTGTGCCGTAATTTCTTCAGTTCCTGCAGGCACTCGTAAATAACGGCTACTGCCGCTCGATCGTCCATAGCCTTACACGAAACGATATCTTTGCCAAGCTCCATAAAAGAACGGTTGACGGTCACTACGTCTCCAACACTGACCAGTTCTTTCACTCGCTCGACTGGCAAGCCCAGATCAATCTGCAATTCATGCATAGGAATAGCCTTATTCCGATCCTCTGGCGGCACCAGATGGGGCGGCTTCAAGCCAATGACGCCGATTAAATCCTCGCGCCCATGAACAACCACCTCTTGCGCCACCAAGGTGCGCTGATCTACCCCACCGACTTGGGTGAACTTGAGGAATCCCTTGTCATCAATTTTTGTCACCATGAGGCCAATTTCGTCCATGTGTCCAGCTAACATGATGGTGGGGCGTTTCCCTTCGCCACTACCCTGCTTGAACCCAATCACGTTGCCCAACACGTCTCTTCGTACGTCGTCGCAAACTTCGCCATATACGCGGCTAATGAAGTCGGCTACTCGGCACTCGGAACCGGACACGCCAGTTGCCTCGACCATTTGTTTCAAGAACTCTTTGGTCTGCAAGTGCAAATCCTCCTTCCTTTGCTTCCAAACCCGGTAACAATTATAAGTTTAGAAACTTTAGCTCTTTTATTTATTTCGACATTCGTTACCGGTAACCTGCAGTCTGCAGGATAAAAAGTAAAACTTTGCTATAGTTTATGCATGCCCTCCTTAAATATTGGTAACAATATTTAAGGAGGAGGGGCGGCCATGAAAAAGAAACCACCTAGACGTAACGAGCATATGCTAGCAGATATCGAACGCTGGCAACTAGAAATGGCAGAAGAACTCGGCCTGATCGAACAGGTCCGTCATGACTATCATCCATTAGGCCGGCGCCCCGTTCTACGTCCGCAACACCAGCGTCCAAACTCAAAGGCCAAGAGTCCAAATCGGTGATACATTTTCGGCCCCTTTCTCAGCCCAGGGGCCGATTTGCTTTATGCCTGGTAAATGGTCACCGTCATCTCTTCTCCATCCTTGCTTAAGCCAAAGATAAATCCATGATCTCTTAAAGTGCGGTTGCACATATCGATAATTTTGTACAGTTCTGGATGGGCGGCAATCCGCTTGCTAGCTAGCACTCTAAGAGGCTCCGGCGGTGTTAACTTATCAGCGCCAGCAGTTGCCTCTGCAGACATTTTCTATCTCCCCCTATCCTTTGGTAGCTGCAAATTCCATGAGCTGATAGTATCAAGTAAGCGATAATTGGTTAGATCAAACTGAATTGGTGTTAGAGAGACATAACCGTTTTTCACGGCCCACACGTCAGTAGGTTCACCGTTATTGTCTTCGGGTGCCTGCCCAGCTAACCAATAATAGGTGCCTCCCCAAGGATCCTTACGCTCCAAAATTGGATTGTCGTAATGTAGGTGTCCCAGGGTGGTCACTTTGATTCCCCGTAGGCCTGCTAACTCCAGTTGGGGAAAGTTGATATTCAATAAGGTATCGGAAGGCCACGATCTTTCCCGCAAAGCTTCTACCAGATGTCGCGCCAGGCTAGCTGCAGTAGCAAAATTGGGGTTCATGAACTCGGCCAGTGAGAGGGCAATAGCGGGTAGCCCCAGCATTACACCCTCAAGAGCTGCAGAAACAGTGCCCGAGTAAAGAACATCGGTACCCAAGTTGGCCCCCCGATTAATGCCTGACACAATCAAGTCGATCTGGTTAGGGAAAAGTACATCCACCGCCAACTTTACACAGTCGGCGGGGGTGCCACTAACCGCATAAGCAGCTTCCGCACCAGGGACTTCGGTCCGCTTAGCCCGCAGTGGCTGAAACATGGTGATAGCATGGCCAGTGGCGCTGCGCTCCTGGTCGGGAGCAGCAACGAAAACTGTTCCAATCTGAGCAAGTTCCGCCACCAAGCAGCGCAAACCGGAAGCCAAAATACCGTCGTCGTTTGTCACTAGAATGCGCAGTTTTTTCATCTTTCACCTCAATAAAAAGCGATTAGTCCTATTATACGTTACCACCAACTATCTTGCACGTTTTTGGCAACATGTTCACCTGAAGGCCAGGGAAACCTAAGCTAAAGGAGGTGAGGCTGCCATGCGAAAGAGATTAGTCCAAATGACAGTCATTCTGCTCATACTAGCCAGCCTAGCAGGCTGTATGCCTATGAGGCGTCCGACACCTACGCCGACACCCAACACCCCTGTAGTGCCTCAGCCGGACCAGCAGAATGTGCAGGCCACCGTGGCCGACCGGGTAGTAAAATTGGTTAACGCCATGCCAGAGGTCAAGGCTAGTTATGCCCTGGTTGTAGGGAATGTGGCAATGGTTGGAGTTGACTTGCGCGATCGGCTCTCCGGTGACAAGGAAAATGAGCTGAAAAGCCGCATCAGTGCTGAGACCAAGAAACAACTGCCAGAGCTGGCCCAGGTATGGGTTACCGCCGACCCCGATTTGGTAACTCGCATTCGGGACTTGGCCGGTCGTATCAGTCGTGGCGAGCCAATTACCGGCTTCTTTGACGAAATTACTGAGATTGCTAAGAAACTGCAGCCCCAGGGGAGTTAATCAAGATTAAAGCGAGCTCAAAATTATGAGCTCGCTTCGTCATATCTCTTGAATTTGTGAGATGTTAGACATCAGGTAGACGTTCTGTAACACAGGATCCAATATACCGATGCTAGCATCATGAACTTTCTCCCTAAGAGTGAGCAGAAGATGAGGAACTAATACCAGGGCCGCATTAAGATATTCGACGGGCTGTAGCCCTAAAACCTGCTGTCCACTTTCTTCCCACTGCAAATGCTCCCAACTGAAGCTGTTACCACTGAGATGGGTGCGCCGATGCCTTTCATGGGCCTGGGCAGTATCACACCAGACCAAGCTGGACCGTCCCGTTTCCGGATTATCAAGCTGCTCTTCAAGCAAACCAGCTGCCGTCTGAAAGGCTTCCTCCAGGCTTATGTTAGGAGAAATAATGGTGGGCACACCTTTTGTTGATAAAGGAAATTCTTTCATAATTTGAAGTAAGCGGGGAGCGACCTGGCCATTAAAGAGGCTAACCGGCACTGCTACTACCGGACCTTCGTCGTCATCATGAAAAAGAGCAAAATAGAAAACTATAAAAGGAGCCACCACCAGCTCCATTTTGCTGATATTATCCGCATCAAAGGGAGCCTTTAGCCCCAAAGCGCCATCGAGCAGAGCTTCTTCGCAGGCCAAAAATTGGGCCACCAACTCTTCCTCCTGCGGTGGGCGCTGAGCTTGCAGTGCTTCCTGGATTGTCACAAATTCTAAACGGGAAGCCTGAGTCGTGAAGGCTGTGGTTACCGTCTTTCCGGCTTGCTCCATCTGCTGACGCCCACTCTGCTCTATAAAATAGATAACTTTGCTGGCCTCGCCGTCCGGAGTGAGCACCTTTAAACGCTGCCACTTGCAGCTCGTGACCATTCCACCACCTCTTTTCTAGCAGCTATCTATATGCTGCTCTTTATTCTAGCATGCTGCTAGGCGAGAGAAGTTATCGAGTTAAAGTGTGCCTCTAAAGGTAACACTTTGCTTGGCTGGCTAATAATAAAAGACTACCGGCCTGAATAACGGGCAGGTAGCCTTCTGGGTAGGTAAAAAATACTGCTAGCGGGCAATACCCAGATAGTCGGCAATATTCGCCTTTTCCACCACCTGCGGGCGAATCTTCCCCGTACTGCTGGCAAGAATCGTAACCACGCCCGGACCATGACCGGCCACAACGCAATCGCTATGTACAATAACACCAATAGTTATCGCGCCCTTCAAGTAACCGCGACCAAAGGTGGTATCGCAGTCCCGTAGGGCGACCACATCGCCAAAACGCAATTTGCCTAAATTAAACTGCT
>MTKW01010336.1_pt1 | contig 15502 bp, 16 predicted proteins | sample 1042761 | NCBI WGS metagenome assembly MTKW01 (sample SAMN06205366, study PRJNA360243) | anaerobic digester metagenome | biome: Wastewater treatment plant; feature: Anaerobic digester sludge; material: sludge; isolation source: anaerobic digester fed with sludge from wastewater treatment plant ... | reverse complement strand
ATCGCTAATGATTCAGGTACCCAAATACTGGCCGCTGCTGACGGCCAGGTGGTCTTCGCAGGCTGGGAGCCGGTATATGGTCGCACTATAATCATCAATCACGATCATGGCTTTGCCACCAAATACTCACATAATTCAGCACTGCTAGTTGAGGAAGGCGATAAAGTCAAAAAGGGAGACCTGATTGCCCGCATGGGCACCACCGGCCGAAGCACCGGACCACACCTGCATTTTACTATTATGAGATGGGAGCAGACATTGAACCCCTTGATATATCTGCCCAATCCCCAGGAGGATGAGTAAAGGAGTGTTCGGATTGAGAAGGAATAAGCCCAGTTTTGATAATATTGAAAGTATACTGTCTCCGGGGGTGGAGATAAACGGCAGCTTATCATCGCAGGGATCAATTCGCATCGATGGAAAGGTCGACGGTAAAGTAAATATCAAAGGTGATTTGATCATAGGTGAACAAGGCAGAGTAAAAGGTGAAGTTAAAGCGGCTAATCTGAAACTGGCTGGCCGCATCGAAGGCAATGCGATCATTGGTGGTCGTTTTGATTTATCCGCCAGTGGAGTAATGGCAGGCGACGTGCAGTGTACAGTATTCACCATAGATGAAGGTGGTCAATTGAACGGAAATACCTCAATGGGACGAGCTGAGCAACCACCGGTCAGTGGCAGAAATAGATTTTCCGAAGCGGGTGAAAAGCAAAAAGCAGGCAGGTGAAATAGTTGTTTTTGAATCGCAAGCACGCCGGATACTTGCTGGCCGAAGAACTGGAGAAACAGGATCTCCAGTTCGATTTGGTTCTGGCCATACCCCGGGGAGGGGTAGTTGCGGCCGACATTATTGCCCGCTGGTTTGACAAAGAAATCGATATCATATTATCGCGCAAAATTGGGTACCCCGGCCTGGATGTGCCCATAGCCGGAGCAATTGCCCCTGATGGCCAAGTGATCCTACCTGAAAAAGCACCTTCTTTTTTCACCACAGACGAAGATATTTTTCGCCAAGCAGTCGAAGAAACCAAAACCGAACTGACCAGGCAGACTAACCTTTACAGAGGAAATCGGCCTCCTTCTTCCTTGGAAGGGCGGCGGGTCTTGCTGGTGGATGACGGCATTGCCACCGGGTCTACAATTGCGGCTTCCATCGACTATCTTAAACGAACCGGGACAGCCAGTATTATCATAGCTACTCCGGTTTGCGCTCGGACTGCCTATGATGTTCTAATAGATCAGGTTGACCATATGGTTGTTCTGGAGGTCTCGGATAGTTTGTTGGCCGTAGGACAGTTCTATCAAGACTTTTCTGCGGTTGAAGACGAAGAAATAGCAACTATTCTCTCTAGCTCTTGAGTGTATCCTGCGTCATTGAGCCCTAGTGGCACAGGCCTTGATGAATGAAAACACCTTCTTGGATTAGGGAAGGCTTTTGTAGGGGGACGGCCCTGTCACCCCGCAGCAATGCCCACATCGCCCCGCTGGAAAGACCCTTCGGTGGTTCCTTCCTCAGGATAGCAGCATTATTCGAATGGCAGACTGTAACACGGCGGTAACTTTAATTGAAATTGAGAGCTGCCGTGGGAGTGCGGTGGTCGTTGTCAAAACGACTACAGGCCATAAACAATCCCCGCGCAATTATGTCGGCCATCTGGTATACCAAGTACAAGCGGGTGTTCTGCAGAACCATATGTTCCAGAAATCCCCCTACATTTACCACCCCGGAGATATGAAAATCCCCTACCTCCGGCAAGGTCTTTTTCAAGGCTGTACCCGGCTTAAGGCTACCTTTCTTGATATTAATAAATCCCACTCTTTCATAACTGCCCAGACAGGCATCAACCGCGATTATAAGCGGGTTTTTATATTTCTGCTGCAGAACATCAAGTACCTGCAGCATGTTAGTAGCATGAGTCGGCTCTTGCAGAGTTCCATATACATTGATAGTGGGGCTAAAACTGCGCAGGCGCGTGCCTACCAGTGGGCCCAGACTGTCCCCGGTGGCGCGATCAGTACCAACGCAGACAAAAACTGTTTCCCGAGAACGATCAGGATTGAAATCCACCAATAGTGAATGAACATTACGCTCGATGCGCGAATAACAAAAGGGATCTTCATAATGGATCGACAGGCTTTCGTCCGTAGGTGAATGCTTGATCAATGACAATTTCGTCCCTCCTAGGCTACTTTGTATCATTCTTCACGCCTGCCAATATTTTTATGCTGTATTTCCAGCTAAATCAGAATATTAATTATCATATGCCGGCCTAGGAGAAGCAGATGAAACATCTAAAAATTCGGCTTATGTTGGTAATGGGCTATCTGGGAGCAGTGGTTGGGGCGGGATTTGCTTCCGGACAGGAAATAGTCCAATTCTTTGTGGCCTATGGAAGCCCTGGCTTGACAGGAGCATTGGTAGCGACTCTTCTATTTGCATCGATGGGGGGACTGCTACTATATTTATCCCATCGCTACCGGGTTTCCAATTATCAGGATCTACTTTCCAGAGTGATAGGTGAACGAGTCAGTCCGGTGATTGACATCATGCTGGCAGTGTTTTTGTTTCTGGGTATTTCCACCATGTTNNTGGTTTTGCTTTTGATCATCTCCACTTATGCAGCCGTGTTTGTTGATGACACACAGGTAGAGGTGTTCACAGCCTATTTGAGCGGTCAGTCTGGACGATTATGGGGCTTGGCCTGTGTACTCTACGTGGCCTATAATTTCGCACTAGCCATGGTGGTGCTAACAGAGTATCAGAGTGTCGGCCAGCGCCGCGATGGTATAATTGGAGCCGTCTGGGGCGGGCTGGTACTGGGCTTACTGGTGGTATTGAATTATCTGGCTCTGTCTCGATTTTTGCCGGTCGTTATGCATTATCAAGTTCCGATGTTGTTTGTGGCCGGCCAAATATCCATCACTACCAAATACATTTATACGGTGGTGCTGTGGCTAGGCATCCTCACCACAGCTATCGCCAACACCTACGGATTTGCTCAGCGGATGGCAAAATTCTCCGGGTTCAGTTACGCCATCTGCCTGATCCTATGCAGTACTCTGGCCCTGCCCCTGTCTATGCAGAGTTTTTCAACTCTGGTGGGCAGAATATATCCCATATTCGGCCTATTAGGCGTAGTAATATTAGCAGCTATTTTGTGGCAGGCTGGAAAAGACATCCTGAAGCGAATGTATTATAATATAAGCCAGCTATTCAGGGGGCTAAGGAGGTAAAATGGTGAATAACCTAAAGAATATTCCTTCGGTTGATGAACTGCTGACAGAACAAAGTCTGCAAGAACAACTCAGTCATTATAATCGCGACTTTGTGGTGGACGTATTACGTGAGGCGGTCGAAGCCATGCGCACCCGCTTGAAAGCGGTCGATACCGAAGTGACCCGTGCGCATATCATCAAATGGGTCTGCCAGGATGTAGAGCAACGCGTGCAAGTTCTTACCCGAGGAACCTTGAAGCGGGTCATCAATGGTACGGGAGTAATATTACATACCAACCTTGGACGAGCCCCTTTGTCTCAAACCGCCTTAAACTACCTGCACCAGATGGGGAGCTTTTACAACAATCTGGAATTAGATTTGGAAAAAGGAGAACGGGGCTCTCGCTATGTGCATGTGGAAGAATTGCTGTGCCGCCTGACCGGTGCTGAAGCCGCTCTGGTTGTCAATAATAATGCTGCCGCGGTATTACTGGGCCTCAACACCCTGGCCAACAATCAAGAAGTCATAGTTTCCCGTGGACAATTGGTGGAAATCGGCGGAGCGTTTCGCATTCCAGAGGTCATGAAGCTAAGCGGGGCTCGGCTCATAGAAGTGGGAACCACCAACAAAACTTACCTGCGTGATTACGCCGAAGCCATTAGTGAAGACACCGGGTTGCTTTTTGCAGCCCATACTTCTAATTATAAAATAGAGGGATTTACAGCTGAAGTAGCCCTCTCTGACCTGGTCAAGCTGGGGCAGGAAACCAACCTGCCGGTGATGCAGGATTTGGGTAGCGGGATCCTTTTCAAACCTTCCAGCTGTGGGTTAGACGAGGAGCCCACTGTTCAGCAGAGTGTAGCCGCTGGAGCGGACGTGATCACCTTCAGTGGAGATAAATTATTGGGAGGGCCTCAGTCGGGGATCATCGTAGGTCGTAAACCATATATAGAGGCGATGAAGAAAAACCAATTGACCCGGGCACTGCGAGTCGATAAGCTGACAATCGCGGCTTTGGAAGCCACACTGATCGAATACCTGGCCGGATTCCCGGAAAAAAATCTGCCGATCATACGCATGCTGAATATGAGCCCCGCTGAATTGCAGCTGCAAGCAGAGCAGTTGGAGGACATCCTTACAGCCGAGCTGGGGACTTTGGCTTTCCTGGATAGCATTCGCGTGGTGGAAGTAGATGATATGGTGGGCGGAGGAGCCTATCCCACCTATCGTTTGCCTGGTTATGGGGTAGAGATCCGTTTTAAGGAGCGGAAACTGGAAGCGGTGGCGGCGTGCTTGCGCCGACAAGATCCAGCGGTTTTGACCAGAAAGCAGGAGGATGGTCTACTGATCAGTGTACGTACTCTGTTGGATGGAGAAGCAACTTTATTGACCCAGAAGATCTTCCAGGTCTTGCAGGATCTGGAGGCGGACGATCAGAAAGGGGAACAGCATTGAAGAGGCTAATCATTGGTACAGCCGGGCACATAGACCATGGTAAGACCACTTTAGTAAAGGCCCTAACCGGGATCGAGACTGATCGCCTCAAGGAGGAACAACAGCGGGGCATATCCATAGAATTAGGATTTGCACCCTTTTCCCTGCCCAGCGGTCAAAGAGCGGCTATCGTCGATATGCCCGGGCATGAACGGTTTATTCGCCACATGGTGGCTGGAGCCTTTGGAATAGATATGGTAATATTGACTATTGCAGCCGATGAAGGCGTTATGCCGCAAACCCGGGAGCATATGGACATCATTGAACTGTTGAATGTTCGCCAGGGGATTGTGGTGATCACCAAGATAGATCTGGTGGATGAAGAATGGCTAATGCTCATGGAGGATGAGATCCGTCAGTATATCGACAAGTCCGTCCTCAAAGGCGCACCGCTCATACCTGTCTCGGCGGTGACCGGGCAAGGCCTTGACCAATTAATGGCTACTATTGAAGCCATGGCGGTTGACATCCCGGAAAAGCCGATACTCGATTATGTTCGTCTACCTATTGATCGTGTTTTTACTATGTCCGGTTTTGGAACAGTGGTCACCGGTACCCTGTGGTCGGGGCAGATCCAGCAGGGTGACACCTTGGAACTGATGCCGGTCAAACGGCCGGTAAAGGTAAGAACGCTGCAGGTTCATAATGAAAAGGTGAATACCGCCTATGCCGGGCAACGGGTAGCGGTCAATTTACAGGGCATCGAGGTGGCCGATATTCGCCGGGGGTATTTATTAGCCAGCAGCGGCTATCTAACATCGTCCTATCGTGTCGATGCACGCTTAAGACTGTTACCCTCCTCGCCCCGCAATCTAAGAAACTGGAACCGCATCCGTTTTCACCTGGGCACCGATGAAGCCCTGGGGCGGATTGTGCTGTTGGATCGGGATGAGTTGCATCCCGGTGAAGAGGCTTATGCCCAGATCGTTCTGGAAAAGCCCATTGTAGGGTATAAGGGAGACAACTTTGTTATTCGTTACTACTCCCCGATCACGACCATAGGGGGAGGAACCATCATTGACGCCAACGCTCCGAAACAGAAACGCTTCAAGGAAGACGTCCTGGAGCAATTAGCCACCAAGGAGGAAGGCAGCCTTTATGATGTGTTGCTGCAGGAAATGCGCTCTCAACCAGAAAAGACCATGACCATAGCAGAATTGGTCAAAAAGACCGGAGCTAAGGAAGAGGATGTCCAGCGTGAGATAGCTCAACTGGTGGAGGATGAACAGATCCACGATCTGAAAAACAATGAATATATAAGCCAGTTTGGTTTGGATATGATCAGCAGTAAACTGAAGACTACGTTGGAGGACTATCAACAGAAGTATCCCCTGAGGCCGGGCTATCCCAAGGAAGATATGCGCAGCCGCCATTTTCCAGCGATCAATGGCAAGACTTTCAATGCTATATTAAAAGCATTGGAAACCAACGGACAGATAAAAAGCAGCAATAATTTATTAACCCTGCCGGGTTTTCAACCCTTGCCAGACCAAGCTGATCAGGAGCGGTTAGAGCAAATCATGGCTATTATGAACCAGCGCTTGTTCAATCCTCCTTCTCCGCAAGAATTGCGTCAAGAAGTAGGTAGCGACGAGGCTCATTTTCAGGAATTGCTGGCTTATCTGCTCAATGAAGGACGACTGGTCAAAATCAGCACAGATATATATTTTTCCAGACAGGCCATAGAAGAAGGGAAGACAAGGATGGACGAGTATTTTCGGGAGGAGAAAGAAATGAGCTTAGCCACCGCCCGAGATTTGTTCGATACTTCTCGCAAGTATGCCCTGCCTCTGGTAGAATATTATGATAAGATTCGCTTTACACGCAGAGTAGGGGATATGCGCGTTAAAATGTAGCAGAGTTAAGAAGAGAGGATTGTAAAGTGGCCAAAGTTGGGATTCCACATGCCTTGGCATATTATCTGTATTATCCATTCTGGAAGACTTTTTTCGAAAAACTTGGTCATGAAGTAGTGGTATCAACACCTACTACCCGGGCGATTTTAGACCGGGGAGTGGAAGAGACGGTCAACGATGCCTGTATACCTATCAAAATATATCACGGCCATGTAGCTAGCCTTATCGACCAGGTGGACTACATTTTCTGCCCGCGTTTGATCAGCGTGCGGCGGCATGGTGATTTTGGGACAGAAACCTTTTGCCCCAAATTTTTAGGTTTGCCTGATTTGATACGATTGACATTCACAGGCGCTCCGCCGATCATTGATACTCCCATAGATATCAATCAGCTTGAATCAAAACCCAAAAGCAAAAAAGACAAAAAAAGGAAACCCGCAGAAATTATGGAGGCGGCCTGCGTGGAAACAGGAGACCGTCTGGGGAACAGCATTACCCAGAGTCGTGCTGCCTATCAAAAAGCCGCCCAGGTTCATCAACGTTTTCTCACTCTATTAGAACAAGGGAAACTGCCGCCCGAAGCCATAGACATATTGTTTCCCCCGGAGAATCCCATATCTTATGAGCTGGAGAACCCGGAATTCAATCTAGCTGTGGTCGGCTATCCCTATGCTATTTATGACCATTACATCAATGTGGGGTTACTTAATATACTGCACAAAGAAAACATTAAAGTGTACACACAGGATACGCTAAGTGATAAAATCTTAAATCAAGAAGCCAGCGAACTGCCGAAAAGTATGTTTTGGTACTTTTCCAACCGAGCCGTTTATGGGGCGCTTTATTATATGAAAAAGGGTTATATCGATGGGATCGTGCACATAACTGCTTTTGCTTGCGGACCTGACTCCATGGTGGATCGACTCTTGGAAATTGAGGCCCGGCGTCGAGGTAAGCCTTACTTGCCTATATCGATTGATGAGCATACCGGTGAAAGCGGGGTGCGTACGCGAGTAGAAGCCTTCGTGGATATGCTTCGCTATAGGAGGGACAAAAAGTGAAGATAAGCTTTCCTCATATGGGATATTCGTACATTGCCCTGAAATGGCTGGTAGAAAACTTGGGACACGAATGCATCGTACCGCCCGAACCAAGCAAACGCACTCTGGATCTTGGCGTACGTCATGCCCCTGAGTTCGCCTGCATCCCCTATAAGATACTTATGGGAACCTATTTGGAAGTTGCCGAAATGGGGGCCGAACTGATTCTGAGTTCGGGAGGGCGGGGGCCTTGCCGGGCTGGGTACTATTGGGTCATGCACAGATATCTGCTGGAGGAACTTGGCCTTGATGTAAAATTAATAGCCTTTGAACCACCCCTGAATGATCTTAAAGGCTTTTTCAAAACCATTCACTGGCTGCGCAAAACGGGGGGGCGATCAGTCAAAGAAGTTCTGAATGCCCTGGAGGTCACCTGGGAAAAGATCAAAGCCCTGGATGATCTGGAGTTATGCTCTCATGAAACAAGACCTTATGAAGTGAATCGAGGCGATACTACCCGTGCCCTGTGGAAGGGTTTGGATATGGTGGATCAGGCCAACACGTTGGCGGAACTGGCGGAAGCACGTCACGAGGGATTGCGGCTTTTAGAAAGTGTCCCTCGCGATAACAGCCGTAATCCATTGAAAATAGGCATCATTGGAGAAATATATGTTGTTCTGGAACCAGCTGCCAACCACTATATACAGATCATGCTGGGGGAGATGGGTGTACACACGGATCGCTCCATTTATTTAAGCGCCTATACCCGCAACAATACCATTGTCAATCTGGAGGGAGACATCAAAGCCATGGCGCGTCCCTACTTAAATGCTGATACAATTGGAGGACATGGGGTCAACAGTGTGGCGGAAACGGTTCTGTATGCTAAGCATGGATTTGATGGAGTGGTTCAGTTGGCACCTTTTGCTTGTATTCCTGAAATTGTAGCCAAAGGGATTCTGCCCACCATCAGTCAGGAGTATGGCATACCGGTACTGACTATATTCATCGACGAACAAACCGGTAAAGCCGGAGTACAAACCCGCTTGGAGGCCTTTGTCGATCTCCTGCAAAGACGGCGCGAGAACAAAGCAAAGTCAGAGAGGTTAGCCATATGAAAGGATTTTTAGGGGTTGACGTTGGATCGGTTAGTACTAATATTGTTGTAGTGGATGCCGACGGAAAGTTGTTAGTGGATCGTTACTTGCGTACTAGTGGACGTCCTATTGAGGTAGTTCAACAGGGGATATATGATATTGGCAAGGAACTGGCGGGTGACGTGGAGATATTAGCAGCTGGCACCACCGGTAGCGCGCGATTCTTGACTAGCATGATCGTAGGTGCGGACGTAGTCAAAAATGAAATCACCGCCCATGCTGTAGCCGCTTCGAATATTGTGCCTGGAGTACGAACCATAATCGAAATCGGTGGACAGGATTCTAAGATCATTATTTTGCGGGATGGTGTGGTAACAGACTTTGCCATGAATACGGTCTGTGCCGCTGGAACCGGATCTTTCCTGGATCAGCAAGCCAGCCGCCTGCTGATTCCCATCGAAGAATTTGGCAATTATGCCTTAAAAGCAAAAAATCCCGTGCGCATAGCAGGACGATGCGCAGTATTTGCCGAATCAGACATGGTACACAAACAACAGCTAGGATATAACACCGAGGATATTATCGCTGGCTTATGTGAGGCCCTGGTACGCAACTATATGAACAATGTCGGCAAAGGCAAGGAAATACTCGATCCGATCATTTTCCAGGGAGGCGTGGCCGCCAATGCCGGCTTGGTACAAGCTTTCAACCACTACTTGAATACGGAAGTGACAGTCCCCCCTTACTTTGGTGTTATGGGAGCCATAGGAGCCGCCTTACTGGCTAAAGATATCTACGCCAAAAAAGGAAGCACTAATTTCAAGGGATTTAATCTGAGGGATATTAAGTATGTGACCACCAGCTTTGAATGTAAAGGGTGCTCCAATGCCTGTGAGGTGGTACAGTTTTATCAAAACGGCGAGTTACTGGCCCGCTGGGGCGACCGGTGCGGCAAGTGGGAACTGCAAATCGATTGATCAAGGGGTTTTTCACAACCTATGGGGAGTGAGAGCAATAAAAATGAGGAGGAATTTTGGATGAGGATACGTAAGCGTGTATCAATGGTAGTGCTCATGCTGTTCATGCTGGGCCTGGTAGCCGGTTGTGGACAAGGAGGCGACAATGGTACTGCCCAGCAGGAAGGGGATACCATCAAAGTCGGCATCAATACCGAGCTGTCCGGACCGGTAGCTAGCTACGGGAGCAATGCAGCCAACGGAGCATTACTGGCCATTGAAGAAATCAATGCAGCCGGTGGTGTCTTAGGCAAACAGATCGAACCACTGTCTAGAGACTGTAAGTCCATTCCTGACGAAGCTATGAGCATCAGTGCTTCATTGGTAGGAGAGAAAGTTGTGGCCCAAATCGGCCCGCTGACCAGTGGTAATGTGGCCGGCAGTACTCCGGTAATGATGGAGAATCAGATCCCCCTGTTGGCACCTGCTGCTACAGCCGCCAATGTTACTTTTGATGAAAAAACCAACACGGTTAGAGATTATATTTTCACCGTATGCTTCCTGGATTCTGACCAGGCTCGCCGTATGGCCAACTTCGCTTTAGAAGACCTGCAGGTAAAGACAGCTGCTATTTATGGCAGTACCTCCGATGATTACGCCAAGGGTCTTGCTAAATATTTCAAAGAGGAATTTACCGCCAAAGGTGGTACTATTGTAGCTGAAGAAGGTTTTGTCGCTCAGGATAAAGATTTCCGTGCTACTCTGACCAAGATAAAAGGAACCAACCCTGACTTTATCTATGTACCGGGCTATTACACTGAGGTAGCTGTATTGATTAAACAAGCTCGTGAGCTGGGTATAACCTGCCCCATCGGCGGTGGAGATGGTTGGGATTCTCCTGACATGGTGAGCGTAGCTGGTGCCGAAGCATTGAACGATACTTTCTTTACCAACCACTATTCCATAGATGACCCTGATCCGGCCATCCAGGGATTTGTGGAAGCTTACCAAGCCAAGTACAACAAAGTTCCAGATTCCTTTGCCGCCCTGGGCTATGATGCTGCCCGTCTGTTAGCCGATGCCATCGAGCGGGCCGGTGTTGCTGATCCAGTTCAGGTCAGAGACGCTCTGTCAGCTACCGTAGACTTCCAGGGGATCACTGGAAAAATGAGCATCAACGAGAGAAATAACCCTGATAAAGAAATCGTTGTTATCGAATACAAGGATGGAAACCAAGTACCAAGATAGGTGTTGCAGTTTCTGAAAGGGAGGGGATGCCCCCCTCTCTTTCAGTTGTGACAAAAGGATGTGGCTTTATTGCTTGAATTTATGCAGCAAATGGTAAATGGATTATCATTGGGAGCAATTTATGCTCTTATAGCACTGGGCTATACTATGGTTTATGGAATAGTCATGCTAATCAACTTCGCCCATGGTGATATCATGATGGTAGGAGCCTATGTGGGTTTCTTTGCGGTATCTGTTCTGGGCACCAACATTTTTGTGGCTATGGCTATGGCCATGATAGCCTGTGCCGTGTTAGGTGTAGTGATCGAAAAGGTTGCCTATAAACCATTACGCAACTCCACGCGTATTGCAGCCCTTATAACAGCTATAGGTATGTCCTTTTTCCTGGAATACACCATGATTTTCTTTTTCACGCCGACTCAGCGAGTATACCCTGCTGAGGCTTTTGCTGTAACCAATTACAATGTCATGGGTTTGACCTTATCCAGCAAAGACATCTTTGTTTTCATATCGGCGGTGGTCTTAATGATAATTTTGCAGTATATCATTAAACGCACCAAAACGGGAAAGGCCATGCGCGCTGTTTCCCTGGACAAGGATGCCGCTATGTTGATGGGGATAAGCGTAGACAAAACTATATCTATTACCTTTGCTATCGGATCTGCTCTGGCAGCTGCAGCCGGAGTAATGATCGGGGTCTACTACAATTCCATAAACCCACTGATGGGCATGATTCCAGGAATCAAAGCCTTTGTGGCAGCTGTTTTGGGCGGTATCGGGATAATACCCGGCGCCATGGTAGGCGGCTTCCTCATGGGAATTCTGGAAACTCTGGTGAGTGGTTACGGTAGCAGCCTCTATCGGGACGCAGTAGCCTTTGGTGTCTTGATAATTATTCTGCTGATTAAGCCAACCGGATTGTTTGGGAAAAACACCGGTGAAAAAGTGTAGGTGACAGTCGATGCAAAAAACTTTTAAACCGGGACAATTTATTTTTGAGGTTGGCATCCTGGTGGTAATTTTCACCCTGGTGCAGTACTTGATAACCAGTGGTCTGCTTAATCAATACTATCAAATCAACCTGGCTTCCATATGTATCAATATAATATTGGCAGTCAGCCTGAGTTTGATCAATGGCTTTACCGGACAGCTCTCTTTGGGACATGCTGGGTTTATGGCCGTGGGTGCTTATGCCTCCGTAATAATGACTACTTATATGGGGATGCCATTTTTCGTAGGTATTATTGCTGCATGTCTGGCGGCAGCTCTGGCAGGTTTCATAATTGGAGTGCCTACCCTAAGGCTGCGCGGAGACTATCTGGCTATTGCCACGCTGGGTTTTGGCGAGATCATTCGGGTGGTTCTCCAAAACATCGAATATGTAAACGGCCCGGCGGGAATCATGGGAATAGCCAAAATGTCTACCTGGCCCTGGATGTTTGGAGCAGTAGTGCTCACCATACTGGTTATTGTGAATCTGGTTAATTCCAGNNGTTATTGGAGCCATGTTTGCGGGTTTGGCAGGCGCTTTATACGCCCATTATTTCTATATAATCAAACCGGAAACATTTAATTTCATGAAGTCCTTTGACGTACTGGTCATGGTAGTTCTGGGTGGTTTGGGAAGTACCACTGGTGCTGTCATTGCCGCAGTTTTTATAACAGTTCTGACCGCTGCCTTACAATCTTTCCCGGCTATACGCATGATCCTTTACGCAGTGATATTGATCACTGTTATGATCTACCGCCCGCAGGGATTGATGGGCAATCGCGAATTAGGCAGAAAGACCTTTGGAAGATTGTGGGGTGAGAGGAAATGACGTTGATGACCATTGAAAGGCTCCACAAATCTTTTGGCGGACTGAGTGCGGTTTTAGACTTTAATGCCCATTTAGAAGAACATGATCTGATCGGCTTGATCGGCCCCAATGGTGCTGGGAAAACTACGGTTTTTAACCTTATCACCGGGGTGTATAAACCAGATGAAGGCGCAATAAAATTTAAGGGTCAGGATATAACTGGTCTGCCGCCCTATGACATCTGTAGCCGTGGTATTGCTCGCACCTTCCAAAACATTCGTCTATTTAATGACCTAACCGTTCTGGACAATGTTCGCATCGCTCTGCATAAGGATGTGCGGTATCCTTTGCTCAGCGCTATCATGCGCGTACCTGGTTTTTTCAAAGGCGAAGCAGAAATGGAAAAGAAAGCTGATCAGTATTTACAAATATTTAACCTGGAAGACAAGCGTAATGAAATAGCTAGTAGCCTACCATATGGCGAGCAGCGCCGTTTGGAAATTGCCAGAGCCCTGGCCACCAATCCCAAACTGTTGATTCTGGATGAGCCTGCTGCCGGCATGAATCCTCAGGAAACCGTGGAATTAATGGAAATGATACGCTCTATTCGGGAGCAGTTTGATCTGACCATACTCCTCATAGAGCACGATATGTCCCTAGTCATGGGAGTGTGCGAAAGGATTTATGTATTGGACTATGGGCAGATTATAGCCGAAGGCACACCGGAAGAGATACGTAACAATAAAAGAGTTATTGAAGCATACCTGGGAGAGGAGGTCAGCTAGTGCTCGAGGTTAAAGAGATTGAGGTATATTATGGTGCTATCCACGCCTTAAAGAAACTATCCATTAGTGTAAAACAGGGCTCTATCGTCACGTTGATCGGTGCCAATGGAGCTGGCAAAACCACCACCTTAAAGACCATATCCGGGTTGCTGCGGCCCCGCTCTGGGTCGATCATGTATAAAAACCAGGATATTACTCAGGTGCCTCCCGAAAAAATTGTGGGATTGGGCATCTCCCAGGTACCAGAAGGACGGCGAGTGTTCCCGTCCATGAGTGTTCTGGAAAACCTGGAAATGGGAGCTTACTTACGCAACGATAAAAAACAGATTGCTCAAGATATGGACAATGTGTTTAGTCGCTTTCCCCGTCTAAAAGAAAGATACAAGCAAATGGCGGGTACATTGAGTGGGGGCGAACAGCAAATGCTAGCCATCGGGCGGGCTCTAATGGCCAAACCGGAATTACTCTTGATGGATGAGCCCTCCATGGGACTGGCACCGCTATTGGTAAAAGAGATTTTTGAAATCATCAAAGATATTAACAAACGAGGAACAACTATACTGTTAGTAGAGCAGAACGCCAACATGGCCCTATCGATTGCCGACAAAGCCTATGTTATTGAAACCGGCGAAATCGTGTTGCAAGGCACTGCTCAGGAATTAATGAATAGTGAACAAGTAAAGAAAGCGTATTTGGGCGGTTAGCCCAAAGGTGCTAAAAGGGGGTATTTCTATGAAGGTAAAAGATCGGATGACTACAGAAGTCAAGGTTGTACAGTTGGACACCAGTTTAAACGAAGCATTCCGTATTATGAAAGAAAGTAATATTCGGAGGCTGCCTGTGCAGGATAAGGGCAAACTGGTGGGCATTACCACCCTATCCGATTTGAACCAGGCCGCCCCATCATCAGCTACTTCACTCAGTGTCCATGAACTGAATTATCTGCTGGCCAAAACCAAGATCAAAGATATTTTGCCGAAAAAGCAGACAGTTTTCACAGTCACCCCGGAGACCTACATCGAAACAGCCGCCAAAATCATGCGCCAGAACAAAATCAGCGGTCTGCCGGTCTTGGAAGGCGACGAGTTGGTAGGCATCATTACTGAGACCGACGTATTTGATGCTTTGATCGATATTCTGGGAGTTCATAAACCCCACAGCCGCATAGATGTATATATCAGCGAAGCACCCGGAACCCTAGCTGACCTTACCGGCATGATAGCCAGTAAAGGCATCAATATCTTAAATGCGGTAGCCTATCATGATGACAAAAAGGATAGATACAAGGCGATAATAAGGGTGGAAACCCTAGATTGTGAACCAATCCTGCAAGAGTTCAAGAAACGTGGTTATGATATCGAATCCGTTTTAACCGTTGACAGCATGGAGGAATAGACGTAACGCGGATAAATTGTTCGAACATAGAACCTGACCCCTACTCGTTATCTTGAGATAATGAAAAGGGGTTTTCTATTACAATCAATATCTTATCTATGGCAGCAGGGAATTAGACACCGGATGAAGAAGCAAACAGCCTTGCCAACAGCCGACCCAGTTAGTCCCATTTTTAGTCATTACAGGTGCTTTATTTGACAAAGCTCGATTGGGGTTATATACTCTATAAGCGATAAATTGACACGGAGGCGGATCGGTCCTGGTGGGCCGCCTGGACTTCAAATCCAGCCGAGCGGTAGTGATCCTGCCGTTGGTGTGTTCGATTCGCACACGCCTCCGCCATATTAAAGCAAGGTTTTACCGGCATTCCAAGAGATGGGATGACCGGGTTTATTTTTTCAACCAACATCACCAACAAAGCTTGAAACCACGGGTTGAAACCACGGGGACGNNGAAACCACGGGGACGGTTCCTGCGGTTCGATTATGGTTATACCGTTACGCCTTTAGTTTAAATATTTGCTAATTCCCGTTAGCCTGGCCCACTTCTTATTGACAGCCCTTTTTCTTTTAATGCCTTCAAATATCTATCCCTTTTGTCCCTTTCGAATTTTTG
>MTKW01000555.1_pt1 | contig 15512 bp, 16 predicted proteins | sample 1042761 | NCBI WGS metagenome assembly MTKW01 (sample SAMN06205366, study PRJNA360243) | anaerobic digester metagenome | biome: Wastewater treatment plant; feature: Anaerobic digester sludge; material: sludge; isolation source: anaerobic digester fed with sludge from wastewater treatment plant ... | reverse complement strand
CGTTGGATCGAGATGTTTTTATAGGCGGCGACTTTCTCCTTCAATTCCTCGTCGCTCCAAGCGTACTCGGTTCGGCCGTTGCGGTGGGTTATTTTATATAACGGCGGTAAGGCGAGATACACGTAACCTTGCTCGATTAACTCCCGCATATAACGGAAGAAAAACGTCAGAAGTAAGACCTGGATATGCGCGCCGTCGGTATCGGCGTCGGTCATAATGATGATTTTTTGGTAATTGGTCCTGGCGACATTTAAATCGCGACCGTAGCCGGCGCCGATGGCGGAAATTATCGACATTATCTCCTCGTTCTTCAAAAGCTCGTCCGGTTTCGCTTTCTCGGCGTTGATAACTTTTCCGCGGAGGGGCAGGATCGCCTGGAAGCGCCGGTCGCGACCGAGTTTCGCGCTCCCGCCGGCGGAATCGCCCTCGACGATAAAAAGCTCGTTCGTTTTCGGGTTGCGTTCCTGAACGGGGATAAGTTTCCCCGAGAGGTCGGCGGTCTTCGTTATCTTTTGCTTTAAGGCGCGCACTTCTTCCCGCGCTTTTCTTGCCGCTTCNNCCCTTTTCCGCAAGGAAAAATTTCAGTTTCTCGGTAACGATCGTCTCGACGGCGGTTTTCGCGTCGGCGGTGCCGAGTTTATTTTTCGTCTGTCCCTCGAACTGAAGAATATTCTCCGAGATCCGCACGGAAAGCACGGCCGTGAGCCCCTCGCGGACGTCGATTCCCTCGAGATTAGGATCCTTTTCCTTCAAAAGGCCGCGCATCCGGGCGTAATCGTTAAACGCCTTCGTGAGCGCAGATTTCAAGCCGGTCTCATGCGTGCCGCCGTCCCTGGTGCGGATGTTATTCACGAAACTCATGATGTTTTCCGAATATGTTTTCTGGCAATACTGCAGCGCGCACTCGACCTGGATGTTGAGATGATTTCCTTCCAGGTAGATCGGCTCGTGAACTGGCTGCTTATTACGGTTAATGTCTTTGATGAATTCCGAGATCCCGTCGTAAAACACGAAGACATCTTCGGCGCCGGTGCGCTCGTCGACGAGCTCGATCTTTAATCCTTTTATTAGATAGGCCGATTCTTTTAGCCGCTGCGCGCAAAGTTTATAATCGATGATGGTGGTGGAGAAAATCGTGGCGTCGGGTTTGAAATGAACCGTCGTTCCCGTTCTTTTGCTTCCGACGGAGATTTTCGGCTTCTGAATAACCGCGCCGCCTTTTTCAAAGCGTTGAAAATAAACCTTCCCGTCGCGGTGAATCGTGAGTTCCACCCACTCGCTTAAGGCGTTGACGACGCTCGCGCCGACGCCGTGCAGGCCGCCGGAAACTTTGTACGCGCCGTCGGCGTCGAACTTACCGCCGGCATGCAAGGTGCAAAAAACAACCTGCGGGGTCGGCAGGCCGGTTTTGTGCTTGCCGGTCGGGATGCCGCGGCCGTTGTCCTGGACTTCGACGGAATTGCCCTTGTGAATAGTCACGCGGATGTGATCCCCGTGACCCGAAAGCACTTCGTCGATAGCGTTATCGACGATTTCCCAGATTAACTGGTGCAGACCGCGCGCGTCGCTCGATCCGATATACATCCCCGGTCGTTTGCGAATCGCCTCCATGCTTTGTAAAACTTGGATTTTCGATTCGTCATAGACATTCTTCCTTGATTTTGTCATTCTTTTTATCCCTGGCCTTTCTTCTTATAATATATTATAGCATATATTTAACCAAAAGTAAAACATTATATTTGAAAAAATAACATATTCAATCAACATTATTGAATATATTTATAATTCTTTTTTCGCCATTTTCCGCAAATATACTTTCCGAAAATACCGATTGCATTTGAACTTTGATTATAATATAATAGTATTCAGGTGATTTGATGGCATATATTATACAATTTGGCTTGCTCGTGATTGCTTATCTTTTAGGTTCGATTCCCTGGGGNNGGCGCCACCAATACCGGGCGCGTTCTCGGCCAACGCTATGCCATATACACATATATCCTTGACATGGTTAAAGGCGCTTTAATCGTCTTCCTCTTCCGCTTCGGGATTATTCCGATGAAGTATTGCTTGCTTGAGGAACCGTTGATATACGGTTTCGCGGCGGTTTTGGGACACACGTTTTCCGTATACCTTAAGTTCCGCGGCGGGAAAGCTGTCGCCACCGGCGGCGGCGTTATTTTCGGCTATTGTCCGTGGCTTTTGCTCGCCGGACTCGCCGTCTTTTTCCTCGCGACCTTCATAAGCAAATACGTCTCGGTCGGCTCCCTCACTTCCGCAACCTTCGCTCTCGTGATGACAGTGATTCTCGCGATCCTCGGAAGCGATCCCCTAATCCCGGAGCTCAAAATCACTTTTACCCTGCCGCTTGTCACGGCCGTGATATATGTTATTATTATTATTCGCCATAAATCAAATATTCAGCGAATAATTCGAAAAAGCGAATCAAAGGTCAGTTGGCGCCTGCCCAGGAAGCGCGATAAATAACTTATCAACTCGAAAATATTGACAACTTCATATAAATCAAGAAACCATCAAGGAGTAAAGCTATGATTACCACATTCATGACCTTTAACATCCAAACTTGTCGCAACTACCACACGCGCGCGATCGAGGTCGATCTAATGGCGGATACGATTAAAAACACCCGAGCCGAGATTATCGGTCTAAACGAGGTGTTTGGCGACGGGCCCAACCAGGCGACGCTTATCGCCGATAAACTCGGCTACCGCCATCACTATTTCGCTCAGGCGATCNNACGATTCCGATTCCCGATCCTCCGCGCGATACCGACGAGTATTATGAAAGCCGCGTCATTATCAAGGCCCGTTTTGAAAACCCCGATTTCACCGTTATCGCCTCGCATTTTGGCCTTGCGAAAAGCGAGCAGGTCAACGCCATGAAAACGACGCTTTCTTTAATCGACGAAGTAAAAACGCCGCTCGTTTTGATGGGTGATTTTAATATCACGCCAAACGACGATAAAATCAGGCCCTTTTTTGAGCGCTTAAAGAACGCTTATGACGAAAAGATTCCCAGTTTCCCGTCGGGAGCGCCGGAAAGGCGGATCGACTATATTTTTGTCAGTCCCGATATCAAAGTCATAACGTCGGCGATCGTCGCCGCGGTCGCTTCCGACCACCTTCCCCATATCGCCGTTTTAGACATACCGGAATAAAAAAACCCCATCCATACCAGTTCAAGTTCAGTTTGGTATGGACAGGGGTTTTTATTTGGCTTGTTGCATTGACTGCATGATTTGTCTAACTTGTTTTTCCGACGGGGTCCGGCCCATTTGCTGGAACATGACGCGAATCATTTTCTCGTTAATCGGCGGGTTTTTCTCCAAGTAATTTTGGAATACTTTCCGGGAGACGAAAAAGCCGACAACGAGTCCGACAATCAAAGTCCCGAGCAAAATTAGGGTAAGTCCCCACCAGGGTAAATACACTAATAACATCGTTTCGTTCACTCCTTTAGTATTTCTATAGTTTATTTTACACTATCACGGCAAAAAATACAATCTTTATTTATAATAATGAAAACATTTTACACGTCTTATTTCAAATTTACGATTGAACTTTAAGCGCAAATATGATAAAATATATGCGAATAATAGGAGGAAAATATGCCAAGATTTATTACTGATGCATGCATAGCCTGTGGCAGTTGCGCCTCGGAATGTCCGGTGGATTGCATTAAAGAAGGCGATATTTACGTAATTGACGAAGACCAATGCATCGACTGCGGAGCTTGCGAAGAAGTATGCCCGACTGAGGCGATTGTTCAGAAATAATTTATTAAGGATTACGGTCAAGTTAAACGGCTTGGCCGTTTTTTTATGCCGGTAGATTTTTCTTATACGTATTTGCTTGCCTGCAAGTTGAACCAATACGCGTATTTTCCGTTTTGCTTCAGAAGTTCGAAATGCGATCCGCGCTCGACGATATGCCCGTCGTCAAGGACGAGGATCTTATCGGCCAGCGTCGTATTGGAAAGCCGGTGCGAAATGATGACCGCGTTTTTCCCCTTGCTTAAGTCATACAACTGCGCAAAGATACGATCCTCGGAAATGGGATCAAGCGCGGCGGAAGGTTCGTCAAGGATCATGAACTCGCTCTCCCGGAAATACGCCCGGGCCAGCCCGACCAGCTGCCACTGACCGCCCGATAAGTCTTTGCCATTATCGGCGTAATAACGGCCCAGGACACTGTCAAAACCGTCCGGCCAATCCTTGATGATGTCGGTCACGCCGCTAATATCGCTCGCCTTTTGTAATTTCCCATCATCAAACCTTTCCGCAAAATCCGAAAGCGCGATAATTTCTCTTAAGGGCAAGCAATAGGTGACATAATCCTGGAAAAGCACGCCGAACACCCGCCGGACGGCGTAGACGTCGTATTCCTTGATATCGATTCCGTCAAGTTTGATCACGCCCTTTTCCGGGTCGTAAAACCTAAACATCAGCTTGATGATCGTCGATTTTCCTGAGCCGTTCTGCCCGACGAGGGCGATTTTTTCATGCGGCTCGATAACGAATGAACAGTTCTTTAAGACATAATCTTCACAGTTGGGATAGCGGAAATAGACATTGTGGAACTCGATGCGGGGGTTGCTTCCGGGGATCCGTTTCCCGCATTGCTCGTATTCCGGTTTCATGGCNNCATTAATTCGATCGACTGCTCGCGCAGGCGGGCGACCATGGAAATGTTGTATTGCAGGTTGCCGATACCGATTTCCTTTGCGATTACGCCTTGTACTGAAAAAATAAGCATAATGAGTTCGCTCATAAAATTAAGAAGCAGGAAAAACGAGATGCGCGCGGTATGCCAGATGCCGGCCTTTGTCCTTTTCTTATATAACCGCCGCCAGATTTCCTTATAGCGACCGAGGAAGAAATCTGCCAGTTTGTTAAGCTTGATTTCAAACTGGATGTTGTTATCATAAAAGGCATTTTTATAGTAGTCCTTCTTCCGGTCATCGCGGGTCTGTGCCTCTTCCATTTCCCTCATGAAATTGGTATGCTTATTATCATAGATGAAGAAGGGGATGAGGAGGAGGATTGTCAGTACGCCGATCCAGCCATTGATCGTCGTGACGATGATGAACGTTGCGATGACGTTTATTATCGCAGAGAAAATGTTAAACACCAGCCATGCGACACTTCCCATGATTTCGAAATTACTCCGCGTAATCCGGACCTTATCGCCCATTTTGGCGGAATCAAAGAACGCCAGGTCGATCCGGGACGTTTTATCAATCATCACGTTTTCTATATACATCGTAAGGGCTACGCCGTATCTCGCCCTGACATAAATGTCGAAATTAAACAACAGATATGTAAGCAGTTTAAATGATAAATAAACGATTAACAAGATGAAAACGTCTTTCGCGTTTCCCGCAACCACGCCGTTGAGAATTCCCCGCCAGAGCCAAATCGTCGCAAGCGGTATGAATGTGGTTGAAAGCAACACGAGACACTTGAGCAGAAAGTATTTCTTCGAAGCGAGAAAACTCGTCTTAATCCCGAACCATATATTAGTCAGGGTGTTTTTTATAAATGATAAAGCTTTACGCATCGACGGCTTCCTCCTTTAGGGTGTACTTCTGCAATTGCAGATTGTATAACTTCGCATAAAGTCCATCCTGCCTGATGAGATTCTCGTGCTTACCGCTTTCGACGATCTTCCCGCCGTCAAGGACAATAATCTTATCGGCGAGTTTCGAACTGGAAATGCGGTGCGAGATGATTATTCCCGTCCGGTTTCCTGATATCTCGGCAAATTGCCGGAAGATTTTATCCTCCGCTTCCGCGTCCAGCGCCGCTGAGGGCTCATCAAGGATTATAATCGGCGCGTTTTTAAAATAAGCGCGCGACAAGGCGATTTTCTGCCATTGCCCTTTGGAGAGTTCCACGCCGTCATCAGCGAACCGCCGCGTCATGTCGGTATCCAGACCGTTTGAAAACTTCGAATACTCCTCATAAATACCTCCCAGTTTCAAAGCCTCAATGATCTCCTCGTCATCGTCGATTCCGGCTACATTCGACAGCGCCACGTTATCTCGCAATGTGAGCGGGAACTGGACAAAGTCCTGAAATAGGACGGAAAACTGCTGACGTACTTCGTCGATATCGTAATCCGACATTGGATGGTCGTTAATGAGGATTCGGCCGGATTGCGGTGTATAGAGGCCAAGCATCAACTTAACGATTGTCGTTTTACCGGAACCGTTGATACCGACGAGTGATAGCTTTTCGCCTTTCTTTAAAGTAAATGAAACGCCCTTCAACACCGGCTTATCCGTCATGGGATAAGTGAAATGGACATCTTCAAAGGTTAAGGAGTGGAATTCTTTTACAGGCATGACTTGCCCGGATTGTTTTTCGACAGGCATGGCGATGAATTGTATAAGTTTCTCTAATCTTTTTGCTCCTATGTAATAGAGGGTGAGGATTAAGTATGTGATATTTTCAAAGGCCATCGTTGCTTTGAGCGCAAAACCAATATATAACGTGGCTTCGCCTATCATTATATTCCCGGCAAGCGCCTTGCTGATGACAAAAAAGGTGAAAACAATCTCGCCGCTTCTTTTGACCAATTCTGTCACGGTTCTTACGGTAAGCTTTTTCAAATCTAACTTTCTAAGACCCTTTATGAATTTAACTTTTTCCTCGTTATATCTTTCCTTGATAGGATTCGACAGGTTGTACATCCGCACATCCTTGGCTGGCCAGGGATCCGTGAGCATCCAGCGGTAATAGCTGGATTTGCGTATATCGGGAGTCGATTTTCTCAGGAAAATGTCCATCTTTCTACCGATGTAAATCTGCGAAATAACGCCCGGGATAGTTAATGCGAGAAACAAAAGAGAATACAAATAATCAAAACTGATAAGCGATAAAAAGGAAATGATGAACGTATAGGCGCCGAAGAAGACATTGGTGATGAAATGAGTAAGATTGACCACTTCGTCTCTCGAATATTTCAGATAATCAACGGTATCGCGACCGTGGGAGGTATCAATAAATGACATCGGTAATTTAGCAAGTTTCTGCGATACCATTAAATCATACTGATGAATGATCCTGGTTTTTATTACTGTTTCCAAAAATCTCAGTATGTAATCTATGACTTGCCGCAATATCGTCACGACGATAAATAACGCGATCCATAAAGACAATTGCTCCCTGCTGATGTTATCCTTTACAACCTCGTCCAAAATGTTTTTCAGAAAATAAATCGAAAGCAAAGGACAAGTTTCAGAAAGTAAACGAAGGATGAGAAAGAAAATGTAGCGCATTTTATTGGATGTGTAAGTAAATTTCAACGAAAACCACATTGACTTCCAGAATGATGCTTTTTCGTTCATGATCTCTCCAAATTCACATGTTGTTTTATATAAAAAAAGCCCTATATAGGGCACAGTTTTCACAAATCATTTCATTCGAGTTTTCCTATCCCCTACAAGCACACTCTAATTCCTATAATCTAAAAACTGTATGATAACGGATCGGTATTGATTTCGGACACGAAGACCCGGCCTGTAAGTCCCAGGCCGTTTTCAATTTCGTCTTTCACCGCCGGAAGGACCATTCTTTCAATGCCATGACCGACATCGATTAACGCCAGATCGCAAGCGCTGGCCAACTGAGCGATATGAAGTTTGATCTCGCCCGTCACGAAACAATCCGCTCCTTCTACAAGGGCCTGATTGATTGTTTCCTCGGTCGCGCCGCTTCCGCCGATGATGCCGACTTTCCGGATCACCTTTTTTTCTTCACCTACGACTTTCACCGCGGGAAGTTCGAAGCGTGCTCGTACAATTTTCGCAAATTCCCCAAGCGTCGTCGGTTCGATCTCCCCGACCCGCATCAGTTTATCCTTGACGGGACAGCCGCCGGCGATGCGGGCATTTTGAAGTCCGAGCCGGACCGAAAGAACGTCGTTAACCCCGCCTTCCGCCGCGTCCAGGTTCGTATGCATGACATAAACCGATAAATCATGCTGACAAAGGCGCTTGATGATTTTCCCCTTCGGCGTTGTATACAGAATTTTATTAAGCGGAGTGAAGATGATCGGATGGTGGGTAATGATTAGGTTGGCTCCTCTGGCGACGGCCTCATTCGCCACATCAATCGTCAAATCGAGGGCAAGAAGGATGTTCGCTAATTCGATATCGCCGGAACCGATTACATGGCCGATGCGCTCGGCGTCGAAATCGGCGGCCAGTTCCGGCGGGTATTTCTTTTCCAAAAAGGCGATGATGTCGCTAATTACCATAATATCTCCTCGATTTCCTTGATTCTTGCCCCGATTTCCGGAGCGTCTTCGCTTATATTCTTTAAGCGCTCGAGTTCTTTTTCGAGTTTCTCACGGAATACCGGGGATTTTTCCTTTAACAGGACCGGACCAAACCGGTATTCGATCTCGGTATACTCGGGAACATAATCGACCGGCGTGAATTCGATAATCTCGTAAAACCGACGGCCTTCCTTAATCACTTCTTCTCTTGTAATCGAGAGANNTTATTATCTCAAGGACGTTGTGCCCGCCAATCCCGCTCAAGATTATCGCATCAACCTCTTCGCTAAGGTCGCATAAACCGTCGGAAAGGCTAAAACGGACTTGCTTATAAAAGGGAAAGGGGGAAATGTTCTTGACGGCGGAAGCCAGGGGCCCCTCTTTATTGTCAATGGCGACGGCGTAATCGACTCCGTGACGCCGGAAAGCCTCGATTATTAAGTAACCGTGATCGCAGCCGACGTCGGCGATACTTTTCGCGGGCGGGATGAAAGCCGCGACCGCTTGGATGCGTTTCGATATCATATTATCCCTCGTTAATATTATACCCGTTTAAACAAAAAAAGGCAATCATCGTTGCCTTTTTTATTTGTATTGACTGAGCCGTTTCTGTCGCGTCGGGTGGCGCAGGCGGCGAATCGCTTTCGCTTCGATCTGCCTGATCCGCTCGCGGGTAACGCCAAATTCTCTGCCCACTTCCTCAAGGGTATGAGGCTTCCCGTCGGTAAGACCGAACCGCAAACGCAAGACTTTTTCCTCGCGCGGCGTCAATGTCCTTAGGACTGTGTCGATTTCTTCCTTGTATTTCTCGTTTATCGTGTAGTCAAGCGGGTTGGGAAGTTCGGTGTCATGCACGAAATCGCCCAAGGTGGAATCGTCTTCCTCGCCGACCGGCGTCTCGAGCGACACGGGTTCCTGAGCGATCTTTTGGATTTGCTGGACCTTTTCGACCGTGATCTTCATCTCAGCGGCGAGTTCCTCCGGCGTCGGCTCCCGGCGCAACTCCTGCGTCAGCTTTCGCTGCGTCCGGACGAGCTTATTGATCGTCTCGACCATATGGACGGGGATCCTTATCGTCCTGGCCTGGTCCGCGATCGCCCTGGTAATCGCCTGTCTGATCCACCAGGTGGCGTAAGTAGAGAACTTAAAGCCCTTGGTCGGGTCAAATTTGTTGACGGCCTTCATCAATCCCATATTGCCTTCTTGAATCAAATCCTGGAATTGCATGCCGCGGCCGAGATACCTTTTCGCAATCGATACGACGAGCCGCAAATTCGACTCGATTAGAATTTCCCGGGCGTCAAGACCTTCTTCCACAAACCGCTTGTATTTCGCGATTTCTTCTTCCGTGAGTTCCTTCTTGCCTTTCTCGTGCTGGCGGAGAACTTCCTGAGCCAAAAGCCCTTGCTGGACGGTGCGGGAAAGTTCCAATTCGCGAATCGTGGTCAAGAGCGGAATTTGGCCGATTTCCTTAAGGTACATCTTGACGGGGTCGTCGGCCTGGGTCGGCACGAAAGTCGTGACGAGGTCGTCGATATCCTTGGTCTTAAGCTCGCTTTCGATTTCGCTCGTGAATTCGTTAAATTCCGGGTCGGCTTCCAAATCGCCGATAAAGCCCTCGAAATCCAAGCCCTCGTCGTCATCCTCAAGATTATTGTCGGTATCGTATTCAGAGAGGTCTTCGCTGCGGACAAGATCGATATTCTCGCTTTCCAAGAGTTTCGCGATCTCGTCAAAATCCTCGCTGTCCTCGTCGATTAATTCCAATATATCTCTAATGGCGATATAACCGTTTCTTTTTCCTTTTTCTATTAATTCCATCAGCGGTTGGTTGTCATAAATCATGGTAATCACTCCTTTAGCTTAATTGTGATTAGCGGCAACTTTGTTTCTCTGAATTTTTTTAAGAGATCGGCGGTTTTTTCTTCGTTTCGCATTTGGTTTGCCTGTTCGTAATACTTATTTTTCTTTATCGTCTCGATTAACTCCGTAACTTCGGCGTATTCGCCGATAAACTCGGAATTTAGAATTTCCGTGAGAATAAGCGCTTCTTCCGCGTCAAGCCATCCCCGGAACTCGTCCAAATCCATAATTTCGCTTTTCTCGTAATAATCAAATAGCTTATAGAGGATGCTCCGGGTGTGGCGGTTAGCCGCGGTATAGGAAAACAATTTTTCCTTGGCCTCAAGGTACTTATCGCGGTGATAGATCAAAGTCTTGATTAAGGCTTTTTCGGAGTTCTCGTACTTGAGCTTTTTATGGCGCCGGAAGGAAACGGGTTTTTCCGGCTTCCGCGCGAGCTGGAACGGCCGAGGGGATGATTTCCCGAAGTCGTTTTGCAGGGATTCTTCCGTGACCTTCAGGTCGGCGGCCATCTTCTTTAAATAAAGCTCGTTGATGACGGCGGAATTAAAGAACGAAAGATGCCGAAACATGTTGTTCTTAAACTCCTCGATGCTCGTGATGTCATCGGGATCGAGAGTATCCTTTTCGACCGCGTAGAGATAATCGATGCCGTTAAGCTTGTTCTCAAGCAAGAATTCTTTCAATTTTTCCGGGCCGAAGGTTTTTAAGTAATCGTCGGGATCGTATTTGTCCGGAAGCAAGACCGCCTTGGCGGTAATCCCGGCGTCGGCCAAGAGATAGATCGCCTTTTTCGCGGCCTCGCGCCCGGCCGCGTCGCCGTCAAAACAAAGGACGACGTTTTCCGTAAGCCGCTTAATCGCGTTAATTTGCGCGTCGGTTAGCGCCGTTCCCATAATCGCGAGCGCATTCTCGACGCCCGCACGATGGGCGGCGATAACGTCCATAAAACCCTCGAACACGTAAACGGCGTCGGCGGCGCGGATTTCGCCGCGGGCTTGCTCGATATTGTAAAGGATTTGTCCTTTTTTAAAGATCGCGTTTTCGGCGGTGTTCATGTATTTGGCTTCTTGGTCGCCTTCGCGATACACTCTCCCGCTGAAACCGACGATATTGCCGTTAATGTCTTCGAGCGGGAACATAATCCGGCCGCGAAAAACGTCGTAATAGTCGTTTTTACCGCTCCGGACGACGCCCGCCTCAATCATATCGAGGGGTAGGCGCTGCTCGCGCAGGAGCGCTTTATATAAAAGATCGCCCTCGCGGGGCGCGAGCCCGATTCTAAACCTCTTTATTATTTTATCATCCAAGCCTCTTTTATACAAATATTTTAAAGCTTCTTGGCCTTCCGCGGTATTATAAAGGGAAAACTCGTAGAAGTTTGTGGCTAATTCGAGAATATCGTAGTATTTTTTGAGAACTTGGCTTTTTGCGCCGGCGGCGCCGATATCAAGCTTGATGCCGAGTTTTCCCGCGAGTCGCGTCACCGCCTCGACGAAGGAAACCTTCTCGAAATTTTGGACGAAGGAAATCACGTTCCCCTTCGCCCCGCAGGAAAAACAAGTATAGATCTTTTTCGTCGGCGACACGGTGAGCGATGGATTGGTGTCTTTATGAAACGGACAAAGGCCGACAAAATTGGCGCCTTTTTTGTTTAGTTTGACCTTATCGCCGATAATCTCGACGATATCGGCTTCCTCGCGGATTTTTTGAATCGTTTCCTCGGGAATTAACACCATCCATCATCTCCCTTTCGTTATTTTAATCCCTCGCTAATATAATTAGCAAGTTCGGCTATTTTTACCCTTTTTTGCTCCATCGAATCGCGTTCGCGAACGGTGACGGTATCGTTGTCCATTGTTTCGTAATCGATCGTCACGCAAAACGGAGTGCCGATCGCGTCTTGGCGGCGGTATCGGCGGCCGATATTCCCGCTGGCGTCATACTCGCAAACATGGTCCCGAAGCAACAGCTGATATACCTCTCCCGCCTTCTCGCCCAGTTTGTTCACGAGCGGGAGCACGGCGACCTTGACCGGCGCGAGAGCAGGTTTCAACCTTAAGACGTCCCTTTCCTCGCCGTTGGGAAGCGTCTCGCGCTCGTAAGCGCTCGTTAAGAGCGCAAGGAGCAGCCGCTCGACGCCGAGGGACGGCTCGATTACGTAAGGCAGGTAGCGGGTATTGGTCTCCTGGTCAAAATACTCGAGATTTTCCCGCGCGTGTTCCTGATGAACACGTAAATCGTAGTCGGTCCGGTCGGCGATACCCCATAACTCGCCCCAACCGAAAAAGAACTTAAACTCGATGTCGGTCGTCGCGACCGAATAGAACGACAACTCGTTCGGGGCGTGGTCGCGACACCGGAGCCGGTTCTTGTCAAGACCAATCTCCTCGAGAAAATCAAGACTGAACCGCTTCCAGTACTCGAACCACTCGAGATCGGTTCCCGGTTTGCAGAAGAATTCAAGTTCCATCTGCTCAAACTCGCGCGTCCGGAAAATGAAATTACCGGGGGTAATCTCGTTCCGGAAACTTTTGCCGATCTGGGCGACGCCGAAGGGGAGTTTTTTCCGAGAAACGCGCTGGAGATTTTTGAAATTGACGAAAATCCCCTGCGCCGTTTCCGGACGCAGATAAACGGTGTTCTCCTCGTTTTCGATGACGCCCTGGTTGGTTTTAAACATCAAGTTGAACTTGCGAATATCGGTAAAGTCGCTTATCCCGCAGGTCGGGCAGGCGACGCCTTCTTCGCGGATATATTCGTTCAGTTCCGCGACGGTCATGTTTTCCGTCCGGACTTTCCCGGCCGCGTGGGCTTCGATCAAACTGTCGGCTCGGTAACGGACGCCGCATTTCCGGCAATCGACCAGCGGGTCGGAAAAACCGGCCACGTGCCCGCTCGCGACCCAGACTTTCGGGTTCATTAAAATCGCGCTGTCCAGCCCGATATTATAAGGCGACTCGTGGACGAACTTTTTCCACCAGTAACGCTTGAGATTGTTTTTCAGCTCGACGCCGAGCGGGCCGTAATCCCAAGTGTTGGCGAGGCCGCCGTATATTTCGCTGCCTTGAAAAACAAAGCCGTAGTTTTTTAGGTAAGCGACGAATTTTTCCATATTCATTTCTTCCACAATCTAACACTCCTTAAAATAACCATTTCATATAATTATATCATAAATTTTCTTTCATTGTAAAGTATTTTCATAAAAAGCGACGAAAGGCGCGGCCTTCCGCGAAAACCGCCGCGCCCGGCTTCTATCACGGAGTGAAAACGGGCGAAGAAAGTCAGCGGAACCAAGTGAAAATAAACCCCCGCGGCGTTGTCTGCGTCAGGACGATAATAAAACACGCCGTGACGAGATACTGCGCCAAACCGATTTGCAGGCTAAAGCGAAACTCGGGCCGGCGCTGTAGGAGATAACCCGCGTATTGGCCGCCGATAACGGAAAAGAGACAAACGGCGTGCCAGAAAAGCGGAGTGAAGGTTCTTCCGCCGCTTAAATAAAACAAAGCGAAAACAATCGTCGTTATCAGCATCATCACAAGCGCCGCGACGACCCGCGATAAAAGGTAATTATTCGGGTATTCGAACGCGATGAAATATTCGATAATCACTAAAACGGTAATCGCCGTAAAATACACTTTAAAATTTTCAAAAATGCTCGCGTTCGCGGGGAAGGCGACGCGGTTAAACGCCGTGTCGATTAGCCGGTTTCCCTGGCGCGCGAGCGCCGCGAGCGTAAAGACCGCGAAGCTTAAAGCAATGACTTCCTTTAAAAAATGCTTGTTTTTAAACACGGTATCACCGTTTATTATTATGCTTTTAGGCGCGGAATTGTATGCGGAAAATAAGAAAAAGCAATTTACGCGTGATAAATTGCTTTTCTTCTCATTATTGTTCTAATGTCGAAATCGTTATCGTGTTAGTTTTCGCTATTTAAGACCGAGATCTTTAAGCGCCTGGTCGATAACGTTATAGTAATGAATGGCGGTAACGGTGATGCCTGCGAGCGCTTCGGGCGTGTCATCGTCTTTTTTAATTTTATCGCCGTCAAGCGAGAATCCCGTCAAACCGTTTTTGAGAACGTATTCGGTCAATAAGTCAACCTGCTCGAACCATTCGAGTTTATTATTCTCTTCGAGCCATTCTTTATATTCAGCCATGACGTCGTCGTCGGTAAGATCGCCCTCTATCCCGGAATCACGGAAGTGCATGCCATAGAGATATTGCTCTTCCTGCTTGGTTTTCTCTTTCCAAACAAATTTGCCGTCGTCGCCTTTGACGCCTTGGCGAGTATCGATTTGAAGCTCGGCCAATTTGCCATCTTTGTTGATCTTAGCGGTAACCCATACTAAATCAGAACCATTAGTGGTAACGACTTGGGTTTTCCCGGCTTTGGCGTTTTTAACAGCTTCGCGGGCCACAGCAACGTAATCATTATCGGTAATGGTCACGCCGCTAATGTAAGAAAGGTCGCCGCCTTCTTTGGGGTCTTTGACGCCATTTTCCAGCCAGTATTTTTCAATCAATTCGGCTTGTTCAAACCATTCCAGCTTATTGTTCTCTTCGAGCCATTCTTTGTATGCTTCCAGATTGGCGGGATCGCTAAGATTGGGAAGCTGGGCGTCAAACCTGTGCATCCCGTAAAGATAGCCAAGTTCTTTTTTCGATTCTTCATTGAAAGAATAACCGGATCTCTGGGATTCGTCGGCTTTGCTTTGGATCGTATCGATATCGTAGTCGGTGATTTTGCCGTCTTTAACGGTAACGGTAACGATCGTTACTTGCGGGGCGCCGTCGTGCAGGGATTCCTTAAAAGCACGGTATACGCCGTCTTGCATCTTGCCGTCGCAAGCCGTAAGAAATAACACAGACATGAAACCTAAAACTAACACTGCAAAAAGTTTCTTAAACATTTTCATTTGTCTTATTCCTCCTATTATCTATGATTTAAGACCAACTAATTATATCATGTAAATATAACTAATACAACAAATTTTTCAGCAAAAATTATGTAAATGTTTTACTTTCAGTATTATTTTGCGCATTTTTAGTCGCTTCATGCAAATAAGCTTTAATTTTATCGCGCATATCCTGCTTGCCGGGTTTGCATAGAACCGGATCGGCTTCGCCGGAGACCACCTTTTCCGCAAACTGGGCGCATCCGGGGGACCCGCAGGCGCCGCAGTTATACCCGGGAAGCATTTCCGTGACTTTCTCGACGCGCTCGTCGATCTGCACGGCGAAAACCTGCGACAGCCAGCCGAGCAAAAGCCCGAATAAGCCGCCGACCGCCGCGAACACAAGCATCGGCACGATTATATTCATAAAGATATCTTTCATCGT
>MTKW01006810.1_pt1 | contig 15540 bp, 18 predicted proteins | sample 1042761 | NCBI WGS metagenome assembly MTKW01 (sample SAMN06205366, study PRJNA360243) | anaerobic digester metagenome | biome: Wastewater treatment plant; feature: Anaerobic digester sludge; material: sludge; isolation source: anaerobic digester fed with sludge from wastewater treatment plant ... | reverse complement strand
ATGTATGGTTTTCGTCATAAAAGATTTTTTTAAATATTCTATCTCATCGCGATTCATTTTACTCACCTTGTTAAAATATCTTTAGCTGTATTCTATCAGAATTAATTAATATTTTCAATTTCAAAAGGAGCAGTTAAAACCGCTCCTTTTATACATTGGTATTATCCAATAATCTTAAGCCTTTATCAGTTATCTTAATTTCCTTTATGACCAAGCTGCTTATATTGCAAAAGTTTTTACAAGCCTTGCAAGCATCGGGATCACAATTGCCCATTGTCGATTCAACTATATATCCAAGCTCGATAAGTTTACGATAGTATTCTTCAATCATTTGGATATCTCTATCGTACTTTTGTGCTAGTTTTGCCGGTGAGTACATTTTGCTTTCGTAGATTTCTTTCAGTATTTCAAGTAACATATTATTCTCACATCCTTATTATCTAAAGCCTAGTAATAGACCCAATTGATATACTATGACGGCCACAATATACGCGATAATAAGAGTATAGATGGCCATGAAAAGCATCCATCCTATTGATTTTGTTTCCTTTTTTACTGTACCAAGTACTGCTACACATGGTGTGTAAAGTAGTACCATAACCATGTAAGCCACTGCTGATAATGGCGTAAAATGCTGTTTAAGTGAAGTTATTAGCTCAGGACCTTCCTGAACTCCCGAGTATATCATACCCAAAGTTGCAACTACACCTTCTTTTGCCGGCATGCCTGCAGCGAGTCCGACAGCTGCTTGCCAAGTATCATTTCCTATGGGAGCCAGTACCGGTTTTATAAAGTTTCCTATGCCTCCAAGTGCAGAGTTTATACTATAAGGCTCTACACCAAATGGGACATTGGCAAGAATATATAGGATTATAACTATAAGTGTAATGGTCGTAGATGCACGTTTTACAAAGGCTGACAAGTTTTCCCACATATTCTTTAATACATTCTCTGCAATTGGAGCTCTATAGGGTGGAAGTTCCATTATGAATTCCGATGCTTCGCCTTTGAATAGTGTTTTTGAGAATATTTTGGCTACTATTATCGCTACTACAAATCCTAAAAAGTATAGTGCAAATAATAAGAGCGCCGGATTACCCGGGAAAAATGCACCTGCAAACATGACGTAAACAGGGATTTTTGCACCACATGACATGAATGGATTTATGAGAAGTGAAATCATTCTGTCGTTTTTACTTTCAAGTGTTCTCGTTGCCATGACTCCCGGGACATTACAGCCAAATCCTACGATCATAGAGATAACTGCTTTTCCTGGAAGTCCGAGCTTTTTCATCCAAAAGTCCATTACATATGCAACTCTGGACATATATCCTACATCTTCAAGGAATCCGAGGAGTAGAAAGAGTATTCCTATTATCGGTATAAAGGTAAGAACCGTACCCACTCCTGCAATCAAGCCATCATTTACTAGTCCCGTGAAGAATTCTGATACATTCATGTTTTTAAACCATACTGTAACATTGTCTTTTAAAAGGTCAAGGGCTTTTTCTATATAACCTCCCAATAGATTTTGTCCTATGACGAATGTCAGTTGAAAGACGAGTAACATTATGGCTGCGAAGATTGGAACGCCTAGGAATTTATTGGTAACTATTCTGTCGACTCTGTCTGAAAAACTGACTATTCCGGTTACGGGTTTTGAAACTCTTTTAACTATAATCTCATGAATATGCTCATATCTACTATTGATTATCAATAACTCATTATGCTCTTTTGCAATATCTAATTTTTTAATAAGAGAGTGAAACTCTTCATTGTTTTTCAATTTATTGAGGTTTTTCGTTTCCGCTATAATTCTTTCATCGCCTTCGATATATTTTATGGCAAGCCAATATGGCGGATACGATGTTTTTACATCCTTAAAGTGTTCGACCAATGTTTCTATAAAACCTTGTAGGGATCCATAGTTAATCCTGACCGGTTTTTGGTCGCTATTGACAACTTCAACAACAGTTTCCAATAGTTTTTTTATTCCTTTTTTCTTGGCTGCGACTATTGGAACTACTCTTACGCCAAGATCTTCCTCTAATCCTTCAATATCAAACTTCAGTTTTTGAGCATCTGCTTCATCCATCATATTCAAAGCTATAACTACTTTTACATCCATTTCAAGGATTTGAGTAGGAAGATATAGATTTCTCTCAAGATTGGTAGCATCGACTACATCTATTACCACATCGGGATTACCCTGAAGTATATAATTTCTAGATACTACTTCATCTTCTGAAAATGCTCCCAGGCTATAAGTTCCTGGGAGGTCCACGACTTTGTAATCTTGGTTATTATAACTAAATTTACCCTCTTTTTTGTCAACTGTTACCCCTGGCCAGTTGCCAACTTTTTGATTTGAACCGGTCAATACATTGAATAATGTAGTTTTCCCGATATTGGGATTGCCGATTAAACCTATTTCAATCATATTATTCCCCTACTTTTACAAATATATTATCTGCGATTTTTCTTCCAACTGCTACATTTGAACCATGAATACCTAGAATAAGAGGTCCCATATTGTCGTTCTTTTTTACTCTGGCAAGTGCACCGGTGTGTAAGCCCATTTCAAATAGTCTTTTTGTAGCCTTTTGTCCAGCATTTATATATTGAATTGTACAAAGTTTTCCTTCTTCTACAGAAGTAAGTTTTGTATCCATAATTACCTCCCACATTTGATAAAAGTATCAAACTTATATTGAGTATACAATAATTGATACCCATAATCAATATAAATAAGAGTAAAAAGCAGTTTGAACATCACTGGAACTTTAAAATCTTTCTTATACATGATATAATTTCATAAAGGGGGTATCCTAATGAAAAAAATACTAGTGATGTGCATAATGGCTGCTGTGGTATTTACAGCTACCGGTTGCAAAATCGCAGATGATATAGAATACGATAGAAGTGAAAAATTAACTTTTGAGGTACAGGAGGTCAAGGTAGATGATTTAATTGCCGGAAGACCTGAGCTTAAAAAGCGTAGTGATGAATTAAAGGAGCTTAAAAAGGCTGAAGAAGAAAAGAACAAAGAGAATCAAAAAGTTGAAGATAATAAAAAGTGGACCGTCACTACAGGTGAGTTAAATATAAGGTCGGAAGCTTCTCTCGAATCAGAAGTAATAGGCGAAGTAGCCATGGGAGATGTTATTAACGAGATAGAAACCGTAGTTAATGAAGCAGGTGAGAGATGGATAAAGTTTAAAACCGGTGATGGAAGTGACGGTTTTGTAAATGCTGCTTATCTATCAAAAGAGACCGATGAAGCTCCAATCGCAGTTCACAGGGTTGTAATACCCAATTTAAATGTTAGATTAGAGCCATCTGATGAAGCAGAAAAACTTGGTGAATTGACGTATTTTAACGAGTTTTCCGTTTTTGAAAAGGTGGAGGATGAGCAGGGAAGAGTATGGCTTAAGATTCAATCTTCAGGCTCACCGGATGGGTTCGGATATGTATTATCTGATCTTACCGTGGAAATAGAACAATAAAAAGTCGGGAAGGTGAGGTAGTGTTAAAACAGGATGAAATATTTGAAGAATTAAGGAACAGGATAGTTAGACTGGAATATGAACCTGGGAAGATACTTAATGAAGTTGAGATAGCCGAAGAGTTCGGGGTAAGTAGAACTCCAATACGTCATGCCTTTCAAAAACTTGAATTACACAGACTAATTCAAATAGTGCCTAGGTATGGTGCACAAGTTCCACAAATAGATTTCATAAGAATGAAAAGTCTATTTGAATTAACGACGGTTTTAGATCCGTATGCTGCCAGATTGGCAGTTGCAAATGCGACAGAAGAAATGATTCATGAGCTTGAAGAGATAGTAGAAAGACTAAAGAAATACGATATGAGTACCGAATATAAATCAGCAATAGTGGATGACGAAAAGTTTCATGAGATTATTCTTGAGTATTCATATAATCCATGGTTACAGGAAACTCTCAAGAATCTACACTCACATTCTGAAAGACTCTGGCACTATTGCAATAAGTTTTTTGAAACACCTGAGATATTTCATGAAACACTTGAACCTATAGTAGAAGCTATCAAAAACAATGATCCTGATGAAGCGGAAAGAACTGCGAGGATACATATTCAGCAATTCGTAGATAGGATTAAAAATACCTTACTTTAATAAAATACATTTAGGAAAACCGAGCAAATGCTCGGTTTTTTTTNNTTTTTTTTATTGCATATATCGCAAAAAAACAATGATTAAGATTTTTTAATAATTAGAATATTTTTCTTTTAATGTTGAGATTATGCAATTACTAAGACGAAATCTTCACTAAAAGAAACAAATAGCGATAATTATTAATGAGATACACTTGAAAAACAATCAGTATACATATATAATACTAAACAAAGAAGGAGTGCATGCAGATGAAAAACATAACTGTCACAAATAATAAAACAATTAAAGAACATGATGGTCAACTGATAACGATTTCAGGAGAGTTTAGGGATGTTTTGATAAAAGTAAGGGATTTAGTACATGCAGGTCATAGACTTCTTGTATCTCCACTACCTGCAAGCATTAGAATGTTTTATTCGCCTGTACGCTCAATAGTACTTTCTGAAAAAAGTGATAGTATGGACGTCAATTCGGCAAATATGATTGAGAATGCAATTGCCATGTATGATAAGAGTATGGGTGAAAGAAATATAGATTACAAAAATCTAAAGGATTATGAAATACTGGATCGAGAGTTACTGCAATCGGCTTTTAATGAGCTTAGAGGTGCAGACTTATAAATTAGAAAGGGTGAACTGTATGAGACTAGAGCTAAGGAAGGTGAAAATCACAGACATTCAATTTGGAGACGCTACCAGAGTGGAAAACGGCGTTCTCTTTGTGAATCAAGATGAAATCATCGAAGAATTATTAAAGATTCCGAATGTCAAAAGGGTTTCGTTGGATATGGCCAGACCGGGTGAAAAGGTTAGGATAATTCCGGTGAAAGACGTTATCGAACCCAGAGTTAAAGTTGAAGGCAAGGGCAAGGGGTTCTCTGGAGTGACTTCAGACCTTGTACAACTTGGAGACGGTGTAGTTAAAGTTCTGGATGGTGCTGCAGTTGTTACCATCGGTGACATGGTAGGTTTCCAAGAGGGTGTAATCGATATGTGGGGCGAAGGTGCAAAATGGACTCCATTCTCAAAAACTTTTAATATAGTTGTTGATATCGGAGTAGATAAGGGCTTAGACCCTCATAAGCATGAGGAAGCAGTAAGAATTGCAGGTTTAAGAGCGTCAGAAATAATCGGTGAGGCAGGTAGAGATGCTGAAGCTCAAAAAACTGAAGTTTATGAGATGGGAGATCTTAAAGAAGAATCCGAAAAGTATCCTGATTTACCGAGGGTTTCATATGTAGAGATGCTTATATCTCAAGGACTTCTACATGATGGATATATATATGGAGTAAATTCACAGCAGATTCTACCTACTCTAATCCATCCGAACGAAGAATTAGACGGTGCAGTTATCAGCGGTAACTGTGTAGCTGCATGTGATAAGATAACTACTTATCAACATCAGAATAATTCTGTAATACTGGATCTCTATGCAAGACATGGTAAAGATTTGAATTTTGTGGGAGTAATTTTAACACCTGAGCTTACGACTCTTGATGGTAAGTTCAGAACTAAGGATTATACTGCAAAACTTGTTAAAATGTTAGGTTCTGACGGGGTTATCATCTCTGAAGAAGGCTACGGAAATCCTGATTCAGATTTGGTTATGATTTCTGCTGAATGTGAGAAGATGGGTATCAAATCCGTGCTTATAACAGATGAATGTTCCGGATGGGACGGTATGAGCCAGCCGCTTACTGACAATGCTGAAGAAGCTATAGCTGTAATTTCAACCGGAAATGTATCCCATGTTATAGAAGTTGAAAAAGCTGACAGAGTTTTGGGAGATATTGAGGCAATTGCAAACTTGGCAGGCGGATGGGCAGGAGCATATAATCCTGAAGACGGCTCTCTAAAATGTGAACTTAATGCAGTTATCGGCGCTACATCAGAGATTGGATACCACAATCTTACTGTAGAGCTATATTAGGAAAGGGGAAAACAATGGCTGATAAAAAAGTAATTTATTATATAAATCAGTTCTTCGGTCAAATCGGGGGAGAAGAAATGGCCCATGTTGCTCCTGAGTTCAGAGAGGGAGTAGTCGGACCTTCTATGGGATTTGAAAAAGAATTGAAAGATGATGTCAAAGTACTTGGAACCATTATTTGTGGAGACAATTACTTTAATGAAAACAAGGATGAAGCTGTTAAGTTTCTAGAAGCTATTAATGAAGAACACAAACCGGATTTAGTAGTTGCAGGACCTGCATTTAATGCTGGTAGATATGGTATGGCTTGTGCTGGAGTTGCAGAGTATTTTGATTCTGTAGGTGTTCCTGTTGTTTCAGGTATGTACGAAGAAAACCCGGGTGTTGAGGAATCCAAAAAACATGCCTATGTAGTTCCAACCGGAAATGCTGCAACAGCTATGAGGAAAGCTCTACCTGTTATGGCTGCGATTGCTAACAAAGTCCTTAATGGTGAGGAAGTTAAGCCCTCAGTTGACGGATATTTCGCACAGGGAAAGAGACTGACTGTATTTTCGGATAAAAGAGGTTCGGAAAGAGCGATTGAAATGCTTTTGAAAAGACTTAATAATGAGGAGTTTGTTACAGAGCTTCCAATGCCTGAGTTTGATAAGGTAGATCCGGCAGATGCTATCAAAGACTTATCTAATGCTACAATTGCGCTTGTCACTAGTGGCGGTATTGTACCAAACGGTAACCCGGATAGGATTCAATCTGCATCTGCTCAGAAATGGGGCAAGTACGATGTTGATGCCATAGATGAATTAAAAGGTACTTACTATACTGTGCATGGTGGGTATGACCCAGTCTATGCAAATGAGTTTCCGGATAGAGTTGCACCACTGGATGAACTTAAGAGACTCGAAAAAGAAGGTGTCATAGGAAAGGTTTATAAATACTTCTATACGACAACAGGTACCGGAACATCAGTAGAAAATTCTGAAAAATTCGGTAGAGAAATCGGGAAAGAACTTAAGGAAGCCGGAGTGGACGGTGTACTTTTAACTTCAACCTGAGGTACTTGTACACGTTGCGGAGCAACAATGGTTAAAGAAATAGAAAGATATGGGATTCCTATAGTACATTTGGCTACTATAACTACAATATCCGAATCAGTCGGTGCAAATAGAATTGTTCCAACTATTGCGATTCCATATCCAGTCGGAAATCCGACACTTAATACTGAAGATGAAAAAGCACTTAGAGATGAAATGGTAGAAAGAGCGGTAAACGCATTAGCTACCGAAATAACTGAGGCAACCCAATTCAAATAAAATATAGGAGAAGAGTCGATATATTCTGTTATATCGACTCTTTTTATCCTAAAATAGGAGGTGTAGTATGGAAAAAAATAGAGAATCTTGGGGTAGTCGTTTTGCATTTATAATGGCAGCTGCGGGTTTCGCAATTGGTTTAGGTAATATGTGGAGGTTCCCTTATTTAGTAGGAACCCAGGGTGGTGGAGCTTTTGTACTTATATATTTGGTTATATGCTTATTGATAGGTATACCACTGTTTACGATGGAAATAACACTTGGAAGATTGGCTCAAGCAAGTCCTGTAGTGGGGATGAGGAAACTCACGAAAAAAGGAAGTCCATGGGTATCATTTGGATGGTTTGGTGTAATAGCAGCATTTTTCATACTTACCTACTATATCCAAATAATGGGTTGGTTAGCAGCATATGTTGTTAAGATGATAACGGGAGCTTTGTCCGGACTACCGGCCGGTGGTTACGAACAGGCATTTACCGACTTTACAACGAATCCTATGCAGCTTGGAATTTTTACAATTATTTGTACTCTTATCATAGGTTTTATATCAGCCAGAGGTCTTAAAGAAGGTATAGAAAAAGCTTGTAATATACTTATGCCCGCATTATTTATAATGCTATTAATATTGGTTGTAAGGTCGATAACTCTTCCCGGCGCAATGGAAGGTGTTAAATGGTATATGAATTTAGATTTTTCTAAAATAACGGGACAAACTTTCCTTTTAGCACTTGGTCAGGCATTTTTCTCCATTGGAATTGCTAGTGGAGGAGGTTTTATATACGGATCTTATCTCGAAAGAGATACCAATATACCCGGGGATGCCCTATTCGTAGTTGCAGCGGATACCGCAGCTGCAATATTGGCGGGATTTGTAATGTTTCCTGCAATATTTGCACTTGGTCTTGAACCGGGACAAGGAAGTAAACTTTTGTTTGTAACCATGTCAAATTTATTTGACAAACTTCCGGGAGGAGTGTTCTTCGGTACAATATTCTTCCTACTGGTATTCTTTGCAGCATTATTATCTGCAATCGGTTACTTTGAACCAATACTTACTACCATAGTGGATATATTCGGTATTGAGCGAAAAAAAGCTACATGGGTTGGACTAGCAGCAATATTTGTAGTTGGATTCCCAACTATAATGGCTCATGGACCGTGGGCGAATATAACCATACTTGGTAAAAACTTTTTCGACTTCGCCGATTTTCTATCGGGTAATATATTGATGCCGCTTGGAGCAATCGTACTGTCACTGTATACTGCTTTTATCTGGAAATTCAACAGATTTAAAGAAGATGCCAATGTTGGAGCAGGATCATATAGAGTTATGGCATGGTGGAAACCTCTAGTAATGTTTTTAATCCCGATTGTTTTGATAATTATATTTGTAAGGGGAGTATTCTTTTAAAAAATTTAATGAATTATTTAAGCCCGGAGTGCATTTGGTAACTCCGGGTATTTTAATCCGGTTTAATAAGCGAGTTTTCTTACAAAACTGTACGTAATCAAGGGGTTTTTAAGTGATATAATGACTATAATATTAAATCGGGGAGGGTGTATGAAAAAATTAATTATACTTACTGCATTACTTATGCTAACCGCATGTCAACCTAAAAGCAATGCTTCTGAAACAGCAGAAAAAGAAAAAGTTAAGAATTCTGAGGAAATGGTAATAAAAATCGAAGAAGATGACAAAAAAGAACAGAAAGAAGAAAAGGAAGTTAAAGACCTTAAATCAGATAATCAAGAAGCATCTGAAAACACTAAGGAATCAGATATACCTAGAATAGTTGAGGAAAATTTGACTGCGATGGGAGTAGTTAAAGAAGTAGATCATAATAAAGCCTATTTGATTTTGGATACAAAAGAAGGGGATATAAGATTTGATAAATATGACCACGCTATAATTAATAGTATGCATGATAGAAAAATAGGACCTGACAAAATTAATCTAAAAGATGAATTATCAATATCCTATATGAAAATGGATGATAAAATAATAGCTACTCAAATAAAAAACCTGTCCAACTCTGAAGGATCCTCAGTATTCATTCCGGTAGAACAAAAGCAAGAATTCGAAGAAAAATATCAAAAAATGGCATACGATGCACTTTATCAAGAAAATCTTAAAACTAGGCAAAAAAATGGTGAATTTTTGATAGTATATCCTGAAGTTGTAGACAGTTATGAAGACGAAAATGTCCTAAAACTATACACTATTAACAATTATTCTTGGTTCGTACTTTGGGACAACAATGAGCTCGAAGGAAAGAGTGCTGCAGTTGGTGAGTATCTTGTCATAGAATACACTAAAACCGGTAGCGAACTTAAGTTTAAGATCATACACAAAATGGAAGCAGATGGAGCATTAACAGGAGAATCAGTAAAGAAACTCGTAGTAGATAAACCTGAAGTCTATGATAAATTTATAAATGAAAGACACAAGATAGATGGAGTAGCCCTAAGAGAAGAAGCCGAAAAATTATTAGACTTACATGGTTACAAGCATAACTTTATAGAAAATTAAATGAGTTCAAACCGGGTCATCATGATGACCCGGTTTTTTTGGAGAAAAATAGTAGGGTCAAACTAAAGATATTAAAAAATAATCATATACTGAATTAATTAAATACAGTAAGATAAATACTATAAAGATTAAATAAACAAGAAATGTGATTGGTATCATTATATAAATAACTTGAATAGTACACTAAATTGTAGACTACCCTATTTGGCATTGGGTATAAGATATATATATATATATATATTTATAATGGAAGAATAAATTTATAAAAGCTTAGTATATTTATGGTGGATAAGAACAAAGGCGAAGGCAATTAAAGTTGAGAAGTTAGATTAAACAAATAATTTAGCCACTATTCATAAATGGTTAAATATCTATTTGTTTGTTAAAAAGCTGGTAAAGTGTTATAATATAAGTGGCATGCTAAATCTAAAAGGAGACATTATGTTTGATTCTAAATTAAATTTTTTAATGAAACTTACTAATACTACAAATAGTAGTTTAGCAAGAGCTTGTTCATTGGATAATTCATATATAAGTCGGTTACGTACAGGAAAAAGAAAACTGCCCAAGAAACAGAATTATTTAACACAAATTGTAGATTATTTGACAAACAGAATTCATAAACCTTATCAAATGGAATTATTGATGCTGGCAGTAGGATTCGACGATGAGATACTTGAGATAGAAGAAATAAAAAAAGAAGTTGAGAAATGGTTGATAAGCAGTCAAAATCTCTCTAATGTCGATGATTATCTTAAAAAGATAGAATCTATCCCCGATGAATCAGATGATAAATTGAATTATGATTTTGAATACCCAACAAGTAATTTTTATTACGGGTTAAAAGGTAAACAAAAAGTTGTATCGAGATTCTTAAATAGCGTAATTGATTCGAATGATATTCATCATTTATATTTGTATAGCGATGAGGTATTTGACTGGATAGTTGATCCTTCTTATTTTTAAAAGTGGTACAAACTTATGTCTGAAGCTTTAAAGAAAGGAAATACAATTACAATAATACATGATATTGATAGAAGATATGGAGATATGCAAGCATCATTAAATGTTTGGATGCAATTGTATATGTCCGGAAGAATTGAGGCATGGTACTATCCGGGGATTAGAGATGGTATTATCAATACAACCAGGTTTATAGCACCCGGATTGGCTGCGGTAATCAGTAATAATATTCACAATTCCGTAGAAGAAAACCTAAATATATATCTGGAAAATAAAAAAGCAATTGCGGCTATTGAAGCTGAATATAAATCATTTTTATCTCTTTGCGAGCCTTTAATGAAACATTATGACATAAAAAAAGTACATGAGTTTTGGGATATGCACTTAAACCAACTTACAAGTGACAGCGATATCTATTTTATATCTGATTCGCTTTCTTTGATTTCCTTTCCTATAAAAATATTAAAAGAGGAAAATTCTACGATTTTTGAATTTGCTTATAATACAGTAAAAGAACTTAAATTAGGTTTAATGGATAATCTAAAAAATAGAGAATTTATTGAAATAATACCATATGATCTTCTTGATCCAGAAAGTAAAAAATTACCAAAATTTTATAAAGGATCTTTTCTGCATCTGGATAATATAGAATACACAAAAAAAATCTTTATAAAGCAGTTGGAGAATCAATTAATGCTTTTAAATGAGGTAGAAAATTATAAGCTATATATTACCAAACATATGGATAAGAGAATGCATCTTCAATTTGCAATAAACCATAGCGCAATATTTACTACACCTAATATTGAAGCAAAAGCAATCTCATTTACTGAGAAGACTATGATATCTTCATTAGATGAATTTGTACAGCGTTTTATAACTTCTTATTGTATAACAGATAGAGAAAAGGTAAAAGAACTAATAAAACATAAGATAGAATCTCTTATATAGAAATTATAAAAAAGAGCATAATAAGACATTGGAACAGTTAAACGGATCTAATGTCTTTTTTTATTGCAAATACTATTACATTGTACTACTTGACACGTAGTACGCAGTGCGATATAATAGTATTACGTTAAACGTAATAGAGGTGAATTGTATGAAAATGGTTATAGAATCCCCTTTAACAGAAACGGTATTTCTCATACTCCTTTCAATGACGGAACCCAATCATGGATATGGAGTAATGCAGTATGTTGAAGAGGCGACTGAAGGAAGAGTTGTATTTGGTCCGGGTACACTATATGGTGCGATTAATACACTGGCTAAAAAGGGCTGGATTAAACGCGTTGATGAAGTGGATAGAAGGAAAGAATATCAGATCACCGAAAAGGGCATGGCAAATTTACAATTTGAGATCAAAAGAATGCAGGATGTATTGAGGATAGCTAAGCATAAAGGGGTGATTGTAAATGAAAAAATTTAGAATATTTTTAAATCCTATTGAATCTAGAGAGAAATGGCTAAATAGAATGGGAGATAAAGGCTACAAACTCAATTCAATTTCAGGAATGGGAACGGTGTACGAATTTGTTGAAACGGATTGTAAATACGAGTATAAAGCACAGTATATAGGGTATATGTCAAATGATGAGAGGCTAGAGTATGAATCATTTCTAAAGGATGCTAATTACGATTTTTGGAATCTACAGATAAACTTAGGACAAGTATCCATAGGTAGAGTAAAGTTTAGGCCATATGCAAGGGGAACCGGAAAACTTGCAACCTCAGCGGGTATGATAAATAGAGAAATTTTAATTGTGGAAAAATTGGCTACAGATGGAGAGTTTAGATTATTTACCGATGTTGAAAGTAGTATAGCAGACCTTAAGATGAGAAGAAGAACCTATATATATTTATTATCAATGATTACATTTTTTGCAGCATTCGGTATGTTTTTTAATAATCAAAAACCAATATTTAAGTGGACCTGGAAGTCTTATGAAGGAATATCTTCTCCAATCGCGATTTCAATAATTATCCTTCTAGCTGCAATTTACTCTTTATATTTTATAGTAATGCTCAGTTTTGAGATAAAGAACTTAAAAGAAAGTCCATATCAGTAAAATAAAGAACAGATTTTTACACCAGGAATATGCTAAAATTATATATATCACAGATTAAATAAAAAGAATGTGGGTGTGGAAATGAAAAATATGGATGAGATTAGAAAGAAACTTTTTGAGCTTGCGGAACCCGGTTATAGAGACTTTACAAAAAATCTGATACCTAATTTAGATGAAAGTTTAATAATTGGAGTTAGAGTTCCTCTTACCAGAAAATTGGCCATCAACATAAATAAAGAGAATCCCGAGTTGGCAGAAGAGTATTTAAATGTACTTCCACATAAATACTATGAGGAGAATAATTTACATGGTTTTTTAATAGAACTTATCGACGATATTGATTTAGCTATAATAAAAACTGATGAATTTTTACCTTATGTTGATAATTGGTCAACATGCGATATATTTTCTCCCAAAATATTTAAAAAACATAATGAGCTTATCTATGAAAAAGCTCTGGAATGGATAAACTCAGGCGATACTTATACGGTCAGATATGGCATAGGTATGCTTATGACTCATTTTTTGGATGAAAATTTTAAACCAGAAGCCATTGAGATAGTCTCCAAGATTAGATCAGAAGAGTATTATATCAATATGATGATTGCTTGGTATTTTGCTACAGCTCTTGCAAAAAAATATGATGAAACTATTTCTTATCTCAACAGACGAGTCTTAATGCCTTGGACTCATAATAAAGCAATTCAAAAAGCGATAGAAAGTAGAAGAGTTCCCATAAAATTAAAAGGTGAGTTAAGAAAACTAAAAATAAAAAATAGATAATAAAGATAAAGTCTCCCGGTAGTTGGAGGCTTTATTTTTTAGAAAACATAAAGGCTCAAGTGTATCTTTCGTTTATAAAATCTTCGATTGGGTAAAATAATAGTGTAGACTCAGAATTATAGTAAATACTATTAAGAGTGAAAGGAGATTTATATGGCTTCAGATTATCATGAGGATATTAACTTACTAAGCGAAGAAGATAAAAACTTTGTCAGAGCTCTTAACTCTTTGAAGGAAGAGATAGAAGCAGTTGATTGGTATCACCAAAGAGTCGCTGTTTGCAATGACGAAGAACTAAAAGAAATTATGAGGCATAATGCCATTGAAGAAATGGAACATGCTGCCATGACATTAGAATGGCTCCGAAGAAATATGTACGGTTGGGATGAGCAACTAAAGACTTATTTATTTACCGAAGAGAATATTTTAGAAGTAGAAGAACAAGGAGAATCCGGGGAAGAAAATGAACGCTCTGATGATTTAGGAATCGGAGAGCTGTAAAGGAGGGAGTAAATGGATATATTAAAAAGAAGAATTGCCCCAATTAGTGAACTGGCATGGGAAGAGATAGATGAAACTGCAGTTGATGTTATAAAATCGATATTGTCAGCAAGAATGGGATTAAAACTAAATGGTCCTAAAGGTTGGGATTACAATGCTGTACCCGAAGGTAGATTAGACGTGCTTGAGGAAAATGAAGACGGGGTATCGACAGGTACGTACAGACTTCAAAGATTGGTAGAAGCAAGAAGAATCTTCGTATTAAATAAATGGGAGCTCGACAATATAGAAAGAGGAGCTAAGGATATAGATTTGGATGCGCTTGAAGAAGCTGCAGAACAACTTGCTTTATTCGAAGAAAACTTAATTTTTAACGGTTATGAACCTGCAGGTATAGTTGGATTAAGTGAAGCTGCGGAGCATCAAATGACATTTGGCAAAGAAGCCAATACGATTCTAAAAAATATCGGTAATGCAAGATACAAATTATTTAACTCTTATGTACTGCCACCTTATGATCTTTTTGTGTCACCAGAAGCTTATGATAGATTAAATCAAATTTACCAGGGGAGCCATTTATTAAGGCTAGTGGAAAAATTAATCGAAGGAAAAGTTATTCGATCAAAAGTTGTAGAAGGTGCGGTAATGATACCTCATAAAGATGATGATTTAGAATTGACTGTCGGACAAGACTTCTCGGTCGGATATGAATGGGATGATGCAGAAACCGTAACCTTATTTATTACTGAATCTTTAGCATTTAGAGTACTTGATGAAGGGAAAATAGTTAATTTTAAATTATAGTACTTCTAATTGATATAGATATGATATGGAGAATGTTGGTTTTTAAAAAATATTTAAAAGCTAAAACTAAATAAAACGGACGATTAATTTATCGTCCGTTTATTTTTGTATATTTGATGATCTCAAACCGAGTGTTGAAAGATTAAAAAACCAATTTTTTTTAGAATAAATAATTAACCTACGCTCAATCTTATTAACTATACATTATTATTTCTTCTCTTCTTCGTTTCTTCTTCTTGAGACGGCTGCTCTGATTTTCAATAGATTTTTCACTGTTTCATCTTCGGATTTTTCGTCAATTGTTGCCAAAAGCAGATACAGAGTATCTATAATAAATAGTGTACTTATCCTAGCTTCAAAAGCTTCACTTCTAATAGCATATTCTCGACCGAATGATATAAGTGAGACATCAGAATTTTCAGCTATTATAGAATTAGGATTCGCTGTTATTGAGATGATGAAGAGTTCCTTCTCCTTAGCAAGATCCATAGC
>MTKW01013379.1_pt1 | contig 15614 bp, 20 predicted proteins | sample 1042761 | NCBI WGS metagenome assembly MTKW01 (sample SAMN06205366, study PRJNA360243) | anaerobic digester metagenome | biome: Wastewater treatment plant; feature: Anaerobic digester sludge; material: sludge; isolation source: anaerobic digester fed with sludge from wastewater treatment plant ... | reverse complement strand
CACCCCTAAGCAACGGCTGTTTTGTAATCGTTAAATTGTATCAATTTCGGTATTATCATTTCGATTACATTGGCCATTCCAAAACCTATCTCCATATCTGCAATGTGCCCGGCAGTTTCAATGGCGGCCATCATCACAGAGCCGCAAAAACCCAGAAGCAAGCCAAGCATTATTTCGCCGCCGGCGGCTACAACGAAACCGCCAATAGAGTCAGGAGAGGGAGCCGCAGGTATGATTAACCAAAGAAGATACCCCATGATCAATGACATGGTAACCTTCACAGTCCACGGTACGTACTTGGTTCCAATGACCGGGGCCGTCATAAAAAGGCCTGCAGTACGAAGGACAATCCACAGAAATGGGAAAACAGCATTGAGCCAATCGTCCACCTGTACCTCCCCCTTTCGTCCGTTTTCAGCCTGGTAATTAGATAATAACCGGTAGCTTCTCTAGAAGCCTCTGGGTGAAGTCGATAAGAGTCTTTAACATCCACCCGCCGAAAACCATAATCGACAACATGACGGCGATTATCTTTGGAACAAAACTAAGAGTTTGATCATGAATCTGAGTGGTAGCCTGGAAAATGGATACCAGTAGGCCAACTGCGATTGAAATTGCTAAGGACGGCATGGCCACCAGCATTGTAGTTGCCAGAGTCTCTTTTCCGATTGATATTACTTGGTCCAGTGTCACCTAGAATCTCCTCCCTGGCGTTTAACTTGAAACCCGGCAACCCGGGCTACCTAAAACTGCCTATTAGTGACTTGGTAAGCAGGTTCCAACCGTCTACCAGGACAAACAGCAATAACTTGAACGGCAGTGATATTAATACCGGCGGAAGCATAAGCATACCCATTGACATCAAGGTTGAAGCCACAACCATGTCAATGACCAAAAACGGCAAGAACAAGATGAACCCCATTTCAAAGGCGGTTTTTAGCTCAGAGATGGCAAAAGCCGGGACGATTTGGGTGAGTGACATCTCTTCAGGCGCAGAAGGCATTTCTGTCTGCCCCATCTCAATGAAAAGTGCCAGGTCTCTTTCCCGGGTTTGCCTCAACATGAATTCCTTGACTGGCTCTTGCCCAAGGGAAATAGCGTCTTGGGCTGTTATTTCGCCTGACATATATGGAGTGACGGCTACTTCATTGACCTGCCCCCAGGTCGGTGTCATTATAAAAAACGTAAGTAAAAGGGCCAGGCCGATTAGAACCTGGTTAGGCGGTGTCTGCTGCGTGCCCATGCCGGCCCTGAGGAACGAAAACACAATAGCTATTCTGGTAAAAGACGTTGTAAGGATAAGAATTGCCGGGGCCAGGGTCAATACAGTCAGGACTGCCAGAATCCCCACGGCGTTCAATAGCCCGCCCTGGCCTGATTCGCCATCAATCCTAATGTCAATGTTAGGAATGATACTGTCAGGAGCAGCCAACACATACTGCTGCAAGCAACATGCGAAGAAAATGCCCAGGGCTAGACACATGAACACTTTTCTTATGTCGAGGCGGCAGGCTCGCCGGGAAATTTCTCTGGCAAATCTGGAAATAAAGCCGGTTTTGGTACCGTAAGGTAAGTTCCGGCGGTTTTCCGGTTCAGGCAGGTTATCAAAGTCAGATTGGGGGATTTCTTTGAGCAAAGACATACTATTGCCTGCCAGGCCTATCAACAGATAGGATTGCCCTGCTCTGATTATACATATGGCTCGTTCTCCACCCAGGGGCAGAGAATCAACGATTTGAAGATATAGTTTGGGGCCTCCAGGCTTCAGGCGCCCCTTTTGAAACCGGACTAACAGGACTGCACAGACAATTAGCAGGCCCATAAGGCCGAAGATTTTAAGGAATTCCGAGGCAAGCGAATATGAGTCCATTACCTATGCCGGAAACCCGGCGTCCCCCCTCTTCTATATCTATGTACATAACCGCCTGGGCTGGGCTCTCTTATATTAGGTATCTACCGGTTTCTGCCTGTGTCGCCTTTGCTCAGGATCTCTTGAATTCTCACACCAAAATTCTCATCAATGACAACCACTTCGCCTTTGGCAAATATCTTTCCGTTCACCAGAATGTCAACCGGATCGCCTGCAAGCCTGTCTAGTTCAACTATTGAGCCTACAGTCAGGTTCAATAGGTCTTTAACATAGCACTTGGCCTTACCTAACTCCACGCTTATAGACAGAGGAATATCCAGAAGCACTTCCATGTCAGAAATCACCCTATCAGCGACAGGCTCCACTTTCAATTCTTGAAACTGTGCTGTTTCGACATTGAGATTGTGTTTCTCTATATCAGTACCATTCTCTTCCACTTCCGGTGTAGCCGGAGTTTGCTCCGGCTCAGGGCCGGATCCTTCAGCTTCTTTAAGCAAGGCCTCAATTTGGTCCTGGCTCAGATTCTCACCTATCATGGTCAAATCAACTCCTTCTAACGGGCTTCTATCCGTGACACAATCCTTGCAGCCATCCTTGTGCCCTTACGCCCGATTTCAACATTAAACTTGGGTTTGCCCAGGAGATGAAGAACTGCCGGGCCGTCCTTACGCGCGTTGAGTTCGATTACGTCTCCCGCCTTCAATGAAAGGACGTCGCCCATTGTCAGAGTGCTCTCTCCAAGCCTGCAGGAAATGGGGATCTCTACATTCTGAATGGCAGAAGAAACGCTTCGACTGTCTTTCTCATGGTGTTTTTCGTCCTTCTTGGAGAACCATCTATGGGCTGACAAAGCCGGCAGTATGGGTTCAAGCAGCGTATACGGAAGGCAAAACTCAATGTCGCCTGTCTTTGCCCCGAATTTCATCTCGATAATCACTGACAGCACAATGTCATTCGGGGCCATTGCCTGCTGGACAAACAATGGATTTACTTCAATAGACGATACTGATAGTTGATGCTGCTCGATCTTGAACTCTTTCAATGTAACAGATAGGATTTCGGCCATTGTTTCAGCTACTTTCCTTAACACTGAAGTCTCAATTTCAGTCAGTGTTCGTGAGACTGCAGCAACGTTACCAGGCCCACCACAAAGCCTGTCTACCATTGGCAAGGCAATCTGAGGATTGAAGTTCACAAGCAGGTTGGAAGACAGGGAAGCCCATTGAATCACTGCAACAGAACAGGGATTCGAAAGTTGGCTTGAGAATTCTTCATAAGTAATCTGATCAACTGATGCCACGTTCGAATGAATAGCCAGCCTGAACAGTCCGGAGAAGTACGAGGTTACAAGCCGGCAAAAGTTATCGAATAAGAGCTGAGCGCCTCGCAAATGGTCTTTGGAAAACTTGTCCGGCCGTTTAAAATCGTATACCCGCAGCCGTGATCTTGCCGCCTGCGACTGTTGTTCATCAGGACTTGATGATATCATCGAATTAATGAGTTCTTCTATTTCCTTTTGCGTCAGCGCCAAACCGTGTCACCTCTTTGACTTATCTACTGGATTATGAATTCGGAGAAGAACACGTCTTCCACAATCCCCGGGCATTTGGCCTCGATTCTATCGAATATGTCTTTTTGAAGATTCCTGAGTCCTGTTTCTCCCATTAACTCCTCATAACTTTTAGACCGCAGGAGAGCATATATGTCTGTTTTCAGTTCAGAGACTTTAGCGGTCAGTTCTTCACTTCCCTGAGTGTCCGGAATCTCCAGGTCAAGAGTGATTCTGACAAACCTTCCTGAGTCCATTAGGTTGGTGATGAACTGGCCCAGGCAGTACGTAAGGGTCTTCTTGGGGGCCGGTTTCTCGCGGCCGTTTAGAACCATTGGAAACCCCCAGGCACGGGCTGCTACTACATATCCCGCTACAAGTGCCACAAGTGCAATTGCAGCTACTGTAATGACTTTCTTCATGAAATACACCTCCGTAGGTGGGTCCCTTTAGCGAGGCTCAGCCGATGAAAGCGAGGGCCTCAAAATCACTACATCAACTCTCCTGTTCCGTTGCCTTCCTTCAGGAGTATCATTGCCTGCAATAGGATGGTATTCACCGTATCCTGCAGCCTGAAGTTGCTCCGGTTTTACTTTGGCCTCTTCAATTAGGAACCTGACCACCTGTGTTGCACGGCCTGTCGAAAGTTCCCAGTTAGAAGGAAACCTGGGTGTGTTGATTGCCCAGTTGTCAGTGTGGCCTTCGACACGGATTGGATTATCGATAGCCTTGATGAGCTCACCAACCTTCAGCAGGACTTCCCTGGATTCGGTTCTCAGAGTGTCCTGCCCCACGTCAAACAGGACAGTATCGGCAAACCTGAAAACCACTCCTCTTTCCTCGAGTTCAACTGTAACCTTGTCTGCCAGGCCTGACTTTACCAGTTCCTCTTCGAAGAATTGCCCCAATTCCCTCATTCTGGCCATTTCCTGGGCAAGCAGCTGGGCCTGAAATTCCTGGGGGTCGAAAATACCGTCAGGCGGTGGGGTGATAACAGGGTCAGATGAGCCCTGCATGATTCCGAGAGCTCCTTGTAGAGACGACATTACTGCCTGGAACTTCTTAATGTTTACTACTGACATTGAAAACATCAGTACAAAGAAGCACAGGAGCAAAGTCACCATATCAGCGTAGGTGTTCATCCACGCCGCTTGCCTTGGGGCTTCGTCATCTTGCATCCAGGGTTTCACTTCCAGCCACCCCCCTCATTCTAGACGGCCTTGTGATCTCTTCTCGTTGTTTCGGAGCCAGGAACGACTTGAGCTTTTCCTGAACTATTCTGGGGTTATCACCGGCCTGAATCGACAAGACGCCCTCTATGATTGCTTCCTTGACGAACATTTCTTCAGCGCTCTTGTTCTTGAGTTTGTTTGCCACCGGAAGGCATATGAGGTTAGCAATGACCGAACCATAGAAAGTTGTTACCAGGGCAGTTGCCATGCCGGGCCCGATGGCGTCAGGGCTATCCAGGTTCACAAGCATCTGAATAAGGCCAACCAGTGTTCCTAACATTCCGAACGCTGGGGCGAAGGCCCCCATTGTTTCAAAGACACTTTGTCCTGTTTTATGCCGCTGGGAAATAAAGGCGAGTTCAGTCTCTAGAATGCTTCGCACAAGTTCAGGGGTTGTCCCATCTACAACAAGCCTAATACCTTTCTGAAGAAACGGATCGTCAAGGGCGTCTGCATCTTCATCAAGTGCAAGGAGCCCCTCCCTCCGGGCCTTATCAGCAAACTGGACTATTGTGTTTATGGTGTCTGACAGATCCAGGTGCTTCGAAGTAAATGCGTTTTTTGCTATCTTCAAGACTTCCAAGAAAGTGGTTAGATGATAGCTGATAAGTGTGGCCGTTAGGGTGCCTCCAATGGTTATAAGGACTGATTCAAAGTCCCAGAACATTGCAAGGCTGCCTCCGTTGGCCATTGCCCATATAAGAAGAGCGAAACCTGAGACTATTCCTATGATAGACGCCCTATCCATTTAGATTCACCTCGTGTAACTATCTCTTCAGGTTAACCAGTTCCTGCAGCAATTCATCGGATACGGTGATAACCCTTGAGTTTGCTTGAAATCCTCTTTGGGTAATAATCATCTGTGTAAATTCCTCTGCAAGATCCACGTTTGACATTTCAAGCGCTGTAGGCGCTACTGTACCTCTTCCGGAAGTTCCCGCGGCTCCTATGTCGGCTCCCCCTGAGTTGTTGGACTCTACAAAGAGGTTCTTGCCTGCCTTAATCAGGCCTGACGGGTTAGCGAAATTGGCCAGGGCGATTTGTCCTAATACCCTGTTCTTACCGTTTGAGTAGAACCCTGAGATAACTCCGTCTGAGTCGAAACTGAACGATTCAAGAGTACCTGTCGGCCATCCGTCAACTGTTCCGGACTCTACTGTTGTGGGCCCTGCAACCTGGCTTAGGCTGCTGAAGTCCATGGTTATGTTGATTTGATCTGCGCCTTCAGGTGAGAAACTGATCGGTGCTGGAACACCTGGGTCGATGAAGGCACCGCTGTTGTCGAATTCTATGGTCCCTGTACCGATAGGATCGACCGTTGGATCGCCCAGTTCAGCGGTCCAAATCCAGCTGTTCGGATTGGCCCCGCTTGTGTCTCTGGTAAAGGTTACAGAGACTGTGTGGGTTCGGCCCAGAGAATCGTATACTGTGACAGCCGTATTCTTGGAAAAACCGTCGGCTGCTTCTGCATCAAGGTTCTTAATCCACTGCACATTACTTGTTGCTTTTGCGGGCATGTTGGAACCTACTTGTATTGAGAGTGATCCCAGGTTTTGGCCTGTACGGTTAACAGGTAAGTTCCCGTCTGATCCAGAAGCCCACCCCAGGACCTTTCTTCCCTCGTAGTCAACCAGTATCCCGTCGCCGTCAGTCGAGAAATTGCCTACCCTGGTATATGAGCGGCTCTCACCATCTAGGACAACGAAAAACCCGTTGCCTTCTATGGCAACGTCAGTCAACCTGGACGTAGGCTGCAGGTTTCCAGGAGTCTGAATAGTATCAATGCTTGCCACATTAACGCCAAGGCCAACCTGCATAGGATTGGTCCCTCCTCGTTCAGCCTGCGACGTTCCTGAAGGCGAGCTGGCCCCTCTAAGGGTCTGGCTGAACACTTCCTGAAAAGTCACCCTGCTCGACTTGTATCCAGGCGTATTCACATTTGCTATGTTATTACCAATTACGTCCATGCGGGTCTGGTGAGTCCTCAACCCAGACACAGCACTGAACAATGAACGCATCATGTCCTGATGCACCCCTTTCTCTTATTGAGCTCCGGCGCTTTCTCTGTCAGTCCAAAGCGCTTGGCCTCCCTGAAAGGGTCCGGCCCGGAACTAAAACTACTTGTCCATTAGCACTGCACTGTCAATTGAAGTAAATAGGTTGTCCTTCATCCTGTCCTCTGGAATCACAGTAACAACTGTCCGGCTTTGAGGAGCTACTACGAACGCAACCCCCTTCATAAGCACCAGAGTGGACCTGGCTCCCTTGGCCTGTGCAATATCCATAGCATTGTCCAGTTCTTCAATGTAATCGTGTGTTCCAGCGTGGTTCCACGCATTCATCCTCTGCTCTGCATGCTTAGAAAACGTAACGTCTGCATCTTTCCTGGCCTGCTTAAGCGCTTCCAGAAAAGTACCGCTCCCGGTTTGGGATTGCACTTCTGTCCTTGGGCTGTGCCTCTGCAAGGCTTCTTGAGCATTCAGAGAGCTTACCCTATCATGGCTGGTGATCTTCAATTCCATGAGCAGTTCCTCCAATCCAAATCAGGTCTTCGATGGGAATGTCCTGCCCGCCACTGCGAACTACCAATCTACCTGAAGAAAAGCCTACGCCTTCAACAACTCCTGCAACAGTACCCTGCAAGGTAGCTGCTTGGAATTCTTTACCCACAAGGTGAGTTGCTTCAAGAAGGCCCTTTCCCAACTGGCTATCTGCCATGTAACCGCATAGCCAGGATACATTGGTGTTCAAATTTTGCATTTGAGTCGCCGTGGTGAACTGGGCCATTTGAGCAAAAAAATCCTTTTCCTTCATTGGCTCCATGGGATCCTGATACCGTAATTGGGTAAGAAGAATTTCCATGAACTGATCCTGAAGGGATCCTGTTTGCCCTGAAACTGAATTAGCCCAGTTCGGATTGGAACCGTAATCTGTTCCCTGAACTGTCAGCGGCATACTACTCACCTCCCTTTTGAAACCTTATGCCCTGTAATCGAATCTTCCAGACCTGAAAACCTCTGAATTCTCCGGGCCCCATTCATCTGCAACGACCCGGGAAGCACCTATCTGCTTGGACCCATGAAAAGCCATGCTTTCCCGGCTGAAATCGTGTTGGGCCTGGTTTCGTTGGCCTGCCATGCCCTGGTCAACAAGAAACCCTGACAATGATAGGCCCCTCTCCGAAAGGGCCCTCGCAAGGCCATCCTGGGAATTTGCCAGGGCTTGCTGAGCCTCGTGAGAAGAAGTAATGAACTTGACTGCTATCTCCTCTCCCCTTGAAGAGAGCAACACTGTGACTTTGCCCAAACTTGGTGGATCTAGCTGAATTTCAACTGTTTTTGACGGGTTAAGGTACCTATTTTGTGCAAGCACCTTTGCTAAATCTTCCGAGTTCTTTACCAGGGCTTTGGTAGGTTCAGTACTGACACCTGTCTCAATTGCAGCGACGGCCGGATGTACAACTGACTCAGCCCTTGCCCCTTGTGCCTTGTCACGGGTCATGTCATGGCCTACAAGGCTGGAATCGAGGAACGCCCTATCGCTTCCGGGATCATCTGGTTCATCACCTGGCTCCTGGGCCATAATGGCAGCATTGCCGCCAGGTAATTCCTGGTTGTTGCTGACTGCTGCTTCTCGCAATAACCCGGAACTATGCCCACCGGGGACTGGCGGGGAGGCAGGTGCTCTCTCAGCAATGCCGGAAGACATGCTTGAAACGGCCCTCTGCAATCTTGCACCAACTTCAAGTGCCGGGACTGCAACTGCTTCATTGGTAATCCGGACCCTGCCCTGGTACACCAGGGTACAAAGGTGTTCGTCTTCTGGCATTGGCCCTGGACTGTTCAGAATATCCTGTCCAATTCTGCAGACTCCGGCTTCAAGATCGATTTGGGCGTATGCCGGGTTTTGGGATACAGCGCCCTCCAAGGGTGGGAGCTCAGTCCCACAGCTGATCTTATTCAAGAGATCGTTAGATTGAGATTCTACTTGAGCAAAGCGCTCTATTCCGGGTTCAACGCTGATCCCTCGCAGAAAGCCCAAACCATCTGAAACCAGGGTTTGCTCAGTACCCGTACAATAGAACATAGCAGCCAGGCTTGCCATAATCGCACTGAAACCGCTGCCATCTGAGGCCCCGTCTTTTGATGACAGTGGCCCATACTTGGGTGGGCTGCCTAAATGCTGTGTAGCCGGGAAGCCCATACTAACATCCATTTATCTTAGTTCACCTCCTTTTCGATTCGGTTAAAGTACATAGTCCCGATCTCATCAAGCTGCTTGCCTTGCTCCCACCAGTACATGGCCTTGTGCCGGGAAATTTGCTTCTCCTTAAGGCGTTCAAGGGCTCTTTCTTCCTGAGTTCGGGCAAGCACTTCCTCCTGAGCTTTCCTTACCATGGATTCCTGGTGAACCAATTCCTCCTTTCTGCTTGAGATATCCTCGGAAACTGCATTGCCGTAATCGAGAAGCGCCTTTACCTGTCTTAGATCAACACTTCCCGATAGGTGCGTTCTCAGGCTCGCCTGGTTATTCAGCCTTGCTGACTCAGCAATACGCAACGCATCTTTAATGACACGCATTTCTCTGAGCAGCCCGCCAAGTCTCTCCTCGGCAATGAGCCTCTTTATTTCCCTAACTGCGAGCACTTTTTGCAGAGGAAACACAAACTGTTTCAATGTTCCTCCCTCGATCCTTATCGATAGAAATCCCTGAATGAACAGGTTATCAGGTTTCGCTGAATATTCCGGCCATTTGTGAAACGGCAGAATCGAACAGAGCCGCTTCGTCAACACCTTGTTTCAAGAACGAATTTACCTTGTGTATGTACTTCAGAGCCTTGTCAATATTTGGGTTTGACCCCTTAACATATGCACCAATATTGATCAAATCCTCGGCCTTACGGTAAGTAGACAAGATACTGCGCACTTCCTGGGCTACGCTGAGATGAGGCTCCTGTACAACATCGGGCATAAGGCGGGATACAGACCCCAGGACGTCTATGGCAGGATAATGGCCCATCTGTGCAAGGTCTCTTGATAAGACTATGTGGCCATCTAAAGTGCCCCTTGCAGCGTCGGCAATCGGTTCATCCATGTCATCGCCCTCTACCAGAACTGTATAAATACCGGTGATACTGCCTTTACTTCCCTTGCCTGCCCGTTCCAGTAGTTTTGGCAAATTGGCAAATACGGATGGTGTATATCCTCTGGTGGTAGGCGGCTCGCCTATGGCTAGGCCGACTTCCCTAAGGGCCATACACCACCGGGTTACTGAATCCATCATCAAGAGGACGCGCAATCCCTGGTCCCTGAAGTATTCAGCAATGGCAGTGGCGACCCATGCAGCTTTGATCCGCAACAAGGCCGGTTCGTCAGAAGTGGCAACTACTACAACTGACCGTCTAAGGCCATCTTCACCGAGATCCTTTTCTATGAATTCTCTGACTTCGCGGCCACGCTCGCCTATAAGTGCTATTACATTGACATCTCCCGTAGTCTTCCGGGCCACCATACCCATTAACGTGGACTTTCCAACACCTGAACCAGAGAATATGCCTATTCTTTGGCCTTCGCCAAGGGTCAGCAGGGCATCTATAGCTCTGACTCCTGTAGGAAGAGGGCTTCCTATAAGTTCTCTCTCAAGGGGCGCAGGAGGCCTCTCCATGACCGGATAGTATGCATCTACCGGCCATGAGGGTTCCTGATCAATTGGAAATCCCAGTGCGTCAGTGACCCTGCCGAGCATCTGTTTACTAACAGGAACCTCAAGCTCCCGGCCCGTGGCTTCCACTGATGAACCAGGTGCTATGCCATCTAGGTCGCCAAACGGCATCAGGAGGACTCTGCCCCCTCTGAAGCCAACAACTTCGCCCAAGACCGGTATTCCTGAGTCAGGTATTAGCTTGCATATTTCACCCATCTTGGCCTTGGGGCCTGATGCTTCTATTAGGAGTCCGATAATGTCCAGAACCGTTCCACGGAATGTAAATGTCCTGGCCAATTGTATTGCCTCAGCATACAGTGAAAACTGAAGTTCCGTCATTGAACTCTCCGCTCCCCTAAACGATTCCTCGCCTCTCCGATGGCCCTTGCAATGTTTGTGATTTGGGCATCAAGAGTTGCATCGACCTGTCCGGTGGGCGTCTCCACGACTGCTCCCTCAGAAATCGACTCGTCTCCTATTACCTCAATAGACCTGTTACTGTACTGGCCCTGCAGTTTCTCCTTCCCACCTTCAAGAAGGGCAACAAGTTGGGGGTTAACACGGAGAGATAAATCGCGTACGTCTCCAATAGCTTCGATTCCCTGCCTTAACATGGAAAAAATCAAATCCGGGTCGTATGTGAGGGACTCTCCCACGATTTTCCTGGCTACTTCTAGTGACAGGGCAAGCAGTTTGGGTTCGGCTTCTTTAAGGTACCTGTCATATGCATCTCTGCACGAATCCAGGGTATCTTGTGCCTGGTCGACAAACTTCCTGGCTTCCTCGAGCCCACTGGCATAGCCTTCTTTGAAACCTTGCTCAAAACCTGACCGCTTTGCCTGTTCACAGTGTTCCAGAGACTTCGACTTTGCCTTTTCCAGGATTGAGGCTGCTTCCTTGTGGGCACGTTCCCTTATTTCAGCTACTTCACACATGGCTTGCTCTATGGTTCCGTCAACATCAATTTTCAGTGGTGCGTCTCCGGCTACTTCGAAAGGAGGAATCCATACAGAGCCGATATTCCTGTCTTCTAACCTGAATACCCTAGACAATTATTTCGTCTCCTCCTCCCCGGCCGATGATAATTTCGCCTTGATCTTCAAGCCGGCGTATAAGCCCCACAATGCGTTGTTGAGCCTCTTCCACGTCGCGCATTCTAACTGGCCCAAGGTAATCGATACTTTCTTTCAGGGTTTCTACAGCGCGGGACGACAGATTTCTGTAGAATTTGCCTTTGACCTCTTCTGAAGCGGTTTTTAGCGCCAGCGGAAGATCTCTGGTCAGGTCAACGTCACGCAAGAAGCGCTGTACAGACTTGTCGTCAAGGTAGATAATATCTTCGAATAGGAACATTCTTCGTTTTATTTCCTCTGCAAGTTCAGGAGATTCCATATCAAGGGCGCTTAAAATTGTTTTTTCAGTCTGCCTGTCAACATTGTTCAGGATTTCGACTATAGACCCAATACCTCCGGCCTGGGTATAATCCTGGCCTGCCATGGATAGGATCTTTCGTTCAAGTATTCGTTCGACTTCCTTGACAACGTCAGGGCTTGTCCTGTCCATCAATGAGATCCTTCGGGCAACCTCTACCTGCAGATCAGGTTCAAGTGAAGCAAGGATTGATGCAGATTGCGAGGCTGACAGATAACTCAATATGAGAGCTATGGTCTGGGGAGATTCGCTCTCCAGAAAATTAAGAATCTGGCCTCCGTCGGCTTTCCGTACTGTATCGAAAGGCCTTACCTGCAGTGATGAAGTCAATCGTGCTAACACATTCTGAGCTTGCTGGCTGCCAAGAGCCTTCTCCAGAAGTTTCTTGGCATATTCAATACCGCCTTCTTCAATATATTCCTGGGCAAGGCACATCTCATTGAACTCTTCAAGTACCTTGTCCTTAACTTCCTGTTCCACCTTCCTCGTAGAGGCTATTTCCAGAGTAAGAATATCAATGTCCTCTTCCCTCAAATGTTTCATTATCTGGGGAGACAAATCAGGGCCAAGAGTGATCAAGAGTATTGCTGCTTTCTCTCTGCCTGACAATCCAGGCCGGTATCCGTTAGTCATCGCTCATCCTCCAGCAGCCATGATTTGACAAGGGTGGCAACAATCTGTGGGTCTGTTCTTGCAAGCCTCTCTACGTTTTCGCGGCTTCTCTGCCTTGCCATGAGCTCAGGGGAGATGCTTGACGCTGTTTGTGGAGCCGCCTGGGGCAGTGGGTAGGAAATTTCTGCCTGATCGCGGCGCCTTCGCCTTGTTATGAAGATGATTACTGTTCCGGCAATCAGGGCAGCTGCGGCGGCTATTGCATATACGTAAACGCGCGGAAACTGTTCGGTGACCGGTGCCAGCGATTCATCGATTCGTTGGGTAAGGCTGGTGTCAAAGAATATGCCTGTAACCGATATCTGGTCTTGCCTTGCCGGGTCGAGCCCCAGGGCTGCAGAGACAGTTTCAGAGATGACGTCTTTGGCAGCCTCATCCAGTTCTTTGTTTATTACCACTGCAACCGAGAGCCTCTTGATGGATCCTGGGGTGATCATGGTCTCTGTGATTTTCTGATTCACTTCGTAGTTTCTTAACGAATCAGTGCGCTGGTATTGGGATTCGCCCTGCCCCGGAGTAGCGTAAGATGGAATGTCGAGCCCTCCTGCTTGGCCTCCGGGCATAGAACCTGTTCCCTGATAAGTCTCACTTGTCTCTTGAGTACTTCTTAGAACTCCAGGCGGTTCAGATTCGAATGTAGTATCAGTTATCTTCACCCTATCCATATTGAGCTCAGTCCTGACCTGACACACTACATTACCTGGCCCCAAAACAGGACTGAGTAAAGCCAGGAGCCGTCTTTCGAGTTCCCTTTCAGTATTTGAGGTTAACTCTAGTATAGAATTTGGGGGTAAGTCGTCTTCTTCTGGCCGGCTGTAGGATAAATCCTGGGAAAGGAGTTTCCCTGAAGCATCTACTACGGTAACGTTTTCCGGGGAAAGCCCTTCTACTGATCTGGATACCAGGTTCACAATTCCCCGGACAGAGCCAGAGGCAAGTTCCTGGCCAGGCCTGGTTTTCACCAGTACAGCGGCAGTGGCGGGCCTTCGTTGGGATACAAATACCGACTGCTCAGGCAAAACTATATGAACCCGGGCTTCTTCTACCCCTGAGACTGCCTGAATCGTCCTAGTAAGTTCTCCCGAAAGGGCTCTTACATACTGTACTTTGCGTTCAAAGTCAGTAGACCAAATCCCACTTGAACCCATGCTCTCAAACCCTACAACACCTGACGAAGGCAGTCCCATAGTTGCCAGATTCAGCCGGGTTCTGTGTACCTGGTCTGAAGGTATCTTTATGGTCTTGCCGCCATCAGAAAGTCTATAAGGTACGCCTTGTTTTTCGAGTTCGCTTACTATTGTACCTGCGTCTACAGGATCCAAATTGGACCAAAGGGTCTCATAGGCCGGCCCTCTGGTCGAGGTAAAGGTCAGTATCAACAGCAGTACCAGTACAATTACCCCTCCTGAGATGACTGCCAGCCTTTGTGGCCTCCTCAAGTTACTCCACGTGTCTTTTATACCCTTACCAAGGGAAACAACAGCGTCCGGCATTTGTAACTTCACCTACCTTCAGGGACTCTTCTCTACAGCGGCATTCTCATAATTTCCTGGTATGCTTCAATGGCCTTATTCCTCACAGATATTATTAGATCCAGAGTGAGGCTGGCTTTCTCTGCCGCAAGGACAGCCGTGTGCATGTCACGGGCGTTTCCGGCCACCAGGTCAATTTGAGATGCAAAGAGTTCCTGATCAAGGTTCTGAACAGCACTGGAAATCTGGTGGAATACCTGATTGAAAGAAGCATCTTTGCTGTCTGCAGTGGCATTGTTCTTGATAGAATTGTATGCTGATTGGCCCACAACGGGCGTGGAAACCGGTCTGACTAACATGTATACTTCCCCCCCGAGAAGCGAAACTAGTCTCTATGTAATTCGATTCCGCCGATCTTCTTTGTTCGGGCCTGGGTTTCAAGCCCGCCCTTGATTCATCAGATTCTTAGCATGTCCAGGGCTTTTTGTATCATTGCCCTAGATGCTTCAATAGCTGTAACATTTGCTTCGTATGCCCTTGTAGCCGCCATCATGTCAACCATTTCGGTAACAATATCTACATTGGGATATGCAACGTAACAATCTGGCCCAGCGTCAGGATGTCCCGGCATATAAACATGCTTAAGAGGAGAGGTATCTTCTACTACTCCGGCAACTCTTACCCCTGAGGAGGCCGAGAGCGTAGAAGACAGGACATTCCTGAAAGAAGGGCCGTCATCTCTTGTGGCAAAGACGGCCACTTTACGGCGGTATACTCCACCATCCTCTGTTTTGGTGCTCTCAGCGTTGGCAAGGTTTGAGGCAATAAGATCCAGCCTGAGCCTTTGGGCTGTGAGCCCTGACGCACTTGTTTCGATAGACGAAAACATCTTCATGAACTACCTCCTCCCTTCTGTAATTGCTTTTCTCAAAAGTGAGAAGTGTGCAGTTAATTGTCTTGAGAGTGATGTATAGTACAGGGCGTTTGCAGAAACTTCTGCCATCTCCCGGTCAATATCAACACTGTTACCGTCAGGAGTGACACTGGATGTAACTTGAGTCACCATTGGGCCATCGCAACTTGCTTTCTTTAAGTGTAAAGGGCTGGTTGTGGACAAGACTGCACGAGGCCCAATTGCATTCTTGAGATAATGGGCAAAGTCCAAATCCTTCTTCTTATATCCAGGTGTTTCACTGTTAGCAACATTGCTGGCGAGAACCTCATGGCGAAGCCAGGAACCGTCCAAACCTGTCTGCATAAGCCTGGTTATGTCCGCCATTTTAACACTCCTTTTAGAAAGAAAAACCTTCCGCAAAAAAGCCGGAAGGTCATACTCTGATTCAGTAGCAATAACTACCGCCCTTCGGCAACCCGGCTATCATAGTAGTGGCTATTGCCAACACCTTAGACCCGTGGCTTTGCGTCTCTGCTTTTAAGCAGATTTGCCTTTGTCGCTTGCGGCAACATTTTCCTTATTTGGTTGTTATGCATGCATTCGACAGAAAATCAAGAATTCCTTCTTGTATTATCGATAAAACTCAACTTTTCGTCACTTTTTACCTCAATTTGTTGAGTTCTTCCAAGAGTTTTTCGTTCAAGACCTTTATATATGTTCCTTTCATCCCCAGAGAACGGGATTCTATTACTCCTGCTGACTCGAATTTCCGCAGAGCGTTGACTATCAC
>MTKW01007185.1_pt1 | contig 15616 bp, 14 predicted proteins | sample 1042761 | NCBI WGS metagenome assembly MTKW01 (sample SAMN06205366, study PRJNA360243) | anaerobic digester metagenome | biome: Wastewater treatment plant; feature: Anaerobic digester sludge; material: sludge; isolation source: anaerobic digester fed with sludge from wastewater treatment plant ... | reverse complement strand
CTGGCGGAGCTGCGCCTGGTCTGGCCCCCAGAGGCCAATTTTGTGACTAGTTGGTCGACGCCGCGTCCCTGAGCCAGTCGCTGGTCAAGAGCCGCTGCGCCAGCTCTACCTGGGCGTATTCCAAGAGCTTCTGCCAATCCTGGCTGATGGCGGCATGGACAAGTTCCGGCGCCACTTTCAGATAGTCAGCGGCTTCCTGGGTGAGCCTTTCCTGCAGCATCACCCGGACGCTTTCCCAGTCACGCCTCAGAAGGGCGTCTGCCTCCCAGGGGGAGACCCCGCGGTCTACCAGTTCGCCATAGAGTTCATTGCTGACCTCTTCCTCCAGGAGGTCCCAGTCGCCGGCAATAATGGCGTTGATCTGGGCCGGAGTGAGGACATCCAAAAGCGCTCTCGTGGCATTATTCAGCCCATCCAACACTGCCTGGGCAGGGGAGACTTCTTCCAGGCGGATCAGCAGCGCCTTGTCGTCCCGGGCTAGCACCGCAATGTTTTGGCCCTTTTCCAGCTGCTCTTCCTTATTGACTGTGTCCCGGGTCAGATTGCCCGGCGCCACATACAGGGTTTCCCCCAGAAGGCGGAGGACAAGTTCCTCTTCGCCGTCACCCATGCTGAGGGTGAACTCCCGGCTGCCTGCCGCGGCTTCCTGCACTGTGCCGGTGATTTCCTCCAGAGCCAGCGCCTGATGGAGGATATAGGCCGCTTCACTGCGGGTAATCAGGCGGTAGGGCTCAAAGCGCCCGAGCATATGGGTTGGCAGAAGGCCAAGCCTCTGCAAAAGTTCAACTCCCATAAAGCCGGGGTAGTCCTGGTTCAGGTCGGCAAAGGAAGGATAGAAGCCCTGGGGAACCTCAAAGTGTTCTCCGAGGCCCAGGACATTGCCTAAGGCCGCGGCAAACTCGCCCCGGGTAACGCCCTCTTCGTGGGCTGCCAAAAGGTCCCGCAGCCAGCTTTCCAGGCTTTCCGTCTCCTCATCTGTGAGCTCAAAGCCCCTTGCGATCAGGGTCAAAAGCTCCTCATGGCCGATGCTGCTGGACGGAGAGAACTCCTCGGTCCAGAGATCCTCAAACAGCCCTTCCTCCTCCAGGGAGAGAATGGCNNTGACCAACACAAGTAAAACAAGAATAAATGCGGTATACTTTTTCGGTCGCATATGCATACTCCTTTTTCTAGACTAAATCTATCTTACATCCCTTCATTCGCCTCTTTCAAGGCTATGCCTCTATGTAATACCCGGCAGAAAGGGCGTCTTTACCCAACTAAGGCAGGTTTTTACAGGCGGGCGTGGAATAGACAAGGAAGAAATGGGGGATCTCCAGTGGAAAAACGACTGTTTCTCATCGACGGAAACAGCTTGATTAATCGAGCATTCTATGCCCTGCCGCCCTTGACCAACGCAGCCGGCCAGCCCACCAATGCAGTATACGGACTCACCAATATGCTGCTGCGGCTGATGGAGGATTACAGTCCCGACCAGATTTTGGTAGCCTTTGATCTGTCAGGGCCTACATTCCGCCATGAACAGTTTGAGGAGTACAAGGCACATCGGACAGGGATGCCGGATGATCTGCGCTCCCAGATTCCTGTCATGAAGGAGCTGCTGGATAAAATGGGCATCCGCCGCATCGAGCTCCAGGGCTATGAAGCGGATGACCTGCTGGGCACCGCAGCCAAGCAGGGGGAAAGGGAAGGCTGCAAAGTCTTTGTTGTCACAGGCGACCGTGACGCCTTCCAGCTGATTTCTCCCCAAACGGCGGTGCTCTTCACCAAGCGTGGGATTACCGAAACCGAACTTGTCGATGAAGAGAAGCTTCTGAAGGACTACGGCGTCACCCCCAGCCAGGTAATAGACCTGAAGGGCCTGATGGGCGACAGCTCCGACAATATTCCCGGAGTGCCGGGGATAGGAGAGAAGACCGCCCTTAAGCTGCTTGCCAGCTACAAGTCCATCGAAGGGGTTTACGCCAACCTTGGCGAGCTCAAGGGCAAGCTGAAGGAGAATCTGACCAACTACGAAAGGCAGGCTTATCTAAGCAAGGAACTGGCCACCATTCGGACGGATGCCCCCCTGGAAATTGACTTAAGCGAGAGGGCCGAGATGGACAGGGAGGCAGTGCTGGAAATGTTTCAGCACCTGGGCTTTAAGAGCCTGGTCGAACGATTGGCTGCACCTGGGGACGCCCCGGTTCAAACCTCTGCCTCCTGGGACACTGCCTTCACCCAGGCGGATCAAAGCAGCTGGGCTGCCTTTCAGGCAGAGCTTAAGGCAGCTGAAGATGCGTATCTTTACTATTCGGTCCAGCACAGGCAGCTCTTTGCCCTCCTGAAAGACAACGTCTGGGGGCTAAGCGAAAAGCTTGTCCAAGAGCATCTGCCTGAACTGAAAACGGAACTTCAGGGGAAGAAGGTCTCTGCCGCAAACGGCAAAGAGGTTCTGCACCTTTTAGGCGCGGAAGGGTCGGATCTGATTTCCTTTGACCTGGAACTCGCGCTCTACTGCCTGGATCCTGAAAAGCGCTGGGAGATCGATGCTGTCTGCCACAGCTTTAACCTGCCCCCTGCAGGCATTGATGAAAAGGATCCCCAGCTCGGTCCCGTCTACCTTAGAGTGTTTAAAAAGGCCGCCCCCCTGGTGGAGCAGGAACTGAAGGAGCAGGAGCTCTGGAGCCTCTATACTGAGCTGGAGCTGCCCCTGGTAACAGCGTTGGCCGAGATGGAAGCCAACGGGATATTAGTTTCCCCTAAGAAGCTGGAGGAGATCTCCAGCGATCTGGAAGCAACGCTGGCTAGACTGACTGAGGAGATTTATGCCGAGGCAGGGGAGGAGTTTAACATCAACTCGCCCAAGCAGCTCGGGGTGATTCTCTTTGACAAACTGGGCCTTCCCGTTCTAAAGCGCACCAAGACCGGGCCCTCCACCAGCGCGGATGTGCTGGAGGAGCTGAGCGAGCATAAAATTGTCGCAAGCGTTTTAGAGTACCGTCAGGTGGCGAAACTGAAGTCCACCTATACTGATTCTTTAGCGGATTTGATCTCGCCTGAGACCGGGCGCATTCATACTACCTTTAACCAGACAGTGACCGCCACCGGGCGCTTGAGCAGCACACACCCCAATTTGCAGAACATCCCGGTACGCACCGAAGAAGGTCGCCGGATCCGGGAAGCTTTTACCGCCCCGGAGGGCTGTTACCTCCTGATGGCGGACTATTCCCAGATTGAACTGCGCCTCTTGGCCCATCTTTCCGGGGACCAGGTGCTGTCTGAGGCTTTTCGCAGCGGCAAGGACATCCATACCCAAACCGCAGCGGAGGTCTTTGGCTTAAGTCTGGATGAAGTAAGCCCGGAACAGCGGAATGCCGCCAAAGCCATTAACTTCGGCATTATCTACGGCATATCCAGCTTTGGCCTGGCCAAGGGCATCAATCTCACCAGGGCTCAGGCCCAGGAGTACATCGACTCCTATTTCCTGCGCTATCCCATGGTTAAGGCCTATCTCGACGGTTTAGTGGAACAGGGCAAACAGCAGGGCTATGTTACAACCCTCGCGGGCCGCCGCCGCTATCTGCCCAACCTGAGGAGCCGCAATTTCGCCCTAAGAAACTTTGCAGCCCGGACCGCGATGAACACCCCGATTCAAGGCAGCGCGGCCGACATCATTAAGCTGGCTATGCTTAGAGTAAGGAGCGCTTTACAGGAAGCCGGCCTCAAGACCCGCCTGCTTCTCCAGGTCCACGACGAACTGGTTCTGGAGACCCCCAAGGAGGAGCTGGAGACTGCCGCCGCGCTTGTGAAAAGGGAAATGGAGAATGTCTATCCGCTGGATGTGCCCCTGCTTGTGGAAGTCTCCTACGGGCTGAACTGGCGGGATGTAACGCATATAGAATTTGAGGAGTAGTTGCGATGCCTGAATTGCCAGAAGTAGAAACGGTGAGGCGCAGCCTTTTGCCGGTTGTATTAAATGAACCAATTCAAGCTCTCCAGGTTTATTACGAGCGGATCCTGCAGCATATTTCCCCCGAGGAGTTTAAAAAGCAGCTCATCGGCAATCGTTTTTTGGATCTTACCAGGCGGGGGAAATATCTGATCTTTCAGTTGGAAAATGAACTGGAGCTGGTGGCCCACTTGCGCATGACGGGGCGCCTGATTTATTTTTCCAGTTCAGAGATTGAACTTGCCAAGCACACCTCCGCCGTTTTCCGCTTTGAGTCAGGGGGAGAGCTGCGCTTTGAGGATGTGCGCAAATTTGCTACGCTGAATTTGGTTCCCAGGGGAAATTATGAGGAGATAAAAGGGCTCTGGACCCTGGGAGTGGAACCTTTATCCAAGGAGTTTACTTGGCAGTATCTGCAGGCGCTGACTCAGGGCCGCAGCCAGACAATTAAGGGACTGCTTCTGGATCAGACTAAAATTGCCGGCCTGGGTAATATCTATGCCGATGAGAGCCTGTTTGCGTCAGGGATTCACCCCGAGCGGGAGGCCGGATCTTTGAGTGCCGAGGAGCTGCAAAAGCTCCATCAGGCAATTGTCGCAGTGCTGAAGGAAGCCATCGCCGGCCAGGGGACAACCCTGCGGGACTACCGCACCGGCTACGGCAGGCAGGGCTCTTTCCAAAATAAACTGCAGATCTACGGCAAAAAGGGTGAAAAGTGCCCCCGCTGCGGAGTAGACTTAGAGTATAAGAAGGTGGCGGGGCGGACCAGCCACTATTGCCCCGGCTGTCAGAAGGAGTAGGGACATGATTGGAATTACAGGCGGCATCGCCAGCGGCAAGAGCTCAGTGGCAGAGCGGCTGCGCACCTTAGGGGCTGTGGTTTTGGATGCTGACCTTTTCTCCAGGGAGGCGGTTGAACCCAACAAGCCTGCCTGGCATAAGGTTAGGGAAGCGTTTCCTGAGGTGATCCAGGAAGACTTGACCATCAATAGGCGCCTTTTGGGCCGCATTGTCTTTGCCGACGCAGGCAAGCGCAGGATCCTGGAGGAGATTATCCATCCCGAGGTCCTGGCCCGGATGCAAAGGGAAGGGCAGGCGGCGGAGGAAGCAGGCCGGATTGTCTTTGCCGAAGTTCCCCTCCTTTACGAAGTGGGCTGGGAGCAGTACATGGCAAGCGTCTGGGTTGTCTATGCAGACAAAGAAGTACAGCTGGAGCGCCTGATGTGCAGGGCGGGCGTTTCCCGGGAGGAAGCCCTGCAGATGGCAGCCAGCCAGCTGCCTTTAGAAGAAAAAGCGAAGCGGGCTGACAAAGTAATCGACAACAGCGGCCCGCTGGCAGAAACCTGGCGGCAGGTTGATGCCCTGTGGAAGGAGTTAGAACGTGACCTTAGCATTAATCGCACATGATAAGAAAAAACGGGACTTAATTGAGTTTGTCCAACGCCACCTGGATAAGCTGCAGGGTCTGGAACTGGTGGCAACCGGCACCACAGGCAGGATGATCATGGAGGCCACCGGCCTTGAGGTAACCACTGTTTTGTCCGGGCCTTTAGGGGGCGACCAGCAGATCGGCGGCATGGTTGCCAGGGGAGATATTCAGGCAGTGATTTTTCTGCGGGATCCCCTCACAGCCCAGCCCCATGAGCCTGACATTACTGCACTTTTGCGGGTCTGTGACGTGCACAACACTCCGCTGGCCACCAATGAGGCAACGGCAGAGCTTGTCCTGGCCGGCCTCGCGCAAGACGCCCAGGAGGACTGAGTTTTGGGACGCGTAACTTCCCTTTTGGTCTTGGCAGTTGCGGCGCTAATTGTCGTCAGCGCCCCGTTTATCCTGAAGGAGGCCTTTCCCCTGCATTATGAGGATCTGATTGCAGGCGCGGCAGAAAGCCATGATCTGGATCCTATGCTGATTGCCGCGGTCATCCAGGTGGAAAGCGGCTACCGCCCAGATGTAGTCAGCAGGAAAGGCGCCATCGGGCTGATGCAGATTATGCCGGAAACAGCCGCCTGGCTCGGCACTCAAAGGTCTGAAAGCATTTCCGCTGAGGATCTTTTTGACCCCAGGCTGAACGTGGTCCTGGGAGCCTATTATCTCAAATACCTGTGTGAGCGCTTTCCCACAGAATATGCCGCGCTCGCAGCCTACAATGCCGGACCCGCCAATGCTAGGCGCTGGCTGGAGGAGGGACTGTGGGACGGTACCTATGAGCGGACGGGGCAGATACCCTATGCTGAAACCAGGTCCTATGTCCGCAAAGTAATTATGATGCGGAGCCTGTACTCGCTCTTGTATCAGTAAAGCAGTTGGAGCAGGAAGGAGCTAAGATTCATGGTCAAACAGATAGAAACCGTAAAGGAAGTGGCGGAGTTCGGGGTGGAGACTCCCCGGCTGTTCTCTGCCACCCATGAGGAAATCAGACGAGGTTTGACAACTGACATCTACTTCGTCAAGACCAAGGAGATTTTGGCAGGTTTACATAAAGAGGACACCGCCGTAACGGCAGAAATCTTTGCCAGGCGCGGGGGCATCTTTGCCGGAGCGGAAGAGGCCAAGGTGCTCCTGGACAATCTTGGCCTGGAGGTCTGGAGCCTGCCGGAGGGGGCGCCCTTTGAGGCTAAGGAAGTGGTGATGCGCATCCACGGGACTTATGCCAGCTTTGGTATTTACGAAACCGCCATCTTAGGCATCCTGGCCAGCTCCAGCGGCTGGGCCACCGCAGCCCGCAGGGCGAAGGAAGCCGCAGATGGAAGGCCGGTCTTGGTCTTTGGGGCCAGGCATGTCCATCCTGCAGTCGCGCCTGTGATGGAACGGGCAGCCATTGTAGGGGGAGTGGACGGCTCCTCCTGTATTTTAGGTGCCAAGCTCGCGGGGCTGGAACCTTCAGGGACAGTCCCCCACGCCCTGTTTTTGATTGTAGGCGACACCCTGGAGGCAGCCAAGGCCTACCATAAATTTATGCCTCCGGAATCGGTACGCTCTATGCTGGTTGACACCTTTAAAGATGAGGTGGAAGAGAGCCTGAGGCTGGCTGCCTCCTCTGAAACCGGCCTGGAGTCGGTGCGTTTGGATACCCCCAGCGAGCGGGGAGGGGTTACCCCCGGCCTGATTCAGGAGCTGCGGGCGAAGCTGGATCTAGCCGGTTTCCGGCACATTAAGATCTTTGTCTCCGGCGGCCTGGATCCCGAACGGATCAAAATCCTGGCCGAGGCCGGCGCCGATGCCTTTGGCGTAGGCAGCTATATCTCCAGCGCTTCCGCTATTGATATGACCATGGACATCAAGGCAGTGAATGGACAAGCAGTTGCCAAGCGCGGGCGCATTCCCGGGCTCACCGAGACCCCGAGGCTCGAGCGCCTGCTGTAGCTGGAAGGAGTGAGCGGCTGTGGAAAAGTCCATCAAGGACCGGGTGATCGCACTGGCCAAGACAGATCCCTTCCTGACAGTGAAGGAACTGGCCCGGGAGGCTGGGACAAGCGTCCCCTATGTGCGTACCATCCTCTCTGAAGCCGGACTCTCCCTCAACGAAATGCGCCGCAGCTACGCCAGGAGGCTGGAACGGACTTCCGGAGCAGGGAGCGCTGTGGAGGACATTCCGGTTCAGGCCGAACTGACGGTAACGAAAGTTGCAGGAGCCCGCCTGGCCCCTGCGGTGAAGGAGTGGGCCGAGCTTGAGCTGTTCCAGGCCGGATGCCTGGGCAGGCTGGGTCCTGTGCCCTGCTATATGCAGCTGATTACCCCCAGGGAGCTGCAGCTCCCTGCTGATTTTGACCGCCTGTCTTTGCGGGAGCTGATTCCGGCAGCTGATCCAGACCGGATTGAAGTCTCAGGGCAGAGGGCGGAGGTTGTGGCGGCTCCGGCGCAGCTTTGTGAACTTCTGAATTTGCCGCAGGGCGCGCAGGCTGCGAAGCTGACGAGCTTCCTCACTGACGGCACCGGACCCCTGGCTCTGGAGATCATCTGGCTCAGCCTAGAAGGCCTGGTGTTGGAGTGGTCGAAGCGCAGTCCGGAACTGGAGGTAAGAGTAGGCAGCTGAGGTAAATTTCGCTGAGAATTCCAACATTTCTTTGCAGGATACCGTACGGTTTCGGCGAATGATTGAATGATATCATTGCCTTATTCCTGAATCCGGCCTTTGTGTCGGCTGCGCCGCCTGTTTCTGCGGTGTGCAGGAAGAAGAGAGGGAGGGTGTTATGACACAGAAACTGTTGTCAGTTAGAAACCTCAAAACGCATTTCTTTACAGATGACGGCGTGATACCGGCTGTGGACGGTATCAGCTTTGATCTGGACAGGGGAGGTACTATCGGCATAGTCGGTGAGTCCGGCTGCGGCAAAAGCGTAACCTCCCTGTCGATTATGGGACTTATTCCCCAGCCGCCGGGCAAGATTATGGACGGCGAGATTATTTTCGAGGGCCAGGACCTTTTGAAACTCTCCGAGGAAGAGATGCGCCATGTGCGCGGCAATGAGATCTCTATGATCTTCCAGGAGCCCATGACATCGCTAAATCCCGTCTTTACGGTTGGGAATCAGATATCCGAGGCTATTATGCTGCACCAGGGTCTGGACAAGGCAGCGGCCCGGGAGAAATCAATCGAGATGCTGCGGCTGGTGGGCATTCCCTCGCCTGAACAGCGCGTCGACGACTATCCTCACCAGATGAGCGGCGGCATGCGCCAACGCGTGATGATTGCCATGGCTTTATCCTGCAATCCCAAGCTTTTGATTGCAGACGAACCCACAACCGCCCTGGACGTAACCATTCAGGCCCAGATTCTGGACCTAATGGCCCAGCTGCGGGAAGAGCTCGGCACAGCAATTATGATGATCACCCACGACCTCGGCGTTATTGCTGAAGTAGTGGAAAAAGTGGTCGTGATGTATACAGGAAAAATTGTGGAGGCAGCGGATACCTACACCATTTTTAAGGAACCCTTGCATCCATACACAATCGGCCTTTTAGCATCGATTCCGCGTCTGGACAGCGACGGTTCCAGGCTGCAGGCCATTCCCGGTTCTGTGCCCATTCCCGGCACATTCCCCGAAGGCTGCGGCTTCCACCCCCGCTGCGCCTTTGCTAAAGACCTCTGTGTAAAGAAACAGCCTCCAGCCTTTGAAGTGGCAGATAACCACAGTGTAGCATGCTGGAAGGTCGTGGACTACGACGAGACAGCAGATGTTAACCAGAAGGAGGAGGGTTAGACCATGGCCAGAGCTGCAAACGCTGAAGTGCTGCTGGAAGTAAGGAACTTGGTCAAGCACTTTCCCATTCGCCAGGGAATCATTTTCTCCAGGCAGATTGGGGCGGTGCAGGCAGTGGACAATATAACCTTTAACGTTCACAAAGGCGAAACCCTGGGGCTGGTGGGAGAGAGCGGCTGCGGCAAGACAACTGCAGGCAGATGTATTCTGCGCCTGATTGAGCCCACATCCGGCGACGTCATTTTCGACGGCAGGAATGTGCCTCAACTTGCCAAGGATGAGCTGCGTGATCTGAGAAAAGAGATGCAGATTATTTTCCAGGACCCCTACGGCTCCCTCAACCCCCGCATGACTGTGGGTGACATCATCGGCGAGCCTTTGCACATCCACAAAATTGCCAAGGGCGCAGAGCGGGAAAAACGGGTCCGTGAGATTCTGGAAACTGTAGGGCTCAGCGCGTTCCACGCCAGACGCTTCCCCCATGAGTTCTCGGGAGGACAAAGGCAGAGGATCGGGATTGCCAGGGCGTTGGCGGTGAACCCCCGTCTGATTATCTGTGATGAGCCTGTTTCCGCCCTGGACGTATCCATTCAGGCCCAGGTTATCAACTTGCTCCAGGATCTGCAGGAAGAGTTCGGGCTGACCTATCTCTTCATCGCCCACGACTTAAGTGTTGTGAAGCACATCTCGGATCGGGTGGCGGTTATGTATCTCGGCAAGATTGTGGAGCTCACCGGCAAGGAAGAGCTCTACCGCAATCCGAAGCATCCTTATACCCAGGCGCTGCTTTCGGCTATTCCCGAGGCAGATCCCACAATCAAAAAGGAACGCATCATTCTGCGGGGCGATGTGCCCAGTCCGATCAACCCGCCCAGCGGCTGCCGCTTCCACACCAGATGCCCGAAGGTGATGGACATTTGCCGGGTGCAGGAGCCTGAGTTTGTTGATTCAGGCGACGGTCACTATGTGGCCTGCCACCTTGTGCCTGCTGCCGAGGGTGCAGGCAAAAATTAGGGCATCCGGTTGCAATGGCTGTGGGGTTGTGCTAAAATTAGCATAGAAGCAAATACTGGATGATTTAATCCCGATAGGACATTAGAAATGAGAAGTCCGACCGTGCGGGGTATCTTCGTGGTACCCTCCCGGCGGACTTTTTTGCTTGCTTGTTTTTAAGGAGGCTCGGCTATGGATGGAACAGAGAAGAAAGTGAGTTCGGCACAGGTCGTGATCGTAGGCGGCGGCATTATCGGCACCGCCGCCGCCCGGGAACTCAGCCGCTACAAGCTGGATGTGCTGCTGTTGGAAAAGGAGCCTGAGGTGGGCTGGGGCACCACCAAGGCCAACAGCGGAATTGTTCACGGCGGCTTCCACGAGGAAGAAGGCACCCTTAAGGCCAAATACTGTTTCCCCGGCAACCAGATGTACCCCAAGCTCTGCGAAGAGCTGAACGTCTGTTTTGTGCAAAACGGGATTTTGATGGTTGGCCGTACCCCGGAGGAGATGGAAACAGTCAGGCAGTACTATGAACGGGGGAAAAGGCGCGGCGTCAATGTTAAGCTTTTAAGCAGGGAAGAGCTCCTCAGGCGGGAGCCCAACCTGAGCCCGGAAATCGCCGGAGGTCTGTATGCCCCGGAAGGGGGGGCAGTGATGCCCTTTGAACTCGCGGCTGCCCTGATGGAAAACGCGGCGCAGAACGGGGCCAGGTACAAGGTGAATGCGGAGGTAATAAACGCCTGGTACGATAGGGACAGCGGGAAGAAGTACCTGGAAACCGGTGAAGAGATTATTGCCGCGGACTATATAGTCAATGCCGCAGGTCTCTTCAGCGACGATCTGGCCCGCATGTTCGGCGACGATTACTTCAGCATCCGCCCCCGCAAGGGCGAGGAATACATTTTCGATCTGTCCGTGAAAGACCTGGTCAAATCCACAATTTTTCCGGTGCCGGGCCAAGTGAGCAAGGGAATTTTGGTGATTCCCACTGCGGCAGGGAACCTGATGATGGGTCCCACCGGCGATGATGTAGAGGACAAAGAGGATCTGGGTACAAGCCTCGACGGCTTTCAGCGGGTTTTGGCAGGTGCCAGGAGCCTGGTCCCCAGCCTGGATCCCCGCAAGATTATTGCTCAGTTTGCCGGGGTGAGGGCCGCCAGCGACCGGGGAGACTTTATCGTGGAGCTCTCCCCGAATGTACCGGGGCTTTTGCACCTGGCAGGCATCGAATCGCCTGGGCTCACAGCCGCCCCGGCTATTGCCGCGGATGTGCCCAGGCTCCTGGCCGAGGCCGGCCTAGAGCTTGAAGCAAAAGAAGACTTTCAGCCAAGGCGGGAGGGTGTAGTGCGCTTCAGCACCCTGTCCCGGGCTGAACAGGATGAACTGATCAGAAAGGATCCCAGTTTTGGCCGGATTATCTGCCGCTGCGAGAGCATCACAGAAGGCGAGATTGTAGATGCCATTCGCCGGGGAGCCCGTACCCTGGATGGAATCAAGTTCAGGGCCAGGGCCGGCGCCGGGCGCTGTCAGGGCGGCTTCTGCCAGCCCCTGATCGCCCAGATTATCAGCCGTGAACTGGGCATTCCTGTAACAGAAGTGACGAAAGCGGGCCCGGGCAGCGAAGTTGTGATCAGCAAAGCCAAGGAGCTTTATCATGGGGAGGTGCAGGGGGCGTGAAACACATTAGTGTAGATGTCGCCGTAATCGGAGGAGGTCCCGCGGGCCTGGCAGCGGCCTTGGCCGCCCAGGCAGAAGGGGCCGAGAGAGTTTTAATCATTGAGCGCAATACTGAACTGGGCGGAATTCTGCAGCAGTGCATCCACCACGGCTTCGGCCTCCACCGCTTTAAGGAAGAGCTCACCGGGCCCGAGTACGCCCAGCGCTTTATCAACCTGGTCCGGGAGACAAATATCGAGGTGCTCTTGGAGACCATGGTTATGGAACTCACTCCGGAGCGCCGGATCTATGCTGTCAACAGCAAAGACGGCATGCTGGAAATTGAGGCTAAGGCCGTAGTTCTGGCCATGGGCTGCCGGGAAAGGACCAGAGGCGCCCTGCGCATTCCAGGCGCAAGGCCTGCCGGCGTGTTCTCAGCAGGCGCCGCCCAGCGCTATGTGAACATCGACGGTTACATGCCGGGCAAGAGGGCAGTGATCTTAGGTTCCGGCGATATCGGGCTGATTATGGCCAGGCGCTTTACCCTGGAGGGGGCCAAGGTGGAGGCGGTGGTGGAAGTGATGCCCTACGCCGCAGGCCTGACCCGCAATGTAGTGCAGTGCCTGGAGGACTTTGACATACCCCTCTACCTCGAGTCTACCGTCGTCGAAATCCACGGCGGGAAACGTTTAGAGGCGGTAACAGTCGCTAAGGTGGATGGGGACTGGAATCCAGTTGCCGGAACTGAGCGGCTCATTGAATGCGACACGCTGCTTCTCTCTGTTGGCCTGGTGCCGGAAAATGAGCTTTCCCTCCAGGCTGGTGTGGCCATTGATCCGGTTACAGGAGGGCCTGTGGTGGATCATGCCCTGATGACAAGCGTACCGGGCATCTTTGCCTGCGGCAATGTGCTCCATGTCCATGACTTGGTGGACAATGTCTCCCGGGAGTCGGAACGGGCCGGAAGTTATGCCGGGCGCTATGCCCTGGGCCAAGACAGCCCTGGACCGAGACGGATCAGGGTGGAGGCCGGGGAGAACATTCGCTATGCAGTGCCCCATGAGATAGCTGTAACAGATCCTGTGGAGCTGTTTATGCGGGTGCAAAGGCCCGCGGAAGATGTAGTGCTGGATGTGGGGGGGCTCCGCAAGATCCGCAAGGTCAGCGTGCGCCCCAGTGAGATGCTGGAAGTGAAGCTTACGCCGGAGCAGCTGCAAAGCCTGGAAGGGGATACCCTGGCAGTGCAGGTTGTTCCGCAGGAGGGGGAGAGAGCCGATGCTTAAACATATTACCTGCACAGTCTGTCCGCTGAGCTGTGATGTAGTTCTGGAGCTGGGGAAGGATGGAGAGATTCTCTCCCTGTCCGGCAACAAGTGCAAGCGGGGGGAAGTGTACGCCGCCAAGGAGCATACTGCGCCGGAGCGGACCCTGACCAGCATTGTCCGGGTGGCCGGGGGAGTCCATCCTGTGCTGCCGGTGAGAACCAGCCGGCCTATTCCCAAGGACAAACTGCGGGAAGGGATGCTGGAAGTGGCTAAAATTAGCGCCCAGGCGCCGGTTGCTATGGGCGATGTGATCGTCAAAGACTTCTTGCATCTTGGCGTTGATCTGGTGGCGACCAGGGATCTGGATGCCTCCAACTAAAAACAGAGGTCCCCTGCTGTAAAGCGGGGGACCTTGCTCGTCCTTTAGCTTTGAAAATCTGAAACCAAANNGCTGTTTCTTCTGCACCGGCTGCGGTCTGTTCCGTAATCTGGCCGATGGATTGGAAGAGGGCGACAGCCTGGTTTGTCCGTCCGGTCTGCTCAATGGACTCCCTGGCAATCTCCTGCATTAGAGTCTCAGTGTCTCTGGTGGCCTGCAGGATCTTCTGCAGCGCCTCCTGGACTGCATGGACCTGCTTCTGTCCGTCCTCGACGCTGGAGACTGACCGTATCGCTTCGCTTCTGATGCGGCGCAGCACCTGGTCGATTTCCTCAGTTGCCCTTTGGCTTCTGGCGGCAAGTTCGCTCACCTGCTGGGCGACCACTGCGAAGCTGCGGCCCTGCTCGCCGGCTCTGGCGGCTTCAATGGCTGCATTCAGGGCGAGGAGGTTGGTCTGTTCCGCAATTTCCTGGATAAAGGCCAGGATCTTGCCGATCTCATCGGTCTGCTGGCCAAGGTCATCAACGGAAACCTTGATGTTGTCCATGCCGTCCACTGCTACATGGGCGAGGTCCTGCCCCTGGACAGCCTGGGAAGTGGCGTTTTGGGAAAGCTCCAAAGCCTGGCCTGCCCTTTGGTCAATCTCGTCCATAGCCTGGTGGACTTCCTGCATCCGTTCTGTGCCGATCTGGATATCCCGAATCTGGTTCTGGGTGCCGGCGGCCATTTCCTCCATGCCGGCGCTGATCTGCTGGCTGGCTGAGGCCAGCTCTCCGCTGGCGGTGCGGACGCTGTCCAGGAGCCTGGTGAGCCTGGTAGTCATCTCATTAAAGGCCTGGGTGAGTGCCCCGGTTTCATCGTAGCGCTTCTTTTTGGTTTCATAATGCCGCAGCTCGCCCTGGGCTGCGCTTTTGGCGTGCTCCGTCAGTCCCCGGATGGGCCTTGCGATATTGCTGGCCAGAATCAGGGTGACAATAACAGCTGCCAACGCTACAACGGCAATTCCGGCATAGCCGATGGTGGTGAGCCTGCTGGTCAGGGCCAGGGCGGCGTGGGTGGGCTGGGCTAGGCGGATCTGCCAGTCCAGTCCGTGGCCGAGATCCAGATCAATAAAGGCAGTGATGGCATCTGTGCCGGTGATGCAAAGGCCGGTGCTGCCTGAGAGTTCCTCGGCCAGGGTAATGGCGTTCAGATTGGGGCTGCCCTGTTCCCAGTCCACCAGCGTGTCAGAACCGGTGTTGCGGACGCAGAAGGCTGCCTGGCCCGAACTGAAGAGCTGCATCTGGCCCCGCTCGGTCTTGGCCAGATCTTTAACAATGTAGTCGGTAAAATAGCTCAATGGTACAAGTCCCCTCACCAGTCCCGCTGGTCTGGCATTGCCGCTGGCCAGGGTAGAGGCGCGGTAGATGGCCTGGGCAAAGACGATGCCCATCTCATCCCGGCCGGGGAGTTTCTGGATGTCGCTTATGTAACTGCCGTGCTCCAGGGCGGTTTGAAACCAGGTTTCATCCAGGTGGATAAAGCGGTCCGGACGTCCTGTGGCGCCGAGGACCATGCCGTCCAGGTTAACCACAATCAGCTCGGTAAAACCCGAGTCTGCAATGGTGTCAACCAAGAAGCTCTGGGTCCGGCTGTTAACCTCCAGGTTTCTGGTTTCCTCCATAATGACCTCCATCTCTTCGATGGACTTGCCTTCCAGGCCCAGGTCACGGATCTGGTTCGTTGCCCGCAGAACCGCCATCTGCTCAACCGAAGGGTTGGAGGCCAGGGCCTGCAGATCCAGACTGAGGCGGCCGATTGAACCGGTCAATTCCGAGGCAATGCGCTCGGCATGGTCCGTCAGGTTGGTCTGGGCCATTTCCGTTAATGAAGACTGAATGCGCAACACAACAGTAACTGTCACCGCAAACAGGGGAATCAACGTAATTGCCAGAAATGCTAGAACAAGCTTGCTGCGCAGACTGAGACGGATCTTGCTGAGAAAACCCTTGCTTGTCTTTTTATCAGTAGCCATGGCTCCTCCTTGTGCACTCTAAACTCTGCTTAACTGCTCTGGAAGCTGACGATCAAATCCTGCAGCTGCTGGGCCAGTTCCGCCAGGTTCTGAGCTGAGGCGGCAGTTTCTTCCGCTCCGGCCGCGGTCTGTTCTGTGACCAGACCGATGGATTCGAACAGTGCCACCGCTTC
>MTKW01014959.1_pt2 | contig 15624 bp, 13 predicted proteins | sample 1042761 | NCBI WGS metagenome assembly MTKW01 (sample SAMN06205366, study PRJNA360243) | anaerobic digester metagenome | biome: Wastewater treatment plant; feature: Anaerobic digester sludge; material: sludge; isolation source: anaerobic digester fed with sludge from wastewater treatment plant ... | reverse complement strand
GGAAGCATTGCCAGTAAGGTGTTGATATATTTTGCCGCTTTGGAAAGAAACATGACTGGCGTGTTCGAGGATCTGGATGTATCGGCGAATGTGAATTTAATGCTTCAAATATTGCCCGTAAAACATGTATTTGTCGTGTCAGACAAAACGACTTTAGGCGTCGACCTATACGAAAAGGCAAGGCTCGTATTTAAAAGACTAAAGCATCTTTCTGTAGAATATCTCATAGGATTGCCATGGAATGAAATGAAGGAAAGGTTTGAAAATGCTCCCGAAGGATCCGCAATTTTTCTTCTTTCTTACTTGAGAGACGAGCAAAACAATGTGTATTCGATAGAAAGAGTGAGCGAGTTGCTACGGGGCGTATCCCTGCCTGTTGTAACGTTATTAACTCCCCTTGTAAATCTTGGCGGAGCTCTAGCATCTTGTGCTCCGACGCCTGAAACACAAATTGACGCTGTTGTAAGGATTTTGAATTCCGTGCTAGCGGGAAGGGAAGTCAGATATATACCCATCGTTATGGATCTTCCGAAAAACAATTTAGTGAATTACACCATGCTCAAAAAGTTTGGTATAGCTCGTTCTTCGCTCCCAAAGAACCACATTCTGTTAAATGTTCCTGAGACTTTTTATAGAAGATATAAAAATGTTCTTTTGCCTGCTATATGTATCGTTTCAATTTTGTCCGTCCTGGTATTGCTTTTGCTAATTAACTTCAACAGACGTAGAAGAGCTGAAGAGGCATTACACCGGGAGGTGGCCTTTTTAAAACAATTAGTGGAAACGATCCCCGATGCCATGTGTTATATCGATGGCAGCGGACGCATTGTCTTGTGGAATAAAACCTTCGAGAATTACCTTTCGCCCGCCTGCGGGCAGATTAAAGGATGCAAGATTAGCGATTGTATTTCCGATATATCCCTTGTGGAAGATATAGAGTTGGATGGTTCGAATTGCGTTGTGAATGACGAGGAGTTTCAAACCACCCCGATTCTTTTTAGGGATAAATTCGGCGGGATTCATTATTTAAACGTCCACAAAAGACCGATTAGGAATGGCGAAAAACTCATAGGGACACTTATTATTATGACGGATGTCACTGCGTTGGTACAAATGCAAGAATCATTGAGGGGACAGAAAAAGCGACTGGAATTGACCTTAATGGGAAGCAATGTTGCTTACTTCGAACACAACGTTAAAACAGGCGAATTATGGATGAACTTACTCGGATATGAACTTTTAGGATATGGTGAGGGGGAAATTAAAAGTTTTTATCAATTTCAGGAGCTTGTGCATCCCGAAGACCTGGAACAATTTAATCTGTCATTGCAAAGGGCTTTTGAAAGCACAAATGGAAATTACAGAACGAAATATAGGATTGGGAGGAAAAACGGCGAATATATATGGATTGAAGCCACTGCCCTTGTGGTTGAACGTGACCTTGAGGGTAATCCCTTAATTACTGCGGGCGTATTTTGGGATATTACTGAGGAAAAGGCCAAAGAGGTCGAAACTGCACAATTGATAGAAGGGCTTTATACGAGTTCGATGCTGGATCCCTTAACCGGAATTTTGAANNGGATTGCGAGATAAACTTCCCGATGTGATTGCTCAGTGTAAGAAAATGGGAAAGAGTTTGAGTCTCATTTTATTTGATATTGATGGTTTCAAAAAGATAAATGACACCTACGGTCATTTGGTAGGAGATTCGGTGTTAAGGGAATTAAGCGAAGCAGTAAGAGAGACGATCAGGAAAGATGATCTTTTCGTAAGATGGGGTGGAGATGAATTTTTGATTGTGTCGATGATTACGGTGGATGAGGCCCTCTGCATCGCGGATCGATTAAGGCAGCAAATAGGGGGCCGAATCTTTTCCGGTCTAAACGTTACTGTTAGTGTAGGAATATCCAGGCTTTTGACAGACGAGCCTTTGGAAGAAGGAATAAAAAGGGCTGACAGAGCCCTATACAACGCAAAAGCTAAGGGCAAAAATTCTGTTGCAGTTGAAAACGAATGACGACAGAAACAAACAGCCTCAAAGGTCATATTATTCAAACCTTCCGGAGTTTTTAACCCACAACTGGCATTTCTACAGTGAATTTTTATGTACTTTCTCAGTGGGGTATACTGTGTGTAGAGATTTACACCAATTGTTTTGTATGAAGAATAAAAGGCACTAGACGAAGGAGGCATTTTAGCATGTTGGACAAAAATAAGGTACAGGAAATTTCGAAGGATCTACAAAGCAGGGGAATTGACGCTTTTCTTTTAGGCCCTGGAGATGATTTAGAGTACCTCAGCGGATTGAAAACGGGGGAGTGCGAACGATTTAAGGGCCTTTTCGTCTTGTCAGATGGCAGGTATTTCTGCGTCACGCCCTATCTGTATGCAGAAGAATTTGAGGCAGCATTGGGCAAAGAGACGCCTGCATACACGTGGGAAGACAAGAATTGGTTTTATCCAGCGTTAGCTCAGGCGATGGATGATTATGGCCTTAACGGCAAGAAGCTTGCCGTTAATTACGGCGTGAGGGCCGTNNTCGGAGATAGAAAAGCTGGAAAAGGCAACACAAATTTCTGACGAGGCTTTTAAGGAACTTCTAGGCTTCATAAAACCGGGTATGACGGAGGGGGAAATCAGGAAAAAGCTTCTTGAGCTTTTTGAGAAACACGGAGCTGACGAATCGGCCTTTGACGTCATCGTTGCGCGAAAGGAAAACGCCTCAAAGCCCCATTATAATGGCGCCAAAGGGGTCATAAGAGAACGCGATCTGGTGATTATTGACTTTGGGTGCAGGTATGAAAGCTATTGTTCAGATACCACCCGTACGGTTTTCGTGGGTGAGCCGAGAGAAGAAGAAAAAGAGCTTTACGACGTAGTCCTGCGTGCCCAAGAAGCCGGTGAAGCTGCGGTAAGACCGGGAGTCCCGGCGGAAGAGGTCGATAGGGCGGCAAGGAGGGTCATAGAAGAAGCCGGTTACGGAGAATATTTCAACACCAGGCTAGGTCACGGGATAGGCGTAGCAATTCACGAGGCACCTTACATCATGGAAGGCAACAAAATGCCTCTGGAACCAGGCATGACTTTCAGCATAGAGCCCGGAATTTATATCCCCGGCAAGATAGGCATTCGTATCGAAAATGTTGTGGTTGTAACAAAGGACGGCTGTCGGCCTCTTTCGAAGTTGCCTAAAGGGATCATCGTCCTTTGACACCTGTTTAACCAAACTTTATATAATGTGCAGATGACAGTTGGGGTATTCATCTGACGATTTTATGGAGGGACGGCGCAAGTGCTATCCCTCCATTAAAGTGGATGTTTAATTGTATTTGGAGGCAAAACAATTCTAGCGTAATGGCGTGGGCAGTTGGGTGAAAAGTTTATGACGTTATAGCAACATTTGCCATTGTCGAGATTTTCAACCGGCTTTTCATGGTTTGGCATTGGGTGGGAGGAGCCTTGGAGCTTGACTGCCCCATAATAGAGGAAGGCTGGAAGAACTTCATGTGATTTCGGATGAAAACTCGATATTATTACGGAGCATTCAGATTGTTTATTATAGTCTTTTCCTTTGCGCGCTGGATGGAAGGCCATAAATTGGGTTATTACATTAAAGCTGTGAGGGACAGACAGGAAGCTGCCGAGTCCTTGGGAGTTAACAGTCCGACGGTGAAGCTGACGGCATTATGCGGTCCTTTTTCGGGCAGTACAACTTAAAGTTTAACTCGCCGATGGCCATGTCACTGAAACATGTCGATGAGATTGGTGTTGACAACCATCCTGGGCGACCTTGGCACTCTCTGGGAGCCGTTGTTTGGTGCAGCCATATGATCCTTTTGCGGGAATATACCCGTGCTATATGGGGTGGGGGTTGGGTGCAGGAGTCGACCTCAGAATATTCAGCATTTTGATAATCCTCATCGTCACCCGCCAGCCGAAGGGTGTAATGGGCTTCATGAGCTGGTTGGCGAATCGATCGAGGGTCGCTAAAGGGGGCAATGAATGATGGCTCTGCTGAAGTACGCAACTTAACGGTGAAGTTCGGTTCTCTTGTCGTAAATCACGACGTTTCTTTTGATGTGGAAGAAGGCGCCATTGTTGGCCTCATAGGTCCTAACGGCGTCGGGAAGACTCCGTTTTTTAACTGCGTCTTTGGAGTCTACAAGCCAACATCGGCAAAAATCTTTTACAATGGCGTTGATATTATCAAATGGCCTCTTCATAAGGCAGCTCCCTTGAGAGCGATCAGACCGTTCCAGATAGTACGCCCTTTGAACGAAAGGAAGAAAGTAAAGAATTCGCAGAGCAACGTCTAGCGTGTGCTTATGAATCGTTCTTTATATTAAAAGAGAAGATCAATCAAAAGGCGGAGACTACGAGCGGTGGTGAGTAGCAGATGCTTGCCATCGCAAGTGGATTCATGAGTGCACCAAAGGTCATACTTATGGATTAACTGAATTTAAGTTTACAACCCAGCTTGGTCGAAAGAGTGTTGCAAATGATCATCAAAATAAGGCGACATGGAGTCACAGTGCTGGTGGTAGAGTAGCGCGTCCTAGAAACCTTGAAGATTGCTTACGGGGGTTACGTGATTTAGTCAGGCGGGGTCGTTTTTGTCAGGTCCGTCACAAGAGCTACTCGATGGCGAAGAGGTAAGGCGAGCATATCTGGCATGTTAGGTAGATTTTCTTAAAAAACGGACAGATTTGTTTTGATTCAATTTTAATCACTCTTAATCGATGGTGAAAATTGGGCAGGTCGTCCTTTTTGTAGATTGTTATGCAAGTAGTGCAATGGTTTAGGCTTCTCCTATGGCAGGAGCGTCCCTTTTTAATTTCCTATTTAATCCCTTCTGGAAATGTTTTGCGTTATCGCAATTTGCGGTAGAACCAAAATACAGTTGACAGGTGCCGATAATATGTGTAATATGTATTTCAAATTTGATATATTGCGTAATATTAATTTCATATTTCAGAGAAGATGATGGAAAATGGTTGAGAAAAATCTTTTTGAAAAAGTGCGTGAGGTGTATGAGAATTTACCCAAACAACAAAAAGTGATTGCAGATGCCATTTTGAACAACCATGAAGAGATAGTCCTACTCAATGCTAAAGAACTTTCCAAGAAAATAAACGTCTCAAGTGCGACTATAGTACGATTTGCCCAATTTCTTGGTTATGACGGATACCCTGATTTAGCCCGAGAACTTCGTAAGACCTTTTTTGAAGAAAATAGCCCCATGATGAAACTTAAAGAATCTTTTGATGGTCCTTCTGACCCCAATGATACCTTTAAGCAAGTTTTGCAACTGGATCAGGAAAATATTCGTCTTTTGGAAAAACAGAATATGGGGCATGTTATAAAAGATGCGCTTGATCTGTTGTTGAAATCAAAAAAAGTGGTAATTTTTGGTGGCCGCACATCGTACTCTTTAGTTCATTATGCTGGTTTTCTTTTTAGGCAACTCGACAAAAAGTTTGAATTTTTTAATTCCTCTTGCGATGACTCTCTCGAAAGATTAAGGGTGCTCCAGAAAAGTGACTGCTGCCTTGCCATCTCTTTTCATAGATATTTCAAGCGAACCATTGATTTAGCATCATATTGCAATAGAAGAAGTGTGCCTGTAATTGGTTTGACGGACAGCACCAAATCGCCCCTTTTACCTTACTCTTCTATAGTTTTGTTCGCTCCTAATAAGGCTCCTTTTTACTCATATGTTCCTTCCATGTCAGTTATAAATGTTTTAATAGTATGTTACGCTAGAACAGTGAATCAATTTAATAAAGATATTTTCGAAAAAGACATGGAAGAATTATTAAATAATGATATATATGTATAATTGTTAAAATAATACATTAATACATAATTTAAAGATTGTTATAATTAAATTATTGCATTGTTATTAAATCTAATATATTTTTCATAGTTTACATTATTTCTTCGTATGAAAATTTTGAACTCATATGTTGAGTACTTTTTAAAAGGCATATCGATCAAACATTCAAAAAGTTGCAGTGTCTCCTTAAGATTGGGGGTGATTTGCTGCAGACTGGTAATGGGAATGGAATATTAACGCTTTGGAAATTGAAATAAAAAATCATAAAAGAAACGGGAGGGAGAAAATAATGATTTTAGGGCTACCTGCAATTATAGGTTTTTTGCCGTTACTTCTTTATATCATCCTTTCATTTAAAGGAAAGGACATTACGATGGTTGTATTGATTTGTGTCGTGTTGGGAGCGATACTGACGGGACAAACACCAGTGTCATTGGGAGTTGCGATGTCAAAAGCCCTAGGTTCTTTTATGGGACTTATCGGGTTTATCATACTGATGGGAGCCGGGGTTGGCGAGGTGCTGAGCCAAACGGGCGTAGCTCAAAATATCGTAAGACTAGTCATCACGAAAACGGGTGTCAAAAGCAAAAATCGGGCCATGATAGCTACAATGATATCTTCTGTTTTGCTCGTGGGATTATTAGGTTCCATGGCGGGTTCCAATGCAATTTTAGCACCGATTATCATTCCTATTGTAGCCAGTTTTGGAATAACACCGAATACGTTGGGTGTCCTCTTACACGGCGCAGGAGCAAGTGGATTATATTTAGGACCTTTCGTTCCACCTGTCGTTACCACAATGGAGCTTACCGGAATAGGTTACGGTGAGTATTTGTTGCATACAGGTATTCCTGTTTCAGTAATAGTATGGATAACCACCTATTTTGTAGCAAAACGTACTCAAAAACTCACAGAGGGCAAATATTCTTATAGCGAAGAGGATAGGGTGAATTCGATTAATTTTAAGCCTGATCGTAAGGTCACCAAAGCCACTAGCGTTTTCCTGTTATCGATGTTAGCGTTAATTATATACGGAATGACAGCAAAAGCCGGGGCTTCCTACGTAATAGTGGTTATGGCTTTAGTTGCTTTTATAACAGGTAAAGTTGCGGGATTATCCGGGGAGGATACTCTCAAGGCATTAATTAAGGGAAGTTCCAGAATGTATTGGTTATTTTTCATGTTCATTCTATACGATCCATTCTTAAACTTTGTAACTGAGTCCGGTGCTTTTGATGCTCTTGCAAATTATTTGAAGCCTCTTATCAATTATGGCGGGCCAAAATTATTTATGGTAGTTAGCACATTGGTAGGAGTGTTTGGCGTAAGCGGTGCTGCGGTTGCCCAAGAAAAAGTCATCCATGACATGTTCCTCCCTCTCGTGAATCAACTTAACTTTCCCATGCATTTATGGGCGATTGTGCTTTTGGTAGGCTCACAAATAACATTCTTTGCCTATCCAACGGGGGATATGGTTGGGCAAATGGGACTTGCTCGTTCTACAGACCTTAAAAGCATGATAAAAAACGGGCTTCTGATAACGTTATTTACATGTCTTTACGTAGTAATTAGGGCAATCTTATACAAATTTTAGTTTATTCTTTATCCCAAGACATCAGGATTTTAAAATGATGTCTTGGGATAAAGCAAATTAGGGTTAGGTGTGAATATAATGTGTAAATTATTTTTCAAAGGAGGATTATGTGATGTTTAATTTGGGCATTCTTCAATTTGTCATAGAATATAAAAATCCCGAAAGCAACAGAAAGAAGGTAGCACAACTTGTATCAAATGCCAGTTCTAAAAGTTTTAATATGCTAGTTTTGCCGGAAACTTGGACCACAGGTTATTCTGAAGATGTATTCTATAACGTAAAGTCTTATGCTGAAAGGGAAGACGGACCGTCTATTGGTTTGTTGCGCGAATTGGCTCGCGAGAATGAGATATATATTGTTGGCGGTTCAATCCCTGAATGTGATGGACAAGACATTTACAACACGATCTTTTTTATTGACAATAAGGGTGATATCATCGGCAAGTATCGTAAAATCCATTTGTATAGTGCTATGGATGAGGACAAGGGTTTTAAACATGGTAGCGAGATGCCAGTGTTTGAAACTGAGTTTGGTAAAATCGCGCTAATGACATGTTATGACATCAGATTTCCGGAACAATCTAGGACATACGCCTTAAGAGGGGCTCAAATGATCGTAGCAGTCGCAAATTTTCCCAAGCCAAAAGTACACCATTGGAGGATCCTATTGCAGGCCCGGGCGATTGAGAATCAATTGTTCGTAGTAGCTTGTAACAGAGTCGGCTCAGCTGGTAAGAACAGCTATTTCGGACATTCCATGGTCATTGACCCGTGGGGAGAGATATTAGCTGAAGCCGAGGAAGAAGAAACGATCCTTTCCGCTCAAATCGATTTTACGGCCATTGAAGAGGTAAGAACACTCATTCCTGTTTATTACGACAGACAACCCCGTGCATATTCGAACGATATTTTGAGAGTTAACTGATGATAATGTGAAGAAGGTAAAAACTATGTTGGAAGCAGAAATTAAAGAACTAATCAAAAATCTGGATGGCCAATGTAGCATCATAGTTAACAATATGACTCATGGCGAAAAGTTTGCCTTTAATGAAGATGCAGTTTTCCCTGCCGCCAGCTTAATCAAGCTATGGATATTGTGGGCCCTTTATAAAAATGCCTCGATGAGAAAAGTTGACCTCGATGAGGAGATAATTTTGTGTGAAGAACATAAAACCGGTGGTTTTGGAGTGCTGCAGTACATGCATGCGGGTTTAAATATCACTCTTCGAGATTGTGCCACTCTCATGATCATCTTAAGTGATAACACTGCTACAAACCTACTGATTGATTATTTAGGAATTGAAAAAATAAATAATGAGATAAGACGACTAGGCATGCAAAAGACCGCACTTCAAAGAAAGATGATGGATGCCGAGGCAAAAGCGAGGGGGCTGGATAATTTCACATCAGCTCAGGATGTTCACGTTATATTAGCGGCGATTTTAGACAGCCCGGAAATGCCCAGCAAATTCAGGCAGGAAATGCTTGACATCCTTCTTAAGCAACAATGTAATAATAAACTTCCCTTACTTTTGCCAGAGGGAGTTTTATTTGCCCATAAAACAGGAGATCTTCCTAATACAGAACATGATGCTGGAATATTATTTTTAAACGATGCAAAGATAATAATAGTAGTTGCTGTATATGGAGTTAAAAATAATTTAGATGGCATTAGATTTCATAATCAATTTGGATATCTTGTATATAATTACTATAAACAAAGGTAGGGGTGAATAGCTATGCAAGAACGAAAGAGCCAAAAGAGCTGTATAATCGCTATCAATAGCAAGACCGTGGAAATACCCTTAAAGGGAACGTGGAAAATTTCTTATTACGCAGCGAATACCAGGCCACATTCAATAATCGAAATAATCACTGAAGATGGCATTAGAGGTTATGGGGAAGCGTCGCCTGCACCTGCTTTTATGGGAGAAACGGCATATACCATAGATATGGTCATTCAAAAGCACATAAAACCAAGCCTCATCGGTAAAAACATATTCGATATAGAAAAAATCCATGATTTAATGGACGAATCGATATATGGCAACTATGCTGCAAAAGCTTGTATAGATATGGCCTTGTATGACGCTATGGGCAAGACATTACAGTTGCCTGTCTATAAGTTATTGGGCGGGAAGTATAGAAATGAGGTCGATTTGAGTTGGGTAGTGGGAATTAAGGAGGATCTCTCCCGAGCTATCGAAGAAGCTGAACATTACGTAAATTTAGGCTATAAAACGATAAAACTGAAAGTAGGCAATTCTCCCGAGCAAGATTATCAACTGGTAAAAGCAATTAGAACATATTTCGGTGATAAGATAAAAATAAGGCTTGATGCCAACCAGGGATACGATTACGTTACCGCAATTAAGTTGTTTAAGAGATTAGAGGAATTTTGCTTGGAAAGCATAGAGCAACCTGTGAAACGATGGGATATAGAAGGAATGAAAAAAGTCAGACAAAGCCTAGATGTCCCTATTATGGCCGATGAGTCTGTATCTAATTTCAACGAAGCGTTAAGCATTGTTGCCCACAACGCTGCCGATATCTTCAATATTAAAGTAGGGAAGGTCGGCGGTTTGTGGCCAGCTAAGAAGATAGCAACCGTCGTTGAAGCAGCAGGGATGCACGCTACGGCTGGCAGCAACTTGGAACTCGGCATAGGATCTGCTGCAAGCATACATTTTGTTGCGAGTTCAAGGGTATTGTCTTACCCTAACGATCTTTTGCTGGGAATTGATTTGCACCAAAAAGACATTGTAAGGACGAAGTTCAAGGTAGAGGATGGAAAGGTGTCATGTCCTGATCTTCCAGGATTGGGCGTGGAAGTTGATGTGGATATCTTCAGAGGTTGAGGCGATTTGAAACAATTGAGATTTACGAATGAAATGCAGGAAGTATTAGCAAAAATTCTCCCCAATGTATTAAGTTTTAGAGAAAAATTGCATCGTCATCCCGAGCTAGGGTATGAAGAGCATAAAACAACAGACTTGATCGTAAGAAGGCTCGGAGAAATTGGTATTGACAAAATCGAAACGAAATATTCAAAGACCGGTGTCGTAGGAATTATCGAAGCCGATAAAGCACAGAGGACGATTGCTATTAGGGCAGATATAGATGCTTTGCCCTTAAAGGAAAACAGTGGCGCTCCTTTTGCTTCTGAAAATGAAGGCATAATGCATGCTTGTGGGCATGATGTACATACCTCGATCGTAATTGGTGTGGCGGAATTGTTGCAGCATTTTCGAGATAAATTGAACGTAAATGTGAAGTTGATATTTCAGCCCGCGGAAGAGTGCAGCCCCGAAGGTGGTGCTAAAACCTTGATAGCCAACGGTGTCTTACACGGCGTTGACGCGATAGTGGGCCTTCACGTATGGCCCCGTCTTCCTGTTGGCGCCGTTGGAGTTGTGAGAGGTAGTGCCATGGCAGCCTCGGATAAGTTGAAGATAAGCATATTTGGCCAAGGTGCTCACGCGGCAGAGCCGCAAAACGGTATAGATGCCATAATGATAGCTACGCAAGTTGTAAATGCAATAAATTCATTTAGGGCACGAACCATAGATCCTTTTGAGCCTGTTGTTCTATCTTTGGGTACAATTAATTCTAGAGGCAGGTATAATATAATTTGTCCACAAGTGGATATTGAAGGAACAATTCGAACTCTTAATGAGGACACTCGCTGTTTTATCGGTAAAAAACTCGTTGAAATTGTCGCAAGCGCTGCTGAAGCGATGGATGGAAGCGGTGAAATAAATATATTACGCGGATATGATGTTTTAAAAAACGATGAAAAGCTCACTAATAGGTTTACAGAGCTAACTAAATCCCTGCTTGGCGACGATAAGGTGTTGTCTAATGTAAAACCTAGTATGATATCTGAGGATTTTGCATTTTACGCAAAGCAAGTACCGGCAACATACTTTTTTTTGGGATGCGAGTCGCCCCATCCGCTGCATTCAAGTCAGTTTCTTCCAAACGAAGGATGCATAGAGATAGGAATTAAAGTTCTGACAAACCTCGTATTAAATGATTTTTTAGGCATAGATGAGAAACAATCACAAACTTTTTAAAAAATGCTTTTTTGCATCGTAGACGATCATGATTTTCATTTGTAGTCGGCTGGCCACGATGCTTTGTTTAGCCAGCCGACTTTTTCGTTTTGCTGGAGATGGGAATATCATGTTTGTGCCCCCCTACGTCATTGACGGGGATTACGTTACACAAACAAGGGGACGATTTGTAGCTTTAAGGTGTCTACCAAGCCTTTGTCCGTTATTTTCAAGGCAGGGCTTACCGGCAGCGTGATGGTGCAGATGCTCATGATCGGATTGGTAGATTTAAATCCGTGGTTTATGAGAGCGTCTTTTATGGCCGCACTGGCTTGGGCTACTTCTTGAACGCAATTTTCGCTGAGCAATCCGCCGATTGGAAGGTGTAAACAAGCCTCAATATCTCCGTTTGATACCAAAACCATACCACCTTGTGATTTTACGACCCAATTTGCGGCTTCCATCATGTCTCTTACGTTGTCGCCAATGATTAAGAGATTATGATGATCGTGGGCGTAGCTGCTTGCAAAAGCCCCATTTTTGATTACAGTGCCGCTTACCAAACCTGTAGCATAACTGTCGCCGCCATATCGATTTATTACGACAACCATGTTGAGACCGGCCTCGTTCCACATCAGGTCACCCTCTCTTACCGGGACGTCGACAAAAATTTCTTTTGTAGATGTGTTTGCCGAATTCTTTTCCATCACTCGACATCTCTGGTAACCCTCTTTTATTGGAGGGACAAGGAGAAACAATTTTTCCTCGATTGGTGGAGTGTTAACGGTCTTATAAAACTTATCGCTAAAGGATTTATCTAAAGAATCCTGTTCACTTGAGTTAGAAGCTAAAGAGTAAACGATTTCTCCCTTCTTCATGACCCACGCTATGGGAAGATCTTCGCTTCGTTTATTTAGGAAGACTATATCTGCTATTTTACCGGGCGCAATAGCCCCTCTGTCGCGAAAGCCCATTCTGTCAGCGGGAGAGAGGGTGGCAGCAATGATGGCGGATTCAAAAGGCAATCCCCTTTCTACCGAAAGCCTTATTAGCAAATCCAAGTGGCCTGCTTTCATAAGTTTATCCGGGGGCACGTCGTCTGTCACAAGTGAAAATCGTCCGTCACAGCCTAAGTTTCCTAAAATTGCCATGGTTTCTTCGGTAATTGAGCTTTCCTGTAACTCTACGAACATGCCCATTCCTAGACGATCCTCTAGACCCTCGGGGCTTTGCATGCAGTGATCAGAGTCCACTCCTGTAAACAACACTTTTGACAGCTCAAATCCTTTAATTGATGGGACGTGACCTTCTACGGCCAAAAAAGGATAGTGTTCGCGCATATATCTGACAAAGTCCATGGCGCGACACTCTCGAAGTTGCATTAAATCGGTATAATTCATCACTTCGCCGAGGCATACCATCCTTTTCTGCTCATCGCTAAGCAAAGTCTTGATTTCTTTAAGGCCGATTTCGCCTCCTGTGCTTTCGAGCTCGTTATTGGTGGAAGGGACAGAACTTGGTATGCCGTAAAAGACATCTATGGGAGCGCCTTTGCCAGCATCTATCATCCCCTTGATGCCTTCAACGCCAAGCACGTTTGCCATTTCGTGGGGTTCGCTTACTATGGTCGTGGTTCCGTGAGCGACTACGGCACGGGCGAAGTTGAGCGGGGTTAAAAAACTGCTCTCAATGTGCATGTGGATGTCAATGAATCCCGGAATCAGAGCACCACCTCGGCAAGATATGCGCTTTACAGGTTCAAAGTCGATAGATGAGGCATTGCCCACAAAAAGGATCTTTCCGTCGCGGATTGCTACATCGGCGGTGATCCACTTTTTTAGGTAGACGTTAAAAACTTCCCCATCTGTTAGTAAGCAATCTATTTTCATTTTTCATCTCCCCTTATGTCATTTCAACCAGGGTCAAAGTGTAGTTAAGACTATGATCGAGGTTTAATATGAAACTTTGTATGGGCCTAATGTGCAACTAATGTATAAAAATAACATACCATTAAAAATGCTACTACGTAAAGGCTCCAGTGGACCTCTCGTACTCTACCACTGACGAGCTTTAGAAAGGCATATGCTATAAGGGCTGCAGCGACACCGTTGCCTGAATTGAAGCTAAATATTGTAAGCACAATACATATGAAAGCCGGGAAATACTCAGTAAAATCGTCGTAATCTATTCGAGCCATCGACTTGAGCATGGTTATCCCAATGTAAATGAGAGCCGGAGCAGCTGCCGCTGAGGGGATCATTAAAGCCAGTGGCGAGAAAAAGAAGGTCACCATGAATGCACAAGCCGTGACCAGTGCCGTCAACCCCGTCCTGCCTCCTGCGGCTACGCCGGCAGAGCTTTCCAGGTAGGTGGTTAAAACGGGACAACTGAATAACCCTCCGAAAGCTGTGGCACAACTGTCTACATAAAAACACTTCTCGATGCCGGGCAAGTTGCCTTTTTCGTCCAAAAATCCACCCAAGGCCCCCACTCCTAAGACTGTTCCTAAAGTAGAGAAGAAGTCGGGAATAAAGAAGGCCAAAAGAAAAGGCAGATACTGAACTTTCATAGCCCCTAATAGGTCTACTTTAAAGGCTAAAGGGGCTATGCTCTCCGGGATAGTAATTATTGAAGATGGAATCTTCGTTATCCCCATGGGAATTCCTATGAGGGTGGCCAGTGCGATGGAAAGAATTATCCCGCCCTTGACCTTTCTGCTCTCGAAAAAGAGTATCAACAAAAAACCGATAAGCGCTAATGCGACCTTCGGTTGGGCTAAATCGCCAAAGCTTAAGACGTTTTTGCTGGCATCGGCAATGATAATTCCGGCTTGGCGAAATCCGATGCATGAGATAAATAAACCGATTCCTGCACCTAGAGCTATTTTTACACTGGGGGGGATAATTTTTACTATGAAATCCCTTACCCCAAGGAAGCTCACGGCCATAAATATTAAACCACTTAAAACGATGATGCCCGAAGCTACGGGAAGCGGCACGCCACCCTTTAGAAGAGTGAGGCTGAATATGGCCACACTCCCCATTCCCGGGCCGAGGGCAAAGGGCCTGTTGGTGTAAAGAGCCATGGCTGCCGTTGTAATTACCGTCATTAATACTACGACGCTTAAAGCGGAGCCCCTTGGCAAGCCACCTTCGGCCAACATTGCAGGTACAACCGCCACGATGTACGCCATTGTCGCGAAAGTTGTAAGCCCTGCAATGACTTCTGTTTTGACGTTAGTATGATTTTCTTCGAGGTGAAAGTACCTGTACAACCAATTCTTAGACTCTCCATCCATGATTCTTTCTCCCTTCTCCAAAATAAATACCGATCAATGATAGAGCATCTTGCTTGTGATTTCAAATATGTAAGAACTTGAATATGGGTGGTACGAAGCATTCATCATGTTCCAGACTGTTGTTAGAGCTATACCTCCAGGTTGATGTTGTGAATGAGCCTGGTCTTTCCCACGTAGACCGCAGCAGCAAAGAGCACTTTGTCTTTTATCACCGGAAGGTCGGACAGGTCGTTGCCGTCCACGAGTTCCACGTAAGTCCACGCGGATGCTGGGCGATGATCCTAACTAACATCTTCATGATGCGTTGCCGCACATTCTGGAATCGTTCTCGCCCTCGAGTATCACTCCTAGCCTGAGGACAAACCCTGATCACTGCAAGTGCCTCTCTTCTTTCCTCAGTATAGAGGTAGGCTTTGCGGGGGCTTAAGGCTAATTCGTCGGCCTCACGTATGGCAGGACAATAAAATGACTTTAAGAGAAATATGAGGATCGATGACAATTTTCTGACGATAATGGCTCGCTGTGTGCCCCAACATCTTCTCGATCGCGATGGTTATTGTTGAATTTCATGGTAAACTCTGATACATATGCTAAAATTTGTAAAAATTTGATTAACAGGAAAGGCGATTTTTATATTTAGTGCATAAACATAACTGGCTTAGAGCGGCTTGGCATTGCATGAGGGTGGGGACAAGAATTTTATGAGTTAAAAGGAGGAATATCGATGGACACCATTACGGCTTTACTGGTTATCGCTGTAGTATATGCAATCGGTGATTATGTCTCTCAGAAGACAAAGGCAATTTTTTCCATGTTATTTGTTTCTGGAATCATTTTCATG
>MTKW01012218.1_pt1 | contig 15633 bp, 16 predicted proteins | sample 1042761 | NCBI WGS metagenome assembly MTKW01 (sample SAMN06205366, study PRJNA360243) | anaerobic digester metagenome | biome: Wastewater treatment plant; feature: Anaerobic digester sludge; material: sludge; isolation source: anaerobic digester fed with sludge from wastewater treatment plant ... | reverse complement strand
ATTTCCGGTTCGGATCTGGAGGTTCATCTCTATAACGGTGCTACATCTGTCGAGATTTCGTCTGCCACATCTGGTGTCCGTTTGACGATCCATGGTGGCACCGTAGCTACTTTGCTTGCCAACTCGAGCGTGAGAGTCTCGGGTGCCGATCGAATTGAGCTGGCCACTGTAAATGCACCTGGGGTGGTCTTCGATCTTAGCCCACAGGAGGTTGAGGGTGATTACAATCCCACCATTATGCAACCCTTCGTTCCAGGCACCGGTGGTACGATTCCAGCCTTCACCCCAAGCATGTTGGAACCAGAAACCTTTGGGGGACTGTATCTGCAGCGTAATCATCGGTGGCCAAGTTTCAACGCATCAACAAGTCATCCAGAGGTGGACATGTACTTTCCAACTCCCGAAAGCCTTGGAGGCGATGGTTATGTGTTACAAACCTATGATTCATCTGACTTTACGTGGAAGCAATATGAGGACGTAGAGACGAGTTCAGCTAGCAGTAATAACTTCTCGATTACCTATTGGAATGACAGCAAGTTCCGCTTAATGATGGTAGGCGGTCCCTTTGATGGTTACACCTCCAATGAGATCGAAGTTCCTGTCTCTTCCGTTCAAACCTATTTCTCCAATTGGGGCATGACTGTGACCGAACCGTATGTAGGACAAACGTACACTGGATATGCGATTGCAAAACGGATTTCTGATGGTAGTACTATAGATGCGAGTTACCTCACGTACCAATGGTATAGAGTCGATCCAGTTACCATGGACATGAAGGAGATTCCTGGAGCAACAAACACTCAATATACAATCCAAGATGACGATGCTGGTTATGCAATCCTCTTCAGGGCAAGTGGTGATGGTACAAAGATCGGAGGCGCATTGCAAATCTGGGCTTCAAGTTTGTATGATCAGACTCCAAAACCTACTCTCATTCCGAACAAGGCCTATATCTCCGATGTGGGAGCAAATAGCTTAACATTAAACCTGCATAAGAATGTGGCAAGCTTAGCAAAGGAAGACATCGAAATCTGGGCATATGGTCCCAATACTAATGAGCCCCTAGCGATTCAGTCTGTTGAGTTTGTCCCTGGGTCGGATTCGAGAGTAGTGATTGAAGTGGAGATCCCTTCTGGACTTGAATCTCTATGGTTAACAGCAAAGACTGGGAACTGGGGAACTGTATCAAACTATATTGGCGAAGCCCCTTACATCAGGAGTGATGTGATTTACTACTTCTAGACCCGAGGAGGCGCTTTTAGTCCCACGATTTAAAGATTATCCGGACAAAGTAAACAAGACTCCCTGGTCTGGACTGATATGACATGCTATTAGTAGGCAGGATGAGTGGTTACAAGCGTGGGATTGTCATACCAAAACGTGGAGTCGCTATGGGGGAAATGGTTCGTGTTCAAATGATGAGTAGTTTTCTCCAAGAATAAACAAAACCCCAGCTAGTGCTGGGGTTAATCTTCATATGGTGCCGAAGGTGGGATTTGAACCCACACGGGCTTTTGCCCACTGCGCCCTGAACGCAGCGCGTCTGCCGTTCCGCCACTTCGGCTTTCAACTACTATACTGTAGCATGAAATTAAGAGGATGTCAATCCATAAACAGCATTGACATTAATTGTGCGAAAATATATAATTAACACTATACGGAAAGATTTTTCTGCGAAAATAGAGAGGTGAACAAAAAATGCTAGACAGGATGAAGCAGTATTTGCAGTCGCTTCAGCAGATTACGGCCGATGTAAACTTTTCCGAGTTAAGTGAATCCCTTCGCACCGCAATGGGGGAGGGAAGCGTGTACATTCTGGGCAGGAAGGGCAATGTACTGGGTTACGCATTGGAAGAAGGCTTTGACAGCACCCCGTTTGACTCCGACTGGCTCTTTACGGGTGTAGCATCTTCGACCATTCAAAGCCTGGCCAACCGAGTGGCTGACATCAGCATTCAAGAAGGGCCTAATGGTGAAGCAATCATGGTTACACCCATCATCGGCGGTGATGAAAGGGTCGGTTCGGTTCTCTGCGTTCGTCGCACTGGGCAATACAGTGACGAAGACATGGATATAGCAAGCATCGCAGGAGTTACTCTAGGAATGATCATTTCTCGTGTTATTCATGAAAGGCAGGAAGATAAAGCAGCACAGACCAGGGCTGCCCGTTCTGCCATTAACAGCTTATCGTACTCAGAAATTCTAGCCATGCAGAAAATCTTTGCAGAACTTGACGGTGATGAAGGGCTGCTTGTCGCAAGCCGCATTGCCGATGAAGCTGAAATCACCCGCTCTGTTATCGTGAACGCCTTGCGCAAACTGGCATCAGCGAATGTCATTGAATCGAGGTCCTTGGGTATGAAGGGGACCTACCTGCGGGTACTCAACCCTGAAATTCGCAAGGAATTTGAGAAGCAATGGTTTTCAGAACCAAAATAGTAACACTCTTCCTCCAAAGGGTCTGTGCAGCCGGCACAGACCTTTTTCATTCGTCAGTGGGCAGGGTTCGCGCCCTGGTAATGGTTCCAGGCGAAAACTTGCGATTGATGGAGTCCATCAACTCACTAACCTGATCAGCTGTCTGAACGTCCTGGGAAAACAGCGTCAGCTGGGCCTCGTGGGAAAAGTTGCTCACTGTCACACCCAGGAGCCTGATCGGCTGCAGCTTAATTTGTTCCAAAAGGTGTAAAGCTTCTCTAAAAATGGTATCATCATCATTGAAGGAATGACTCAGTGTGTGGGAACGGGTAATTGTCCTGAAATCATAAAAACGCACTTTAATAGAAACGGTGCGGGCGAAAAGCTGTTGCTTCCTGAGGCGCCAGCCCACTTTCTCGACCATTTGGGCCAGTTGGCGGCGGAGAAAAGCCAGGCTTTCCTGGTCTTCGTCGAAGGTGATTTCATGGCCGATGGACTGTGCCTGAGTTTCTGGAATGACAGGACGATCATCGATCCCCCGGGAGAGGTAGTAAATCTGCGACCCAAGGGCAGAGCCCACATTTTCCTGCAGCCATTCCAGGGAGTGGGGTAAGATATCCCGGACATAATGCAGGTTGAGTTTGTGCAGGACGGCTTCGGACTTCTTGCCTACGCCCCATAACCTGCCTACCGGCAGATCACGGAGAAAGTCCTGAACTTCCTCGGGGCGAAGCACAAAGAGCCCATCCGGTTTTTGCCAGTCCGATGCCAGTTTGGCCAGGAACTTATTGGGGGCAATCCCTACCGAGGCAGTAAGGCCGGTCTTCGCCCTGATCCTGTCTTTGAGAGCTTTGCCCATTTCCTCTAGGCTGGAATAGAAATGCTCGCAGCCGGTCATGTCCAGGAATGCTTCATCGATAGAAAGAGGTTCTACAACAGGTGAGAACTCAGGGAAAATGTCCTGGATCTGGTCAGAGACTTCCTTGTAGCGGGACATGCGCCCCGGGATAAAGATGCCCTCTGGACAGAGCATGACTGCTTTAGAGATCGGCATGGCACTGCGTACTCCAAATTTGCGCGCCTCATACGAGTCGGTAGAGACAACGCCCCTTGGAGGATCCTTGCGGCCGCCAATGATCAAAGGCTTCCCTGCATATCCCGGATGATCAAGGACCTCGACGGCAGCAAAGAAGGCATCCATATCGACATGCATAATTGTACGCATGATTTATTCCTCCCCGGTTCTGATTTCCAGATCGAGCCTGAGATTCCTGCGAGTAAAGGGGTGAACCATGGTAATGGAAACCAAGAGACAGAATGCTTATCTAGTGGCGCTGCAGCAGAGTTTCCAGCGAGACTGGGAAGTGGAAGACAACTTGGCTGAGCTTAAGGAACTTGCTGAAGATGCAGGTTTGCATGTAGTAGAAACTTTCGTCCAGAAACGGAGCTATCCCGATCCGGGAACGTTTATTGGCAGCGGAAAAGCCCTTGAGCTTGGCGACATAGTGGAAGAAGACAGTCTGGTGATCTTCGACGACGAGCTTACACCTGCCCAGCAGGGCAATCTTTCGGACTTGATCGATGCTCCGGTCATCGACCGGACCCAGCTAATACTAGACATTTTCGCCCAAAGGGCCCACAGCAATGAAGGGAAAATCCAGGTGGAGCTGGCCCAGCTAAACTACTTGCTCCCTCGTCTGATGGGCAAGGGGAAAGCCCTGTCCCGCCTGGGAGGAGGAATTGGCACCAGGGGGCCGGGTGAGACCAAGCTGGAGACTGACCGCCGGCGTATCAGAAAGCGTATCTCAGACCTGAAAAAGGAACTGGAGAAGATACGCCAGACCAGGGGCTTGCAAAGAGAAGGGCGGACTCATACCGCTGTCCCCCATGTTGCCCTGGTGGGGTACACTAATGCAGGCAAGTCCACCTTGTTGAAGGCTTTGACGGGTTCCGACGTGTTCGTGGCAGATCAGCTCTTCGCCACGCTGGATCCCACCATCAGGCGCTGGGACCTCAAAAGCGGACGCTGGGTTTATCTTAGTGATACGGTGGGTTTCATCCGCAAGCTTCCCCACACTCTGGTGGCGGCATTCCAAGCTACCCTGGAAGAGGTGGTCTATGCCGATTTGCTTCTCCATGTAATTGACGCCAGCCATCCCCAGTCTCTGGAGCAAAAGGAAGCAGTGGAGGAAGTGCTGAAAGAAATTGGTGCCGCAGCGCCTGTCATTTCAGTGTATAATAAGATAGATTTGGTGGAGCACCCAATCGAAGTTCCCGAACCGGAACAGGCCATTTCTGCCAAGACTGGTTATCAGCTGGATAAACTGGCAGATGCTGTAGACAGCTTTTTTGCTGCAGGTTACTCTGTCAGGGAATATTTCTTTCCCTATGACAAACTGGGTGAGGCCAGCTGGCTGCGGAACAACGCCCACGTTCTGGGCGAAGAGTTTGTGCCGGAAGGGGTAAGAATCACAGCTGAGGTGGACCGCAGGACAGCGAACCTGCTTCGTGTGTTTGAGAATTGAAAAGGCAGGATTTCCCTTGAGCTTTAGAGAAACCTAGCTTGTTGCGATAAAGTGATAGAGGTGAGATCATGCCAAGTAGTGAAGCTTCCTGGCTCGAAGTGATCGCTGGTTCTATGTTTTCGGGGAAATCCGAGGAGCTGATCAGAAGGGTCAAGCGGGCGGTCATTGCCAAGCAGAATGTGATAGTTTTTAAGCCAGCCCTGGATCACCGTTATGGGAGGGAAAGGGTCGCCGCCCACAACGGCTTGCATATAGATTGTATACCGGTTCGTGAGCCGGAAGAGATCTTAGGTCAAGTGAATGATGATGTAGATGTAGTGGCAATTGATGAAGTTCAGTTTTTCGGTCCCGNNCTGGATCAGGACTTCAGGGGTGAGCCCTTTGGCTCTGTTCCCATCCTCATGGCTTTAGCTGAACAGGTGACAAAATTGAATGCCATTTGTGTGGTCTGCGGCCGGGCTGCCAGTCGAACCCAGAGACTGATTGACGGCGAGCCGGCCAATTACAATGATCCCATTATTCTCATCGGGGCAACGGAGAACTATGAAGCCCGCTGCAGCCGCTGCCACGAGGTGCCAGGATCACCGGATTTGCAGGTAGGGGTGTAGCCTATGGCACGCAAATCGGGCGTTGTCTTCTTTATCATGGTGATGCGGTCCATCGTGGTCGGCGTAGCCTACTACCTGGTCCGTGACATTCCAGGCCTGACCTCGTCCTTTGTGTCGATTTTTGTAGGTTTTTTGGCCTTTGATATGATCGTTGCCATGCCCAAATTCTCAGTTCGTTTCGGCCATCTGCGGGATCTGGTCTTCCTGCTCTTGCCGCGCATCAGCGGAACCGCGCTCAGTCTGGCAGGAGGTCTGGCCCTTGGTGTGCTCTTTGGCAGCCTGACTAAGGTGGGTCTGCCGGTCCTGGCGGGGGCGGTTTTTGCCATGGGGCTTTCCTACAGTTTTTCTGCGAGTATAAAGGGAAGCATTTCTAGTTATGTGGGCATGATTTCTGCCGTAGACATGTTTGATCGGGTGGTGCGCCTGGACTACTTNNGATTGTCATCGGCAGCTTTACCCGCCTCTTTTTGCCCCGCGGCTATCGTTCCGTCAAGAGCAGCGCCTATGAGCAGCCGCTGTGGATGCGTTCGTTTCGAGACGTGCTGCACCTAGGGGAAGACACTGTACTCTTGCAGATCGAACTGAGCGAAGAATCGGCTTTGGCCTATCACAGCCTGGCAGAAGTGGGTTTAAGCAAGGATCTGGGTGTGCAGGTGCTCTCCATCATCCGTTCGCCGGAAGAGATCATTGCGCCCAAGGGCGCTGACGTGCTTTTGCCCCTTGATCAGCTGGTGGTAATTGTGCCGGCAGGTCAAGTTCAGAATTTAATCTCCTTAATGAAAGGACGCGTGTTAGATGGGCAAATTTAATTATGGAGGCCAAGCGGTTATCGAAGGCGTAATGATGCGCGGGCAGTATCATGCGGCCGTTGCGGTACGCAAGGCAGATCAATCTATAACAGTGTTAGAAGAAAACCTAAGACCGTGGTCTGACCGCTTTCCCATACTGAAGAAGCCAATTCTGCGGGGTTCGGCAGCCCTGATTGAGAGTCTGATAATGGGGCTGAGGAGCCTAAACTACTCGGCCAGTCAGTTTGGGGAAGCAGAGGAGCAGCTGACCACCAAGGAACTGGTGTTGACCATGGTCTTTGCCCTGGTTCTGACGGTAGCACTCTTTATTGTCCTGCCTGCTTTTCTGCTCCGCTTTGTCCAAAGTTACATTTCATCCAATATAGTGGTCAATTTGGTGGAAGGTGTCATCAAAGTATCCATCTTCGTACTTTACATTGCGGCAATCGCCTGGATGGAAGACATTAAAAGAGTGTTTGCCTACCACGGCGCAGAGCATAAGACCATCAACTGTTATGAGGCCGGCGAGGAACTCACTGTCGAAAACGTGGCCAAACACAGCAGGATCCATGCCCGCTGCGGCACTAACTTCCTCTTGATTGTGCTGTTTACCAGTGTTTTTGTCTTCTCGTTTTTCGGTCGGCCGCCGTTCTTGCAGCGAATCTTGATTCATGTGGCAATTATGCCGCTTGTGGCGGGTCTTTCCTATGAGCTGATCCGCAAAGCAGGACAAAAGGATTGTCATCCCGTATTTAGGCTGCTGGCCAAACCGGGCATGCTGCTGCAAAATCTTACTACCGTTGAACCTGATGAGCACATGATTGAAGTGGCCATTAAGGCCCTTAAGACGGTGGTGGACAAGGACGCCATTCATCCGGAGACGAAGAAAGTGGTTCCCCTCCCATCATCGGATTCCAATGCCTAAAGGAGTAGGAGGCAATAATGCTAGATAAGTTACAGGCTTTAGAAGAAAAGTATGAAGAATTAACCCGTGAGATGAGTGATCCGGATATTTTCAATGATCCCCAGGCTTATAACAAATTGGCCAAGGCCCATGCAGATTTGGGGGAAATAGTGGGGAAATACAGGGAGTACCGCCAGGTGCTGCAGGATTTAGAAGATGCAGAGCTGATGCTTGACGAACCCCAGGATGAAGATTTCGCGGCCATGCTTAATGAAGAAATCGAGAGGCTGAGTGAAGCCAAAGAGAAGCTCCAGGGAGAGCTTCAGGTTCTCTTGCTGCCTAAGGATCCCAATGATGACAAAAACGTAATTGTGGAAATCAGGGCGGGAACCGGCGGAGAAGAAGCTGCCCTGTTTGCCGGCACCCTGTTCAGGATGTATTCGCGCTATGCAGAGGATCAGCGCTGGAAGGTGGATATGCTCAGCAGCAACGCCACCGAACTTGGCGGCTTCAAGGAAGTAATCTTTGTGATTGAGGGCCAAGGCGCCTATTCCCGTCTCAAGTTTGAAAGCGGGGTCCACAGGGTGCAGCGGATTCCTGCCACTGAGGCAGGGGGCCGCATCCACACCTCAACGGCGACGGTGGCAGTGCTCCCGGAGGCCGAGGAGGTTGAACTGCATATTGATCCAAATGATCTCAAGATTGACGTTTACCGCTCTTCCGGACCTGGCGGCCAAAGCGTAAACACCACTGACTCAGCTGTCAGGGTTACGCACCTGCCTACCGGGCTGGTAGTAGCCTGCCAGGATGAGAAGTCTCAGCACAAAAACAAGGAGAAAGCCCTGAAAATTCTCAGGGCCAGGCTTTATGATCAGCTGCAGGAAGAGGCTGAAAGGGAACAGGCTGCTGTTCGCCGCAGCCAGGTGGGCACCGGCGACCGCAGCGAGCGAATCCGCACCTACAACTTCCCCCAGGGCAGGGTCACTGATCACCGCATCAACCTTACCTTATACAAGCTCGATTTAGTAATCGACGGTGATTTAGACGAAATTATCGATGGGCTGATTACGGCAGATCAAGTGGAAAGATTGAAGGAGACCGTTGACGTTAACCATGGCTAAGCAGTATACAATTGGAGAGCTAATCAGTCTCAGTGCAGGCTACCTGGAGAGTAAGGGCTGCAGTTCAGCGCGCCTGGACGCTGAGCTTCTGCTTGGCCATGTCTTAGGTCTGGACCGTTTAGATCTGTATCTTAATTTCGACAAACCCTTGAGCAGCAGAGAGGTGGACGAGTATCGCCAGTATATAGGGCGCAGGGGCCAAAGGGTCCCCCTGGCGTATTTGACTGGGCAGAGGGAGTTTTATTCGCTGCCGATCCATGTCAGCCCCGATGTGTTGATTCCAAGGCCGGAAACGGAGTTTGTGGTGGACAAGACCCTGGAGGTTTTAGAAGCGGGTCAGCCTGCCAACATACTGGAGCTCGGCACAGGGAGCGGGGCGATTGCCCTGGCCCTTGCCTGTCAGGACCCTCTTTTTCGGATTACTGCCGTGGATGTTTCCCAGGAGGCCCTCAAGGTCGCGGAGGCAAACGCCAAGCGCCTTGAGGTAGATAGTCAGGTGGTCTTTCTGCAAAGTGACCTCTTTGAAAACGTAACCGGTACATATCGGGTTATTTGTTCTAACCCTCCATACATCAAAAGAGACGAGCTCCCCAGGCTTTCCCCGGAAGTTCAGACCGAGCCTGCCCTCGCTTTAGACGGAGGTCCCGACGGGCTTGAATTCTATCGCCGCATTCTCGGCCAGGCCGCTTCTTTGTTGGAGCAACCTGGTTTTGTCGTGTTAGAAATAGGCTGGGACCAAGGTCCTGATGTACGTGCCATTGGTGAAAAATCCGGTTTCACCTGGCTGGAAACGGCCCGGGATTACAGCGGCAAAGATCGGGTGGTGGTCTTCCAGTGGGCATGATCAGAACGCGTCTTTTGAAGCCGGATCAGATTCAGGAAGCTGCCGAGCTGCTGCGCCAGGGTCAGGTTGTGGCTTTTCCTACAGAAACCGTTTACGGTTTGGGTGCCAACGCCCTTGATCCCAGGGCGGTAGAAGCAATTTTTGCGGCTAAAGGCCGGCCTCAGGATAATCCATTAATTGTCCACATAGGTTCGCAAAACCAGGTGGAGGAGCTGGTCAGAGAAATTCCTCCTGAAGCCCTCCTGTTGATGGAGAAATTTTGGCCCGGACCATTAACTTTGGTGCTTAAGAAGAAAGACCTTGTTCCAGATGTAGTCACAGCCGGTTTGGATACTGTAGCAGTGAGAATGCCCGATCATCCAGCCGCGCTGGAGCTTCTGCGGAGCACAGGATTTCCGTTGGCTGCCCCTAGTGCCAATATCTCGGGCCGTCCCAGTCCAACCAGGGCGGAACATGTCTATGCAGATTTGACGGGCAAAATTCCTGCCATCCTCGATGGCGGCGAGACTGGATGGGGAGTGGAGTCAACTGTTCTGGACTGCACCGCAGAGCCGTTTCTTCTGTTAAGGCCGGGAGGGGTAACCCTGGAGGACTTGCGGGCGGTCGTTCCCGTTCAGTATGGGGAACCCGCCAGCGGGGCTAAAGCTGACCAAACACCTCGCTCGCCTGGGATGAAGTATAGGCATTATGCGCCAGAGGCTCTGGTGTTTTTGGTCACTGGAGGTGCAGCTGCGCCAAAAATCCTTGAACTTAGCGAACCCTATCTTAAAAGGGGCGAAAGAGTAGGGGTGATGACCTGGAATGAAAGGACCCACCTCTATCCGGGGCTGAGTGTCCTGCCCATGGGTTCCGAAGGGGATCTGGAGGCGTTAGCCCACAGCCTTTATCACTTACTGAGAAAAGCAGATGTGCTTGGGCTCAAAGCGTTATTCATCGAAGGCGTTTCAGAGGACAATCTGGGCCTGGCTATTATGAACCGTCTGCGCAAGGCGGCCAATAATCGAGAAATAAGGACCTGAAGCAAAAGGAGGAGCTATGACTAAGTCAGTCTTGTTTGTCTGTACCGGCAACACCTGCCGAAGCTTTATGGCAGAATACCTCTTGCGCCGTCACGCGCAGGAGCGGGGACTTGATATCGAAGTTGCTTCTGCAGGCCTGGCTGCTTTTCCCGGCGATACAGCAACGGAAAATGCTCTGCGGGCACTGGAGGAAGTCGGCATTGACGGGTCGCAGCATCGCTCACGCAAAGCGGAGCTCTACCTTCTGGAACAATATGACTTGATCCTGGCCATGACTTCGGGGCATAAGAAGCAGCTCCTAAGTATGGCTCCAGAGCTTTCCGACAGGATTTTCCTCCTCAAAGAGTTTGCGGAAACAGCTGACGGGCAGAAGGATCCTGATGATTCTGTAGAGAAGGACTATGAGATAAGCGATCCCTTTGGATTGTCGCTGGATGTGTATCGCCAGTCCCGTGCAGAAATTGACTTAGCAGTACAAGTTATAGTAGAGTATCTTCTTGAGGAGGCGGTAATGTGAAAATCGCAATCGGCGCGGACCACGGAGGGTTTGCAGCAAAAAAGGCAATATTCGAGCATCTGCAGGAGAAGGGATTTGAACTGAAGGATTTTGGAACCCATTCTGAGGAATCCTGCGACTATCCCGATATTGCCCACGAAGTCGCCAAAGCAGTGGCTGGCGGCCAGTTTGATCTGGGCATCCTGATCTGCGGCACCGGAGTGGGTATGTCCATCGCGGCAAATAAAGTTCCGGGCATTAGGGCGTCCCTCTGCGGCGACACCTACTCTGCCCGCATGACGAGAAACCACAATGACAGCAACATTCTTTGCCTTGGTGCCAGGGTGACTGGCCTTGGGCTGATGCTTGACATTGTTGATGCCTATCTCGCGGAGAGCTTTTCCGGAGGACGGCATCAGAGACGTATCGACAAAATTGAGCAACTGTAGTTAGAGCAACGTAAATGAGGAGATGATGAGTTGAGCACGGTGCACGTAGTTTCCCACCCGTTGGTGCAGCACAAGTTAACTATGATTCGAGATCAAGAAACCGGGCCGAAGGATTTCCGGGATTTAGTAGAGGAAGTCTCTGTGTTGCTGGCCTATGAAGTGACCAGAGATCTGCCATTAGAGGAATGTGAAGTGGAAACTCCAATGTGTAAGATGACCGGTCGCGTCATAGCGGGCAGGAAAATCGGGGTGGTACCGATTCTGCGGGCAGGGCTTGGTATGGTCAATGGTGTGCTAAGGCTGATTCCCACCGCCAAGGTGGGCCATATCGGTCTTTACCGGGATCCCGAAACTCTCTTGCCAGTGGAATACTACTGCAAACTGCCCACTGATGTCCAGGAACGGCAGATCATTGTTTTAGACCCGATGCTGGCCACAGGCGGTTCTGCGGCTGCAGCCATCACTTATTTGAAACAGCGGGGCGTTACTTCCATCAAACTGATGTGCCTCCTTGCTGCACCGGAAGGAATTGCACTGATGCAGAAAGAACATCCTGACGTGGATATCTTTACGGCGGCAATAGATGAGAAGCTGAACTCCGTCGGTTACATTATCCCAGGCCTTGGCGATGCGGGGGATCGCCTCTTTGGAACAAAGTAGGTGATTTGATGACCCGCCCCTCTTGGGAAAGGTATTTTATGGAAATAGCTGAACTGGTGAGCAGCCGCTCCACCTGCCTTCGCAGGCAGGTAGGCGCTGTACTGGTTCGTGACAAGCATATCATTGCCACCGGCTACAACGGTGCCCCCCGGGGCATAACCCATTGCATGGAAGCAGGCTGCCTGCGGGAAAAGCTGGGCATTCCGTCGGGGGAGCGGCATGAGATGTGCCGGGGCACCCATGCCGAGCAAAATGCCATTATCCAGGCAGCGCTCCACGGTGTGTCCACCGCGGGTTCAACTCTGTACTGCACGCACCAGCCCTGTATCCTATGTGCGAAAATGCTGATCAATGCCGGTGTGGAAAGGGTAGTCTTTCAAGGCAATTATCCCGATGGACTTGCTGTAGAGCTGATGAATGAGGCAGGAATTGAGATGGTAATCTGGAACCATGGAGAGGAGCAGCCATGAATATTGTCCAGTTCTTTATAGTATTTGCCATTGCAGCAACTGTTACGGCAGGCTTAACGCCATTAGCCCGGCGCTTTGCTCTAAAAATGGGCTTGGTTGACGTGCCGAATCCACGGAGGATTAACAAGGTGCCCATGCCTACAGGCGGCGGTCTGGCGATTTTTGCAGGTCTGTTGGCTGCCTCGGCTGCAGCAGATATTCCCCATTTTGGTGTGACAATACTGTCTGCGTTTCTAATCATGCTCTTAGGGCTGTTTGACGATCGTTTTGAGCTGTCGGCGGGTCTGAAGTTTGCCGGGCAGATAGCTGCAGTATTGATTTATGTCCTTTGGGGACCGCGGATCGAGTTTATGAGCAATCCCTTTGGAGAGATGCTCTATCTCGGCAGACTCTCGATTCCCCTCACTATGCTCTGGGTGCTGACACTGATAAACATTATGAATTTTATCGACGGCATCGATGGTTTGACTACTGGTATCACCATGATCAGTGCAGTAGCTCTAACTACTCTGGCAATTATTTTGGGCCGCTATGATGCGGCACTGCTGGCCATTATCGTGGTTGGGGTTTCCCTTGGCTTTTTGCCGTACAATTTCAACCCGGCACGGGTGTACTTGGGTGACGGCGGTGCGATGCTGCTGGGCTTCCTGTTGGCCGCTGTGTCCACAGAAGGTGCGCTGAAGGGAGCTGCTACCATTGGTATTTCAGTGCCTATCCTGATTCTGGTTGTCCCTGTAACTGATCTGGTCTGTGCGGTGGTCAGGCGCGTGCAGAAGGGAGTGCCCATCTATCAGGCGGACCGATCCCATTTTCATCACAGACTCCTCGATTTAGGCTTTACCCAGCGGCAGGTGGTCTATGTTGCTTATCTGATCACGGGGTTTTCCGCTGCAATGGCAGTGCTGACTGCCCATATGACCAGAACAGCCTGGATTGTGGCACTTGCCCTAGGCCTCCTTTTCATGTACGGCTCGATGCGGGTTGGCATGATCAAGCCCTGGCAAGGCTGGCGCAAGGAGGACACTAAGGATGTTTAAACTTGCGGTGGTGTTTGGCACCAGGCCCGAGGCCATCAAAATGGCTCCAGTTGTGAAGGCCTGCCGGGCTGTTGAGGGCTGGGATGTTCGGATTATCAGCACTGGACAGCACCGTGAAATGCTGGATCAGGTACTGGAGCTGTTTGGGCTTGACGCAGACTATGATTTAAATATTATGAGCCATGGACAGACCCTCGGGGACATCACCCGGCGGACGCTGAAAGGCATGGAGGAAGTATTCGCACGTTGGCTCCCCGACTTGGTCTTAGTCCATGGGGATACCAGTACGGCCTTTGCAGCAGCTTTGGCCAGTTTTTATGCGAAAATTCCAGTCGGCCATGTGGAGGCAGGGCTGCGCACCCAGTCAATAGACAATCCCTTTCCGGAAGAAGCCAACCGCAGGCTTGTTGACGTTCTGGCTGCCTGGTATTTTGCCCCTACCGAACAGTCGGCCTTGAATCTTAGGCGTGAAGGCGTTGATGCAAGCCGTATCTTTGTTACCGGCAACACGGTAATTGATGCCCTGCTTTCGGTTGTGGATGATAATTACCAGTTTACCAGCCCTGAACTTCAGAATCTGGATTTTGACCAGCCTGTGCTGGTGGTTACTGCTCACCGCCGGGAAAACTGGGGTGAACCTCTGAAGGAAATCTGTGAGGCCCTTTTGGAGATCAGCGCCGGGAAGTTTTTCGGCGAAGAGAAGCAGCTTCAGATTGTGGTGGCTATGCACCGCAATCCCAACATACAGCGAGTGATGAAAGGTATTTTGGGGAACAGTCCGAATATAGTCTTACTTGCTGCGCCGGACTATCTCGAGTTCGCCAATCTTCTAGCCAGGTGCACGCTGGTTCTGACAGATTCAGGCGGGCTGCAGGAAGAGGCTCCAGCCTTACATAAACCAGTCTTGGTAATGCGTGAAGTAACTGAACGGCCGGAGGCTCTTGAGGCGGGCACAGTGAAACTTGTCGGTTCGAGAAAGCGGGATATTGTGGATGCGGTCCAGGAACTGCTGACCAATCCCGAGCTTTATAAGAGGATGTCAAGTGCTCCTAACCCATATGGACACGGGCAGGCAGCCAAGACAATCTGCAAAATACTACAAGAGAAATACAAGCAATTGGGGGTATCGCAATGGCAATGAGGCCAGATGAGATTGTAGCTGTCCTAAGACGGCAAATTGAAGCATTTGAGTCCCAGCTCGAGGTAGAAGACCTCGGTTCCGTCCTTATGGTGGGCGACGGAATTGCCCGTGTTTATGGACTTGACAGGGCGCTGGCCGGAGAACTCCTGGAGTTTCCAGGCGGCGTCTTTGGTATGGTACTGAACCTGGAGCAGGACAATATCGGTGTTGTTATCCTAGGGCCTTATGAACATATCAAAGAAGGCGATCCCGTAAAACGTACAGGCAACGTCGTGCAGGTACCCGTCGGTGAAGCGTTGATCGGCCGGGTCGTAAATCCCCTGGGGCAGCCTATTGACGGCAAAGGGCCCATCAAGTCCGAGAAGAGCAGGCCAATCGAAGCCCAAGCCCCTGGAGTTGTCGACAGAGTCAGCGTCCACGAGCCGCTCCAGACAGGTATTAAGTCAATTGACTCTCTGGTCCCGATTGGACGAGGCCAGAGGGAGCTGATCATTGGCGATCGACAGACAGGCAAGACAGCCATTGCAGTTGATACCATCTTAAATCAAAAGGATCAGGATGTCATTTGCATCTATGTAGCCATCGGCCAAAAGGCATCCACCGTGGCAGGCGTAGTTGAGACCCTGACAAAGCACGGAGCTTTGGATTACACCATTGTGGTTTCCGCTACCGCCAGTGAGCCTTCCCCGCTCCTTTACATTGCACCCTATGCAGGGGTGGCGATGGCAGAAGAGTTTATGTATGCAGGCAAGGATGTGCTCATTGTCTACGATGACCTTTCCAAGCATGCAACAGCCTATCGGGAAATGTCCCTGCTTCTGCGCAGACCCCCAGGCCGAGAAGCTTTCCCAGGCGATGTCTTCTATATTCATTCGCGCCTTTTGGAGCGCGCTGCCAAGCTCAATGATGAACTCGGCGGCGGATCTATCACTGCTCTGCCCATTATTGAAACCCAGGCAGGGGATATTTCTGCCTATATTCCCACCAATGTGATTTCGATTACGGACGGGCAGATCTTTTTAGAGTCGGATTTGTTCTATGCGGGAATTCGCCCCGCCATTAGTGTGGGCCGTTCTGTCTCCCGTGTCGGCGGCGCTGCCCAGGTGAGGATGATGCGGCAGGTAGCGGGATCCCTTCGCCTTGACCTCTCACA
>MTKW01001501.1_pt1 | contig 15649 bp, 16 predicted proteins | sample 1042761 | NCBI WGS metagenome assembly MTKW01 (sample SAMN06205366, study PRJNA360243) | anaerobic digester metagenome | biome: Wastewater treatment plant; feature: Anaerobic digester sludge; material: sludge; isolation source: anaerobic digester fed with sludge from wastewater treatment plant ... | reverse complement strand
GGTCAAAAACGAACTGGCGTTTCCTTAAATAGGGGGGTCAAAATTGAGTCGGCGAATACAGCTTGAACTGCACATAAAGAAATTCAAGCCGTTATTATGGCTAATTAAATCAACGCAAACTATTTTTTACTGGGCGACGCGAGTTGGGCCTCCGGCCCTCCCGCGCTAGTGCCCTGGGCCCCAAGAGCGCTCGGGAAGGCTTGGATACAATCGAGGTGAGCCGTTGATTGGATCGATACATATCTGATATGATATTCTCCAGCTGGGGAGCATCTCCCTTCGATCGGATTCGGTTTTATTGAAATGGTGGTAGAGTGCATCTTCCCTCTCTGATCCCAAATGCTATTTATCATGCAGCTTACTTTTTTTGGCGCATTGTCTGATGTGGCCAGCAATTTGCTTATCCAAGAATAATGGGGAAACCAAGAAAGTCGTACCCTGTTCTCAGAAGTCATATGCTATCCCTTCATCTGCCAATATTACATTCTCAAAATTCTTGACAAACCACTCTCTTGATTCTGTATGAATTGGAACTAAATAATCTGGATCTACTTGATCAATAATCCATTTAAGATCCTCGCAAGATACATGGCCAGAAGCATGAAATCGCTTATCAAAGGTTGGATAGTAATTACCACCATCTTTTTTCTCCACAGAAAACCCAACCGGATCTATCTTGAAATGCTCCAGCCAATGCCAAAGTCGCACGAAATCGATCTCCATTTCCTCGCTGAACGCTTCGCAAGCAGAGTAGATGTAAGTGCCGCCATTCGGTTTTATATCGAGAAGATGTTTCATATCGAAGAATGAAAAACAGAGAATAAAGTTATCGGGATTCTCTCGTATCGTTTCATGGTTAACATATTGATCAAAGAATATCGGTTGAACTACTTCTTGCTCCCACTTTCGCGACTTATTTCCAACCTCACTGTATACCCGCAAGGAATTCATTTTGCCTGCATTATCGATGCAAGCAAGAGCATGGAGCATGTAAATGTCCTTAGCTAGCACTACAAGCTCTCTGCCCATCTTCTCTGCAATATTTTGGAAGGATTCAAGACGCTCAAAGTTCCGAGCGGAGAAATCTGCGATAATAAGGCCTGACGCAGACTCTACCTCGTCTCTGCAAGCTTCACATACGGACTTCTCTGATGTTATTTCGTTATCTGGTGAATCATTCCGCCCGGCACGAGTTCCCTCTGTGATGAAGACAGATGCTTCTTTTGCCTTTTTAACAAAATCGCGAGTTGCGTCTCCATTCCTTCCGTGCAGCCTGAAGTCTCCTGTATATGCTACTGTAGTGTCTCCTTGCAGGATATAAGCGGTTGCCCCAAAGATGGAGTGATCCACAGGATGTGCTGAGATCTCGAATGGGTAGGCGTTATTATCATAGAAGCTGCATGTTCCAGGCTCCAATTTCTTTGCTCTCCTGCCGTCTTGTCCTGGCTTTCTTGATAGAAAGTTGGTCAACTCCTCGGATGGCTCCTTGGTGCAGCAGAAGTCTCTACCCTGGTAGTTCATAGTGGCAACTGAAGAAAGATACAAACCCATCTCATCGGACGGCTGCCTGGGAGAAAAATAAGCTGTCTCTGCTTCTAAGGATGTACTGGCGGTATCCTGCATTCCTTTCATGATGGCTATGGTTTCCGGCGAAGCTACAACAGGAATGTCTTTTCGAAGCATTCCGATGTTTCCGCAGTGATCCATATGGGCATGAGAGAGGAGAACAGCAGCAACATTTAATGATGGGTATTGGCTGATAGAAAGGTCGCTGGGAATGAGGTCCGGTCGATAGATATTGAGCTTAGGCACGAGGTCTAGATAAATAAGGTCATGGATACCGCGGGTATCACGGTTCCTTAGGAACTCTTCGTAGAAGGCTCCATACTTCCCGAAGTTTTTCCCAAAATCCAGAAAAACTCCTTTACCTTTTTCTTCAAGATAGAGCTTATTTCCTCCTATGCCATTGGCTCCGTCATAAACCGTAAGTGATACCACTTTGTTTCCTCCTGATTACTTCGTGCTGTCTTCAACTATCTTTTTTTCTATCCTCCGTCAGCCCGTAAAGCTCATAGACCAGGGCGTCTATCTGCCTGTCGGTGGCCTCGATCTGCCGCTGGAGGGCGATCTCGTCATGGGGGGTGCGGGCCTCCTGGAGCTGCTTGTGAAGGGCGAGCATTCGCTCCACCAGGGAGACCAGAGAATCGTGGCGGGCGACGTCGGCGGAATCGGTGCAATCAGTTGATGAATTTAAAGATTACAGAATCTGCTTAATATTTGATGCATGCTCTCACTATATCTCATATTTCATAAGCATAATCATGATGATCAAAATTGACAAACCAGATTTCTGTGCCAACTATTTTATAAATAACGATCCAATTTCCCACATGGCAACTCCGATAACCGGCTAAACTCTGGCTTAAAGTCTCTCCGATTTCGGGATTTTCCAGGATATCTCTGATCTTCTTTTGCACCCTATCCTTCAGGTCTCGGTTCTTCTTGGTCAGGCGCTTGAAGTTCTTATCGAAGCGGGGTGATGAACGCGGAATGTACGCCATCGAACCTAAAGTTTCTCTAGATGATCTATAAACTCATCTGCATTGCGAAATCGCTTTCCTAAACCTGCTCTGATCTCAGACTCTCCCTCCAGGGTGCCTACCACTATTCTTGGATTCTCCTCTGGCGGTACTGCTTTCTTTCCAGGCATCTCGGCAACTTTCGCATTCATCTATCTAATCTTCAATCCAATTCGTTAAGCATTTTTCGGTGCTGATGCTAAGGGCTCCACTATGATTCCTCTTCAAAATGGTCCGCATCCAGCCTGTTGATCTCATAGCTCACCTCAACAGTCACACCAATCCCATAGTCTATCATAAGCTCTGCAAACTTTTCCCCGTCAATCAACACGATCTTCTTCTCGATCCTGGTGACATAATCGAGTGCATCCGGGCTGAATTGGGATGTGGTGATCAGCACACCTTTTCTGGTTTTATGCCCCTCCAGGCTGCCGGCAAATGCCTGCACCACCTGCCTGCCAACAGTTCCCTACCTATCTCTTGGCCTGCAGATAGATGTCATCCAAACCGAGCCGGTCCTCTTTGATGATGCCATCGATTCCGCCATCGCCGCTTCCACCCGCTTTCCCCCGCTTCTCCGGCGTCCTTGAGAGAGTCGCCATAGCCCATGGCCACCAACAGCTCCACCACCAGATGCTCAAAAAGGAATATTTTAATGCAAAAATTCTCCCAGCGGGCTCAGGCCAAGCTTGAACTGAGCTTAAAGAAATTCAAGCCGTTATTATGGCTAATTAAATCAACGCAAGCTATTTTTTTACTGGGCGACGCGAGTCGGGCCTCCGGCCCTCCCGCGGGAGTGCCCTGGGCCCCAAGAGCGCTCGGGAAGGCTTGGATACAATTGAGGCCGGCCGTTGATGGGTGTCGATATACTGGAAATAATATTCTCCAGCCGGGCCAGGTGAAGATGAAGGCTTGCCCAAAGTCCAGTCCATCGCCCTTATTCTTCCATCGGCAGGGTCGTGTCCACCACCTGGCCTACCTGCCACTCTTGGCTTGTGTGGCCACCACACCTCCCCCGGCGGGGATCGTACTTCAGGTGAGATACTGTGCCTTTGGAAGAACAGATTTCTGCTACGGCATCTCATGATCTCTCGTGGGGTTCGAGCTGCATCGATGCCTGGATCATCGTGATTCTCACTTTGTCTTGATGGCCGGCGAAACTGGCAGAATTCTGGGTCGCCATTTCAAGATATCTCGCCTTTCTCAGGTAGACGTTGGCCCAGGCGATGCGGTTGTCAAACCGGGTCTGTCTTCCGCTGGGGAGCATCTCCCTTCGATCGGATTCGGTTATACTGAAATGGCGGGTGAGGGCATCTTTTGCCTCTCTTTGGTTGTGCGGGCCTTCTGGAGATGCTTATTGAGGGTGAGCATTCGATCCACCAGGGAGACTAGCGAATCGTGGTCAGCAGATTCCTTGACTTCGGGATTTTATGTGCCTATCACTTCAAGAAAATCTACTCGCTTGAAATCAGAATCGAAGGTTGCTATCTTGGCTATCTCGGGATATTTGCATGAAGCTGCAATTGCTGCATCTGCGGGCAATAGTTTGTAATTCCTTATCATATCGAGAATCATGGCTGGATCACCAGGAGGTGATATAACCTCTATTTGCATACTTTCTAAAAACGAAACCAATCCCTCTAAGAAATTAATTGATTCCTCATTCAGCCCTTTCTTTAGCTCGTCTCGAAGCTTGAAACCCCTGCAGCCATATATGATAGATAGGCCTACATAAGCTGATTCCGCTAAAATTCCCACTGTAATAAACATCTCTTCTTCTTTCAGAAGCTCGAATGCCGACCTTGCTTGACCTATTTTTTCAGAACGGTTTAGAATGGTTATTATTATATTGGTATCGATCAGTACAGCCAGTTGTCTTCCTCCAGATCTAAAATCTCTTCAGATGTAAGCGGTTTGCTTGGCTTTAATATGCCTATATAGCTCTCCAGAATTGTCATCCTATCTTTTTTAAGACGTCTCTCTGCATTCTTCATGTCTCTCAATGACTCCGAAGCGATTTCTTTCTTAAGCTCCGGTTTTTTCATAAGAAGAGCCTCGATAGCATCAGATATAACTTCCTCTCTGGAGCTGTAGCGCTTTGATCTGATTAATGATTTTATCTCGTCTTCGGTGGAAGCCACAGTGATCAATTCTAGGTTAATGATTTAAAGGTATTTCAAACTATCTTAAAGGTAATCTGGGTTGAGCTAGCAGACAACGGATATTATGTAGCGCCCTTTTGGCCGTGCGGGCCTCCATGCTCCCATAACACCGCGTCCGCGGGGAACAAACTATGCTGCTTTGCTCTTTATTCCTGGGCTGATTCGGATAATATCCAGACAGAATCGCCCTGAAGGGCAAATGCTCTAATCCAGTTCAACCGTATGCAACTAAAGTATCCGAAGCCCGCCTGGTGTCCAGCCTGCTGATACCAGCAGCGTATGAGGCCCCGAAGGGCAATCTCGCGGGCGTTCAGTAGGAATGTGCTGAAGTTAATGCTGAAAACCGAGCAATGTGTGAGGAGGCATATTGATTGTCTTCTTTCTGCCTGACCTGCGACGCCAGATCATAATTCCTCCTCAAAATAGTCCGCATCCAGCCGTTTGATCTCATAGCTCACGTCAGAGGCCACGCCAATCCCATAGTCTATCATAAGCTCAGCAAGCTTTTCCTCGTCGATCAGCACGATCTTCTTCTCGATCCTGGTGACATAATCGAGTGCATCCGGGCTGAATTGGGATGTGGTGATCAGCACCCCTTTTCTGGCTCTATGCCCCTCCAGGCTGCCAGCAAAGGCCTGCACCACCTGCCTGCCAACAGTTCCCTACCATCTCCTGGCCTGCAGATAGATGGCATCCGAACCGAGCCGGTCCTCTTTGATGATGCCATCGATTCCGCCATCGCCGCTTCCCCCCACCGCCTCTCCAGCATCTTTGCGAGAGCCGCCATAGCCCATGGCCACCAACAGCTCCACCACCAGATGCTCAAAGAGTAATATTCTAATGCAAAAATTCTTCAGGTGGGCTCAGGCCAAGCTTGAACTGAGCTTAAAGAAATTCAAGCCGTTATTATGGCTAATTAAATCAACGCAAGCTATTTTTTTACTGGGCGACGCGAGTCGGGCCTCCGGCCCTCCCGCGGGAGTGCCCTGGGCCCCTCAACGCCGGGGTGGCTTGGATACAAACGAGGGAGGCCGTTAATGGGTATTGATATATTGGAGATAATGTTCTCCAGCCGGGCCGAATTGAACTGTGGTCTCGCCCGTAGATCCAGTCCATCGTCCTTATTCTTCCACCAGTAGCGAACTGTAGCAGTGGCAGCATGAAGCTCTGATAATCAGGAACTGCCATTATCATACCTCATGATTTGAATAAGTTATTCTTGCGAACATGCAAACCTTCTTATTTACCGTCAATTGATCCAAAATCCTCACTAAAATTCTCTGCAATCCTGGTTATCCTTTCCAGGATTAACTCAATTACATCATTGGCCTTATCAAGCGTATGGATATCTAATGTCGAGGTGAGAGTTTTCTTGCCGGTTTCCTTGAAAATGCCCGTGGACAATAATTGCCGACGCAGATCTTCCGCTAATTTTTCTGATATTGGGAGTTGGGCGAAATAGAAATAGAATTCGCCCTTTGGTGAACAATATATTACGCTTGCATACTTATTGAAAAAAGGAAAATACTTCCGCACAGAAAAGCCTGTTTTGGCCCAGTAAATCGAAAATATCTTTTCATTCGCCTGCTCTATCACCTTTTGGAAAAATGGTGCAAATTCACTCGGACATTTTTCCATGAATCCTTTTTCAGTGAGAACAGCTCCCTTTGCAGGCTTCTTATCCACAGGGCTCATTCCTATAACTCTGGGCACCATTGCCTTTTGTCCTTCTCCAAGATACTGCTTGATCTCGACAATAAGCACCTCAACATCCTTCATCTGCCTATTGAGAAATTCCACCAATCTTCGCAGTTCCTTTGGAGGATTATCGGTAACAAAAAGTAGCCTAACTTTATCGAATCGAAGATTTTCCTCAACCTGTTTCCAATACTCCTCAACATCGCCCTCATCTGAACCGAGCAGCCGCTTTATCTCCTCGTCAAGAGATTTGCTGCGATTGCCCGCCGTTTCAGCTGCAGCTTGACGGAGCCGGTCAATGCTCCAATACTCGATTCCGTTGGCAGCATAGTCGAGCATTTGGGCCACAATCTCCCTGCGAGCCTGTGTATTCGAAGATCGCTTGCACTCAACGAACGTGGGTATTCCATCCTGATCAAGGAATAAATGATCCAGACTCCAGCGATCAGCTTCAGCAATACCACCTGGTACTCCCAATTCGCGCGTGACAAGCAACCATTGGCGAGGATTCTCTGGATCTATCTGGTCCCCGGGCAAAAGATCAGGATAGCGAGCAAGCAAAATCTGCAGGTTTTCTTCAGTTACGAAAGGTGTCTCAATCATTTGCATCAGCCGATCTCCGTCATCATCCACAAGAAATATTTTTGCATTACTCATCTTGCATCCTCTCATTAATCTAAACTTTTAGATCTCATCTGGCTTGAGATTGTACCCCTTCCACAATCCTGATCTCCTCCTCCGTCAGCCCATAAAGCTCGTAGACCAGGGCGTCTATCTGCCGGTCGGTGGCCTCGATCTGCCGCTGGAGGGCGATCTTCTCATGGGGGGTGCGGGCCTCCTGGAGCTGCTTGTGAAGGGCGAGCATCCGATCCACCAGGGAGACTAGCGAATCGTGGCGGGCGACGTCGGCGGGGTCTGAGAAATCGATGGTGCGGATGGGAAGTGGAGACAAGTATTGGCGTTTCCATCTAAAGAAGCCACCGCGAATTTCAGAGCTTTCTTTTGAGAAAAGGAATGTCCATAATTTTGAATTTAATAAGCCTATCAAATACATTAAATTATCGTTAAAACTTATTATATATGCCGTTGTATCATAATATTTATAATCCTTTTCCAGAGTAAATTGCCCTTTAGATGCAATTTCTGCATAAACAATTTTTTCTTTTTCAAACTCTTCGTAGTAGTTAATCTTATCCTGAATTTCGTACCACTTATATGCTCCTGGTTTTCTTCCACTCCATGCTCCGCCCTTCCAGTCTTTTGGCCTTGGCTGGAGCCTCTGCTTGAATTGACTCAGGTATTTCTTGATTGCCGGATAATCATCAATGCTTATTCCGTGCCTGGTGAAAATCAGATACTTATCACCGATTGGTTGTCGGTATCTCTTGATATCCCTGCCTGCCAGGAAGGGCTTGATCAGCTCAGCGCTCTTCGGATCTTCCGCTATCAGTCGCTCTCGTGTTTGGGCATCGATGACAAAAGCCTCATTAAGTCCGGTCAATATACCTCGATAGATCTTCCCTCCCACATACTCGCCCAGGGGCACGCCCTTACCCTTCAGCTTGTCCAGCAGGGCCTGTGTGGCTTCATCGGCCAGCGACCAGCCGGAATCATCAAGAGTCAATTGATTAACTTTGTAGCTGTTCTCATTGACGTATTCACCCAAATCATTGAATCCCAGTCTCTTGACCTGCGTTGCCTGGAAGCTTGCCTGAGGCGGCCTCCTGACAATGCGTATAATGCATGGATAAGTGGTCGCCCCCAGGAATACGGGCAGATCTCCAAAATCGATGATCGCCTCTATACACTGCTCTTTTAGCCATCTGCGCAGGGGCAGGCCGTAGTTCGCTCTCATCCACTTGTTGGCCACGATGTAAGAGAAGATGCCCTCATCTTTAAGGAGAGAGACGCCGCGCTCCATGAAGTATGCATAAAGGTCAGCCGTCCCCTGATAGACCTGGAAATGCTTCTGGAAATAGCCTTTGAACTCTCCTAAACTCTCCTGCCTGACATAAGGCGGATTTCCTATCACCACATCAAAGCCGCCTCTGGAGAAGACCTCCGGATATTCCGCCTCCCAGTCAAATGGATTGATCCTCTCGATCTCCTCCTGCCCCAGATTCGGATTGTCCTCCAGGATGTCCCAGCCGATCAATGAATTGCCGCACTTGATATTCCTGCTCAAATCCGGCAGCGCCCTCTCCGAAAAGAGGGTGAGCTGCTTGGAGATCGTCTCCTCATTCTCCCCCTCCAGCACCTTCAGGAGAAGCGAGAGCTTGGTCACCTCCACCGCCTGGCGGTCGATGTCCACTCCATAGATGTTGTTCAAGAGAATCCTCTTCTTCTCGGCGGTGGTCAGCCTCCACTCCCCGCCCCGGCCCTGAAAGATGGGCAGCTCCGACCCCTTCTCCTTCTTCCTGCCCTTACTCGCCCCCTCATCTCCCGGCAGCATATGCCTTATCTGGACGGACGAGGGCCGAAATCCGCTCTGCAGCAACGGCACAAGCTTTTGGCCGTACCACTCTCTATGCCAGTCCAGAAGATGCTGGTAGGCCACAATCAGAAAGGAGCCCGAGCCGCAGGCCGGATCAAGGACGCTGATCTTCGCCGCATCGGAGGGCGTCTTACCCTCCAGGGCCGGGCCCAGGGTGTTTTTCACAATATAGTCCACGATATAGGACGGGGTGTACTTGACCCCGCCCGCCTTCTTCACCTCGGGCTTGTCCTCCACCACCGCCCGGTGGCCGTCGGTGAGGCGAATGACCTTTCCTAAAAACTGCTCATAGACCTGGCCTAAGATCTCCGCCGGCAGGACAGAGAACTCATAAGGGCTGTCCGGATAGTAGAGCCGCCTGATGATGTCCTTTAGAGGCTTGTCATCGATATTCAGCCGCAGGCTGAGGGTGTCCGGATTCTCCCTGCCCTCCTCCTTCTCGAAATGGAAAATGCTTGAATTATAGCGCTCGTCCGCCCGCCTGAACAGCTCACAGAGCCGGGGATATACCCTCTCCCCTGAGAGGAGGTCCTCCATCTTCATTAACTTCTCAATTCCCCGGTCCTCGCAGATCCGCAGGAAGATGATGCGGTTGACAGTCGCCTGGACGACATAGTTGAGGTCTTTGGTGTCAAGCTCCGGATTTCGCAGGGCGATATTCCTGGCCAGGACCTCCCTCCAGCCGGCGATCTCCTCCAGGAAGGCAGAGTCCACCTGGGCGGTTCCTCTCTTGCCCCTTTTATCTTGAGCATACCTGTCAAAAGAGCCCTTGAGGATGGCGTTCTTGGAGAATATGGCCTCGATCTCGTCCCACTGCTCCAGGTAGTCTTCGTAGGTCAGATAGAGCATCCGCCCTTTGGAGGGCTTATCCCTTTTATCCGGCTTTATAGTGCAGTCGTAGACCGAGAACTCCTCGAAGTCAGTGAGAATGGACAGGGGCAGCTTTGCCGTCCAGGCATAGCGCCGCAGCTGGAAGGCGGGGTAGATATCCTCTTTTATGTCCACCGAGGGTTTCTTGGTCTCCAAAAAGAACTTGCGCTGGCCGCCGATGCGAAAAGAGTAATCCGGAGCCCTGGTGGTGCCGCCCACCTTGATGGCGTCCTCGTGGATCACATCCTTGTAGGCCTCGGCAAATCCCTGCTCGTTATCGATATCCCAGCCCAGGGCCTTGAAGAAAGGATCGACAAACTCCCTTCGCACCTGGGTCTCATTGTAGTGCCCTGATTTGTAGGCATCTCGATTATTCTGGAACCTCTCCACAAGCTGGACGATCTCTTTGGGTGCCGGCAAATCAGTCTCCCTCAAATGCCCCAACTACCTCACCCACAAAAAACCTTTTGGTTGCGCTTCCGAAGAAATGCACTATTTCGGCTCCTTTGAGTCGAGATGAAGGCCGGTGTGCTCAAAGGCCAGCTCCCCCCCCAGCCCCTCGCCCGCGGCATCGATCCGATGAAGATGCTCTGGCTCAGATCAGGGTCAGCACTCTGCTCATTCTCTCCGGCTATGCGCTTCCCAGCAGGATCTGCGAGAGCGGCCGGCATTTACAGGAGAGGAGCGGCCCCACGGCCTGCGCCCGGTAGCGGCGGCAGGAGCTCTCAGGCTGATGCCTTAGAGGAGCTTTATGAGCAGGCCCAGAGGGCGGGAGCAGAGGCGGAGTATGCGGAGGAGTATGTGGGGGGTCTGTGAGGGAGTATGTGGAGGAGTCTGTGAAGGAGTATGTGGAGGAGTCTGTGAAGGAGTATGTGGAGGAGTCTGTGAAAGAGTCTGTGAAAGAGTATGTGTTCCTTCGTTCTATTGGCAGCGTGGGGCGATACTGCGCCATTGAAGGACTCTTCGATCCACTACCTCAATCCAATGGACCGGCAAAAATCGCTATAGGACCGGCCCTTGATGGCCAGGTGCATGAATATGCCTGACCATGCCCATACCGCCAGGGCAAAGACCATGGTGAACATGAGAAAGAATGTCATCATGATCAACAGGCCGAGGATGAAGAGCAGAATGGATATGGCAGCATACTTCAGGCGGGTGATTCTATCTACCTTTTCATACATCTGTTCTCCTGAATGGGAGATTGCAGGCTATCAACTTTGCGGAATCCTCCCCATTCCCATCAAGCATCCCATCCATTCGGGGCTTGATGGGAAAGGTGATTTAAGCCCTTGATGCAAGGCCATTCTGTATGGGATCGGGCTCTGCGGATTTGATGGATGAACATCAGGATAAAGAGAATGAATCAAGCAGCAAGGATCGCTACTTCGTCTTGCTCTTGGTCTTGACGGGCGTCTTTATGTCCGTTCTCGATGGCTCTGTGGTCAGCATCGCCCTGCCCACCATCACCCAGTACTTCCATGTGAGCATCGCCCAGTCGCAGATGATCATGACCGGCTATCTGGTGACGATCACAAGCCTGCTATTGATATTCGGAAAGATGGCAGAGCGCATGGGAAAGGCGCGGCTCTTCTCCCTTGGAATCGCCATCTTCACCGCCAGCTCTCTGGCCTGCGGCATCTCCACCAGCCTGGAGATGCTGGTCTTATGCCGGATCTTTCAGGCCACAGGAGGGGCGATGATGTTCTCCATCAGTGCGGCCATAATTTTTCTCGCCTTCCCCAAGAGCGAGCAGGGCCGGGCCATGGGCTACATCGGATCGACAGTGGCAATAGGCAGCATCCTGGGGCCGACTCTGGGAGGATTCATCGTCGACCTACTGGGCTGGAGCTACATATTTCTCATCAATGTGCCCATAGGAATCGCTCAGATGCTCCTATCAGCCAAGTATCTGAAGATCGAGGAGAAGAGGTTGATAGGGCTGGAGGCGGACTGGATAGGGGCCCTGACCCTGATCACCCTTATCGTCTCTCTGATGGCATTTCTCGGCCAGCTCTCATATGGCATTGCCCCGACCCAGGCCATGCTCCTCTTGGCCCTGATCTTTGTCCTTTCCCTGATCGGATTCATCATCAACGAGTCCAGGGAGAAGGCTCCCCTGCTGGACCTCTCCATCTTCCGGTATCCCATGTTTGTCCTGCCCAGCATCAGTCTGATGCTCTATTTTGTGGCCAACCTGATGGTCTCAGTTCTCGGGCCCTTCTACTTTGAAGGGGTGAGGGGCTACACAGCCTCCCAGGTGGGACTGATCTATCTCATCATCCCCGCGATCACCGTCTTCGGAGCGCCCCTGGCCGGGATCGTATACGACAGGCATCAGTTCAGATACCTGGCCGCCCTGGGAATGTCGATCATGTCCCTTGCTATGATCATGCTCGGATACCTGGCCTCCAGTATGACGACCGATATCCGGCTGCTTTTAACCTGCTTTGTCTTCATGGGATTGGGCGGGGCAGTCTTCCAGAGCCCCAACAACACCGAGCTGATGAGATCCCTGCCCATCACCAAGATCAACATCGCCTCCAGCTTCACAGCTACCATCAGAAACCTGGGAATGGCCCTGGGAGTCTCCCTATCCGGCCTTTTGGTCTCAATGCAGATGGCCCAGTCAGGCTACTATGGAAGCATATCCGAGGCCTCGCCCCTGATCCTCGCGAGCAGCATCAGTGATGTGATGATGATCGCCGGAGGCTTATGCTTCATAGGCGCCACTGCAGCCGTATACAGGGGGATGAGATCAGAATGATTCTCAGGCCAGGGGCCTTTGAGACTGAAGCCATTTCCAATATCGGTCTTCAGCCCCCGTCCAGTTGATCGCTCAACTGTTTCCGATTGCCAGGAGAGATACTGCCCGGCAATCGCAAAATTCGCCTGGTCGTGAGAGGAGATCATCGATTCCTTTTTATCCGCCCTTGCCCTCATCCAATCAGGTTGATCATCAATGTCTGGTTACTGGGACCCTCATATTGAGCGCATGCCCCTGGAGAACCTTCATTCCCTCCAGGAGGACAGGCTCAAGTCCGTGGTGCGCTACGTCTATGACCACTCCGCTTTCTACCGGCAGAGGTTCAAGGAGGCCAACATCATGCCAGAGGATATCAAGAGCCTGGCAGATGTGACCAAGCTGCCCTTCACCAGGAAGGCAGATCTACGGGACAACTATCCCACAGGCATGTTCAGCGCCCCTAAGAACCAGTTGGTGCGCTACCATGTATCCAGCGGCACCACAGGCAAGCCCACTGTGGTCGGCTACACCAGGGGCGATATCGAGACCTGGTCGGAGTCCCTGGCCAGAGCCCTGACCTCCCTGGGCCTTTCCCGTGATGATGTGGTTCAGGTGGGATACGGCTACGGTCTTTTCACCGGCGGGCTGGGGCTGCATTATGGTGCAGAGCGCATTGGTGCTGCCGTCCTGCCCGTGGGCACCGGCAACACTGAACGCCAGATCGAGCTGATGCAGGATCTGGGCACCACCGCCATTGCCTGCACCCCATCTTACTTCCTGCACATGATGGAGGTGGCGGAGAGGATGGGCGTCTCCATCAAGAATGATACCCGTCTCAGGGTGGGCATATTCGGGGCGGAGCCGTGGTCCATAGAGACCAGGGAGAGAATCGAGAGCAATACGGGGATTGATGCCTATGACATCTACGGGACGAGCGAGATCTCCGGACCTTTATTCACTGAGTGCCAGGCGAAGAATGGCATTCACGTCTGGGGAGATATGTTCCTGACTGAGGTGGTGGATCCGAACACCGGCGAGCCAGTGGCCGAGGGAGAGAGGGGGGAGCTGGTGTTCACCACATTGCACAAGTTCGCCCTGCCCCTCATCCGTTATAGAATTGGTGACCTCTCTGCAATAAGCTGGGAGGCCTGTGAGTGCGGCCGCACCCACCCGCGGATCATGAAGATCATGGGCCGGACGGATGATATGCTCATCATCAGGGGCATCAATGTCTTCCCCAGCCAGGTGGAGTCAGTGCTGATGAGTATTCCCGAGGTGGGGGATCACTGGGAGATAGTCGTCGACCGCAAGGGACCTTTGGATATGATGACTGTGCGGGTGGAGCTGACTGAGTCCGGCTTCTCCGATAAGATCGGCGACCTGATGAGGCTGGAGAATAAGGTCTCCAAGGAGCTGAAAGGGGTGCTGAACATAGCGGCAGAGGTGGAGCTGGTCGAGCCCGGAACCATCCCCCGCTCCATGGGCAAGGCCAAGAGAGTGACTGACAACAGAAAGGTTTAGGATACATTCTGATTCATTTGGAATAGAGGTCATGATAGTTTAGGATAAGGTTTGGGAGGTTACTGGAGATGTCAGAGATAAAGCAGATTTCGCTCTTTGTGGAGAACCGGCCGGGACGGACGGCCAAGGTTGCCAAGACGCTATCGGATGCCGGGGTGAACATCCGCGCCCTCACCATTGCCGAGGCGGGCGATTTCGGTGTCATCCGCATGGTCCTGGATGATGCCGAGAAGGGATATAAGGTCCTGAAGGAGAACGCCTTTACGGTCTCCATGACCGATGTCCTGGCAGTGGAGATGAAGGATCAGCCCGGTGGGCTGTATGAGATCGTCAATACCCTGGGAGAGAACGATGTGAATGTGGATTATGCCTATGCCTTCGTCACGGCAAAGGCGCAGAGGGCCATGCTCATCCTGCGGGTGGACGATATCGCCAAGGCCCGCAAGGTTCTGGATGATAAGAAGATCAAGATCGCCACCAAAGAGGAGATCCAGGCGATCTGAGATCCTGGATTCATATTTTTTTTTGTCAGGCTTCATATTTCACCGCAGTTTCATAAAAGCCTTATATTATTAGTTACCAACCATGCTGAAGGAGTTGTGAATATGAGATCTTCTACTGCTCTTCTGGCTGCCATCTTTATGCTGGTCTGCCCTGCTCTGCCTGTGTCGGCTCTGGAATTGAATGTCTCGACAGTCTGCGATAAGAGCCTCTTCATCGACCTGGGGCCAAGCTTCGAGATTGTCAGCAACAGATTTGATGACAGCAGCAAAGGAATGATCTCCAATGATATCACCATCTCCGATACGGCACAGGCCGGATCTGCCTATGTATCTATAGTGATCATATTCGATAGAATCCTCAGTATGATGAACCCAGACGCTTTGTCCGGGCTCTTCCTGGCTGCAGTGATAGAGGCAGTAGGAGAGGAAGGCCACAGAGAGATCGGCCAATGGACTGCTCTTGATAGCCGGGGCAGAAATGTCAGCGTCACCACAATGAAAGCGGCGAATGAAAGCGAGCGGATGCCCGGTGGAATCTATAATATCTCTGTCTGGAATCTGGATAGCAGAACTTATATTTTGATGGCGTCCTCATTTGATGAGAATAACACCACTCAGATAATTAAGACACTGACGATTAGCTAATGTAATGGCTCAAGCTCAGAATTTTCTTTTTGATTTTTCCCCCGAGGAGCGGGCAGCATCTATGGGGGTCTGCCCAGCCTCCTCTCCAGCCTCTCCTTTTGAATCCGGGCCTCTTCAGCATGATGGCCTGCGCCTAGCAGTTTGAAGATAGCTTCAGCCTGAGTGATATGATCTATTGCAGCCTTGATATCATTCTGTTCTTCCTCCAGCGATGCGAGCTTAGCAAGTGATAAAGCTTCTCCGCTCCTCTCCCCCAGGTCCTGCCAGATCCTGAGGCTCTCATTGTACAGACGGCGTGCCTCCGAGCAGTCGCCAGAGGCCTCAGCCAGAGAACCCAGGTTGTGCAGTGTCTGGGCCTCGCCGCTCCTGTCCCCCAGATCCTGAGAGATCTTGAGGCTCTCATTGTACAGACGGCGTGCCTCCGGGTAGTC
>MTKW01002828.1_pt1 | contig 15652 bp, 18 predicted proteins | sample 1042761 | NCBI WGS metagenome assembly MTKW01 (sample SAMN06205366, study PRJNA360243) | anaerobic digester metagenome | biome: Wastewater treatment plant; feature: Anaerobic digester sludge; material: sludge; isolation source: anaerobic digester fed with sludge from wastewater treatment plant ... | reverse complement strand
CCGAACGCCTCGCCGGAGCCGTTCGCACCCATGACGTCGCCCATATCGGCCTCGATTTGTTCCGGGTCTTCGCCGGCTTCCAGACGCCGCACCATTTCGTTCATTTCCGCCGGCATGGGTTCGCCCATTTGGTCCGCCATTTTTCGCATGAAGCGGCCCATGGCGCGCGGGTCATTTTCGTCTATTCCTTCGGCTTCGGCCATGAGGCTGTCCATTCCGGGCGGCATGTCATCGCCGCCCATCGGCGGCGCGCCGAAATCGTCGGCGGAGCTTCCCGCGTCCCTTCGTTTTTTCGGCGCGGAAAAACGGGAAAGGACACGGCTCATGCGGGGATGTCCGCATTTGGGACAAGACGGCGACTGATGCTTTGCCACGTTGCGCACCAGAAAGTTCAGAATGCGCCGGCATTTCTCGCATTGATACTCGTAAATAGGCATAGCTCAACTATATCCGACCCGCGCGCCAGCGGCAAGTGGCCGCCGCGAAAAATCGCGGCGGGACGCATGCGCGTTCTCGTCGCCCGCGTATCGGGCTGTGCGCCGATTACGCTTGGACAGCGCGGATGGCGTTCAACACTTTTTCGGGCGTGAACGGGAATTCGTAGAGCCGCGCGCCGGTGGCGTTGTAGATGGCGTTGGCGATGGCCGGAGCCGGGCCGTTGATGCAAATTTCGGAAACCGATTTGGCGCCAAAGGGGCCGGTATCTTCATACGACGGCACAATGATGGCCTTGATGCGGGGGGCATCGCGCATGGAAAAGATGTGATAGTCGGTGAAGTTGGCGTTCATCATGCGGCCGTTCTCGTTGAAGAGATATTCCTCGGTCAGGGCATAGGAAATGCCGTTGAGGGTGCCGCCTTCCGTCTGGCCTTCGCACAGCGCCGGATTGATGGCCGTGCCGCAGTCAATGGTGGAGACATAGCGCAGCACCTTTATGTTGCCGGTCCAGGTGTCCACTTCAATTTCCGTGTAATGGGCGGCGAACGGCGGCGGCGATTTCCCCGTCACGTGGGAGGCGGTGCCGATGATTTGGTACTGGTTCTTCTGGTACAGCGCGTAGCAGGCGATGTCGCCATAGGAAACCTTTTGCTTGCCATCGGGCGTCTGCACGTGGGCGTCCTTGCACAGGACGTCTTTTTCGGCCAGGCCGAGCATTTCAGCGCCCGTGTGGAGAATCTGGCGCTTGGCGTCGGCCGCGGCCTTGCGGACGGCTTCGCCGGAGAGATACGTCGTGGAGGAGGCATACGCGCCGACGTCAAACGGCGTCATGTCCGTATCGGACGAGTAAACAATCATTTTGTCGGTTGTGGTGCACAGCTCTTCGGCGGCAATTTGCGCGAGAACGGTGTCTGACCCCGTCCCCAGGTCCGTTGCCCCGACGAGCAGGTTGAAGGAGCCATCTTCGTTAATCTTGATGCTGGCGCCGCCCATGTCAATGTGCGGGATGGAGGAACCTTGCATCAGGCAGGCCATGCCCATGCCGCGCCGGTAGCGTCCGGTCTTTTCGCGCCAGTCGGTGCGGTTGCTCCAGCCGATTTCCTCGGCGCCTCGGACGATGCACTCGGCGAGCGCGTTGGAGCCGACGGTCATCGGAACGCCCTCTTTGCCTTCGCCCAGCGCGGCAAAAATGGGGGAGCCTTCGCCGCTCCTGATGTGATTCATCTGGCGGAATCGGACCGGGTCCATGCCGAGGGCTTCGGCCATCTTGTCCATGGAGGATTCAAATGCGAAGAAAGCCTGCGTTGCGCCAAAGCCGCGATAGGCCCCGCCGCAGGGCAGGTTGGTGTAGTACACCTTGCCGAGAAAGTGGATGTTTTCGCAGCGGTAGAGCGGCAGCACCTTGGAGCCGCAGCAGGACACCACGGTCAGGCCGTGGCCGCCATAGGCGCCCGTGTTGTTCCAGCAGTCCATGCCTATCGCCGTGATGGTGCCGTCTTTTTTGGCNNAGCAAAACTTCCTGCTTGGAGCCGAAACCGCCGCCGATGCGCGGCTTGATGACGCGGATTTTCTGCACGGGCACATCCAGAATTTGCGCCACAATGCGCCGGCAGTGGAAGGGGACCTGCGTGGAGGTGGTGATGACGATGCGGCCCGCGGAATCCAGTTGCGCGAGCGAAACATAAGGTTCAATCGGGCAATGCTGGGCGTAGGGGGTTTCATAGGTGTCGTCAAAGGTGAAATCCGCCTCTTTCATGCCCTTTTCAAAGTCGCCGACTTCAGCGCCGACGCGGGCGACCAGATTCTTTTGGGGCTCGTAGGGAATCGGAATCGGCACATAGGCGTCCGGCTCATCGTGAATGATGGGCGCGCCTTCGGCCATGGCTTCGTCAATCGTGAAGACCGGCTGCAGCTTTTCGTATTCCACCTTGATGCATTCCAGCGCCGCCAGCGCCTGCTCTTCGGTTTCGGCGGCCACCGCCGCCACCCGGTCGCCGACAAAGCGCACCTTGGTGTCGAACATGAACGTGTCGTAGGGCGAAGGCTCCGGAAAACCCTGACCCGCGGTCGCGTGCGGAATGCGCGGCACATTGCCGTGCCACAGAACGGCCTTCACGCCGGGCATCTTCTCGGCTTCTGAGACGTCCATGGAAACGATGCGCGCGTGGGCGTGCGGGCTCCACAGCATTTTGACAACCAGCGCGTTGGGCGGCCTGAAGTCATCCACATAGGACGGCTTGCCGAGCGCCAGTTGTCTGGCATCCACTTTCGTGACGGAGTGATTGACCTGTTTGAAGTTGGCGGTTGGATTGCTCATGAGGGCCTCAGGGGTTCAGGGTTCAAGATAAGGGTTTCAGGATTTGGCCTTTGCTTTGTTGGCGGCCTCGCGGCGGGCGAGGACGGTTTGAAGGGCATCCCAGATTTTTTCGTAGCCCGTGCAGCGGCAGAGGTTGCCGTCCATGTATTCGCGGACCACTTCTTCGGGGTATGTTTTTTCGGCCTTCATGAGGGCTTCCGCCGACATAATCATGCCGGGGATGCAATAGCCGCACTGAACGGCCCCGGCGGCAATCAGCTCCTGCTGGAACTCCGAGGGCTTGTCGTGCGTGCCGATGCTTTCAATCGTGCGGATGTCGCGGTTTTCGGCCTGCATGGAGTAGAGCAGGCAGGAGTAAATCGCGCGCCCGTCCATCAGCACCGTGCAAGCGCCGCAGGTGCCCTGGCCGCAGCCGAATTTTGTGCCCTTGTAGCCCTCGCGCCGGAGCAGGTCCAGCAGCTTTTCGTCGGGCCGGGTGATGAACGTCTTCCGTTCGCCATTCAGGGTGAACGTCACGGTTTGGGGATTCTTCATCATTATTCGTTCCTCCCGCGGGCAAAAGCCGCCGCCCGCTCCAGCGCGTCATAAATGGTCACTTCCGCCAGGTGGCGGGAATATTCCGGCGTCATGCCCTCGCGTCCGCGCCAGGTCACATCGGCGTCCGCTTGGGCCGCCGCTTCCTTGAAGGTTTCCTCGTTCGCCTGCTGGCCGCCCAGCGCGGCTTCCACGGACGGCAGCCGCCGGGGGAAGGGGATGGCCCCGCCCGCCGCCACGCGCGCGGTCTTGATGGTGGAACCATCCAGCTCCAGCAGCGCGGCAATCGTCACTTGCGCAAACGCGGCTTCCGCGCGCACGACCTTGATGGAGCCAAAGCCGTGATGCGCCTTCAACTGCGGAATCTTCACGGACGTCAAAATGTTGCCATCCAGGAAGCGCTTGGCGGGTTGCTCCTTGAAGTATTCATCCGCCGGGAACTCTTCTTCGTCGCTTCCGGTATAAATGACCATGCGCGCATCCATCGCCAGCAGAATCACGGGCAGGTCGGCCCACGGGAACACCCGGCAGATATTCCCCCCGATGGTGGAAATATTGCGGATTTGGTGCGTGGAAATGCGCCGGCAAATTTCGTGCATGGCCCAGCGCGGCGCGCGGTAGCGCTGGATGTCGGCCAGCGATGTAGTGGCGCCGATGTTGTAATAATCGCCTTCCTCCCGGATGAAGGACAGGCCCAGGCTCATGATGTCCACGGCGGTGACCGGCGTATGGTCCTGCATGAAGTGCAGCGCCGTTCCGCCGGCCAGAATCATTCCCTCCCGGCCCAGTTCGCGAAGGTTCTCGTGCGCGGCCGACAAGCTGGCCGGACGAATAAAAGCACACAATTTCATAAGCAATCTCCTGAATAGAGGCAAAGCACGGCGCACAGTATAGGCCGCAATTCTCCCCGGATGAAAGAAAAAATTCAGGCCAGCGGCATTTGCCGGGTATAGCGTTTAACCCAATCCCGCTTCCCCGCGGAACGGGTCAGGCGCTTGGATTCCGCCGATGCCGGCCCAACGGCCCGTTTATCCTATTTTTCTTGTTAGACACGTGATTGCCGATGTTATTGCACATAAGCTTCCTGCGGCAAAAAACGATGCGTATCCGATCCGCCCGTCCTGCCAGACGGAATGAGCTTTGAAGAACAGGCCGACAGCCACAACCGCCCATGCCAACGCGAAGAAAATATCATGTATTCGGGGCATTTTCACATGATTGCCCTACGGCTGGTATGTAAGGGTTTCCAATATCTTTTTGACAGTGGACAAGTCATTCGTGTTTCTCAAGCCGCATGTATATTGACAGCCGATTTTGCCGACCATTCCGCTGCCATATACGCTCAACTGCATCATGCTTTCGCTGAGCTTGCGTTCGGTAAAGTAGAACGTGAGATCGGTGTTTTCCCCGCGTATGTTCCCTTCCTCCAGCACGGTGCGCCCAGACAAAAGCATCTGGTCGATGGCCTTGGTTTCTTTGAGATGTTTTACTGCCACGCAGTGAATGAGAAGAACCGTCTGATTGGTATTTTTTAGTTCAATGATTGTTTGCGGCAAGTCCGGGCAGTCTTCGTCTTCCACGCGGGCTTTTTGCATGGTCCATCCGGTGGGCACTTCAACGGTCAGGATGCCCGTGTCAGGTTTTCCATGCCAAAAAGAAATGTCCGATCCAGCCCAACTTGCTCCCGTCAAGCCTAGTAGTAGCATCAGTCCAATCCACAGATTTCTTTTCATATTTTTTCCTTACCGGGCAACATATTCATAAGGAGGGTCCATGCGAAAATCAACCCCTTTCCCAGCGCTTGGGGCGCTTGGCGTCTTCACGATCCCTTCCTGTACTTTCATGGCCCATTCGACCTCGGTGCGGGTACCTGCTCATATCGCTTCCGCCTGAAATGGGCACTCTTGCTCGTAACACCGGACAAATCACTTATTACCGACAGTTTCCCGCGGAATGGGTTGCTGAATCGGGCGTGTGGCGGTAGGATGGGGTTTATGAGATGGATGCGAATGATTTGGTTGGCGGCTTTGGTCCTGGCTGGGGGCGTGTGCGGTTGCGGTCGCGAGGCCGGCTTGTCTTCGGAGGAAGCTCCGGCTGCTTTTGTGGCGCCGGCTTTGTCCGGTGCGGCGGCTTTGGAAGAGGTGCGCCAGTTTGTGGAGCTTGGGCCCAAGGAGCCCGGCACGCCCGGCGCGGAACGTGCCGCCCAATATCTCGCGGAGCGTTTGGAACGTCTGGGCGTGGCCGCGGAAATTCAGGAGTTTCGCGACGCCAGCCCCATCGGTGAATTGACTTTTCGCAATGTCATCGGCCGCATTCCCGGCGCGGATGCCGAGGGGCGCATTCTCATGCTGGGGGCGCACTATGACACCAAAATCGGCATTCCGGATTTTCAGGGCGCGAACGATTCCGGTTCCGGCGTCGGCCTTTTGTTTGAAATCGTGCGCGCGCTGAAAACCGCCGAGGCGCTGCCGCTGGACATTTGGGTGGTGTTTTTCGATGGCGAGGAATGCCGCGAGACGTATGGCCCCAACGACGGCTTTCATGGCAGCCGCCATCTGGCCAAGACCATGGCGGCTGATGGCATGCTCAAGGATATTGCCGCGCTCATTTTGCTGGACATGGTGGGCGACCGAGACCTTACGGTCACCATCCCGCGCAACTCAACTCCGTGGCTGACCAGTCTGGTTTTCGACGCCGCCCGCGCGGAGGGGACCCGCAAGCATTTTCAGTTGTATCCTTATCCCATCGCGGACGACCACATTGCGTTTTTTGAGCGGGGCGTTCCCGCGATTGATTTGATTGATTTTCAGTTCGGCAGCGCGCCGGGCCTGAACGACTACTGGCATACGGCGGAGGATTCCATGGATAAAGTGTCGGCGGAGAGCCTCGCCATTGTCGGGAATGTCGTTTTGCGCNNCAGAGTTGTGCTTTTTTTTTGCGCGGGAGGCGAGTATAACCGATGCCGTATCCCAATTTGATTCAGTTTTTGCCAGTCAGGAAAAGAAATCATGTTTAATCCGCAGGACGAAGCCAGACCCATCCCGGAGCTGCGCAACTTGCAGGGCGAGCGTTTGCGCGCCNNGACATCGTCAAGCTGCCTTTCACGGTGAAGGGGGAATTCCGCGAGCAGTATCCGTTTGGCATGTTTGCGGCGCCGATGGCGGAGATTGTCCGCATTCACGCCAGTTCCGGCACAACGGGCAAGCCCACGGTGGTGGGCTATACGAAGGCGGATATTGACAACTGGGCGGAATGCGCCGCCCGCTCGCTGGCCTGCGGGGGCGCCACGGCGGAGGATATTGTGCAAATTGCCTATGGCTACGGGTTGTTCACCGGCGGCCTTGGCATGCACTATGGCGCGGAGCGTCTGGGCGCGGCGGCTTTGCCCATGTCGGCGGGCAACACGGAAAAGCAAATCATGCTGATGCAGGATTTTGGCGTGACGGTTTTATGCTGCACGCCGAGCTACGCGCTGCAAATTGCCGAGGTTGCCGAGCAAATGGGGGTGGACCTCAAAAAACTGCCGCTCAAATGCGGGCTTTTCGGCGCTGAACCCTGGACGGAGGCCATGCGGCGGCACATCGAAGACCTTCTGCCGCTGAAGGCGCTCGANNACCGGCCTTACCAAGGAGGGCGTGCCGCTCATTCGCTATCGCACGCGCGACCTCACGATGATTTACGCGGACGGCCCTTGCCCCTGCGGGCGCACCGGGCGGCGAATTGCCCGCCTTACGGGGCGCACGGACGACATGCTCATCGTTCGCGGCATCAACATATTCCCGTCGCAAGTGGAAGATGTGCTGGTGAGCATTGAGGGCGTCAAGCCGCAATATCTGATTGTGGTGGATCGTCAGGGGAATCTCGACACCATGGAAATCAAGGTTGAAATCAGCGAGGAGCTTTTCAGCGATGAAGTGAAAAAACTGGAGGGCTTGCGCGACAAGATTCAGCATCAGATTCGTGTGATGCTGAACATCAGCGCGAAAATCACGCTGGTGGAGCCGAAAACGATTGAGCGCTCGCTTGGCAAGGCGAAACGGGTGCAGGATTTGCGTAAACTAACCGGACAAAAAGGAGTGGAATCATGAAAGTTCGTCAAATTTCCATTTTTCTGGAAAATCGGTCGGGACGTCTGGCCGGCGTTTTGAGGGCGGTTGCCAACTCGGGCGTCAACATTCGGGCGTTGTCGCTGGCCGATACCAGCGATTTTGGCATTCTGCGGTTGATTGTGGATGACGTGGACCGCTGCGTCAACGGCTTGCGCGACACGGGGCACACGGTTTCGCTGACGGAGGTTCTCGCTGTGGAAATTCCGGATCAGCCCGGCGGGCTGGCCGGCGTGCTGGAAAAGCTTTCCGCCGCGAATTTGAATGTGGAATACATGTACGCGTTTGTCTGCCGCGCCACGGAGAAGGCGATGGTGGTTTTCCGCTTTGAGGCGATTGACGAGGCCATTGTCGCGCTTCAGAAGGCGGGCATTTCCATCGTTCCGGCGGAAAAGGTTTATACGCTGTAGGCCCTTTGCGCGCGCGCCGTGCGCCGCGCCGGCGGCGCGGCGGCTTCTCGGCTCTTGAAGTGGAGGCGTGGCGCGGGATAGGGTATGGTGCTATTGGAAAGGATTGCACATGCAACGGATTATGCTGAAATCGAAAATCCACCGGGCGACGGTGACGGGGCTGGAACTCGATTATGAGGGGAGCATCGCCATTGACCCGCTCTTGCTGGAGGCGGCCGATATTTTGCCGGGCGAGCAGGTGCAGGTGCTGAATATCAATAACGGCGAGCGTTTCATCACGTATGCCATTCTTGGCAGGCGCGGCAGCGGGCAGATGATGCTCAACGGCCCCGCGGCGCGGCTGGCGTATCGCGGGGACATCATCATTGTGGCGGCCTATGCCGCCGTGGAGGATGCGGAGGCGCGCAGATTCAAGGCTAGCGTCGTCAAGGTGGATGCCAAGAACCGCGTCGTCAAGGTTGTGCGGAAGTAGGCCGGGGCGCGCATGAGCCTATTCATCCGCGGCGGCGAGGTGGTGAGCGGGCAGGGGCGCTCGGTCGCGGATGTGTTGTGCGTGGATGGCCGCATCCGGCGCGTCGGGCCGGCGCTGGAGGCGCCCGCGGACGCGACGATTATCGAGGCGGCGGGCAAGCTGGTTTTTCCGGGTTTTATTGACCCGCACGTTCACGCCTATTTGCCGCTGGTGAACGTGACGGCGCATTCGGATTTTGCCAACTGCACCCGCGCGGCTTTGCTGGGGGGGACTACGTGCATCATGGATTTTGCCGGCGCGGGGCGCGAAAAAGATTTTGATGAGGCCTGGGGCGTTTGGACGGCGCAGGCGGCGGGGAGGGCGTCGTGCGATTATGCGTTCCACCTGATGGTGCGGGAATGGAACGCGGGCTTGCGGGCGCAGTTGGAGCGGCTGGTCGCGCGGGGGCTGAAGTCGCTCAAGATTTATCTGGCCTACAAGCCTTCGCTGGCCATCCGTGATGAAGATATGTTCCGGTTGATGGAGTTTGCCGCCGCCAACGATTTGGTGGTGATGGCCCATTGCGAAAATGCCGAGCTGATTCCCGTGTTGCAGCAGCGGCTGCTGGCGGAGGGTAAAACGGGGCCGGAATGGCACGAGCCGAGCCGCCCGCCGATGGTCGAGGCGGAAGGGGTTTGCCGGTTTCTGACGTTTGCCGCCGCCGCGCGGGCGAAGGCGTATGTGGTGCATTTGAGCTGCGCCGAGGCGCTCAGCATGGCCGACCGATTTCGCGACAAGCTGGAGCATTTGTACGTTGAGACGATGATTCAATATCTCACGCTCGACAAATCCTATGCCGAGCGGCCGGATTTTGAGGGCGCCAAGTGGATTCTTTCGCCGCCGCTGCGCGCCAAGAGCGATCAGGAGGCGCTCTGGCAGGCGCTGGCCGATGGCCGGATTGACACGCTGGGGACGGACCACTGTCCCTTCGGATTTGCCGAGCAGAAAACACTGGGGCGGGGCGATTTTACGAAAATCCCCAACGGCCTTGCCGGGGTGGAGGAGCGCATGATGCTTGCCTATTCCGCCGGCGTGAATGGCGGGCGCATCACGGCGGAGCGTCTGGTGCAGGTGGCCGCGGAGAATCCGGCTAAAATTTTTGGTCTGTGGGGACGCAAGGGGGCGGTGGCGGCGGGCTTTGACGCCGATGTGGTGGTGTGGGACCCGGCGGCGCGCCGGACGATTTCGCAGCGCACGCAGAGTTTGGATGTGGACTACAACCCCTATGAGGGGTTTGAGGTGGTCGGGGCGCCGGATGTCGTGACGGTGCGTGGCGAAGTGATGGTGCGCGATGGCGAATTTGTCGGGCCGACGGGCCGCGGGCAGTTGTTGCTGCAGGGCGGCGGGTCGTGAGGCAACGGAATAGCTGCGGCGGGCGCGGAGGGGGCGGGGCGCGTGTAGGGCGTTTTATAAAACGGTCTACACTTTTTTTGCTGCTGGCGGGCGCGGGCGGGGCGGTGGCGGGGGGGGCGGGGGCGGAAGCGGAGCCGTGGATTGTGGCGTGCGACTGGGGGCCGCTGGCGTCGCGGCTGGTGGACGCGGATGGGCATGTGCGCGTGCGGGCGGTTGGGCCATTTTGGGAGCGGGCGGAGAGCACGAACGGGTTGACGCTGGTGGCGGGGCCGCGTCCGCTGTGGGCGCGTGCGGCGGATGCGAACGCGGGGCGGGCGGCGTGGGATTTTGTCTGGCCGGTGGCGGCGGGCAAGAGCGCGGGGGCGGAGGATTCCTGGCGCTGGGGAGTGGCGTATTTCTTTGACCGCGACAGGGAGGACGCGGCTTCGCAGTATCGGTTTTGGCTTTTGCCGGTGTGGTGGCACGGGCGCGACGAACAGAGCGTGCCTTACATGGCGCTGTTTCCGGTTGGCGGCGAGGTGCGCAATTTTCTGGGGCGGGACAGCATCCGGTTCGCGCTGTTTCCGCTGTGGATGCAGGGGCGGGTGAAGTCGGCGCAAACGACGAGTGTGTTGTGGCCCGTTTATTCGCATTTGAAAACGGAGGATGGCCGCGTGGAGGCGCGGCGCGTTTTTCCGCTGTATGGACATTCGCGGGTGGAAGGGAAATACGACAATTACGCGGTGCTTTGGCCGTTTTGGACGCACGCGCGTTATTTTTATCCGCAGTCGCAGGGGACGGCGTGGGTGTTGTGGCCGCTGGCGGGGCGCGTGGATATGGATACGCAGCAGGGGTGGATGGCGCTGCCGCCGCTGTTTCAGCATGTGCGCAGCGAGCAGATGACGCGGATGTACGCGCCGTGGCCGTTTGTTCAGTGGCAGCGGGGGACGATTGACAAGACGTATGTTTGGCCGCTGTACGGGCGGCGGCGCGATGAGTCGCTGGAGTCGCGCTTCTGGCTTTGGCCGCTGGTGCGCAGTGAGCGGGATGTGGCGGGGCGTCAGCAGGTGCGGCGCTGGGTGGTTGCGCCGGTGTATCGGAATGTGACGGTGACGGAGGCGCCGGAGGCGGCCCAGCGGGCGCCGGGGCGGACGAGCAGTTGGGGAACGCTTGGGTTGCTGGCGGCGCGGGCGGCGGCGCGTCAGGAGGCGGCGGGCGCGGGGGAAGCGTCCGTGCCTGCGCCTGCGCCTGCGCCAGCCGCGGCGGCGGCGGAGCCGGGGCGGGTGCTGGCGAGCCGGGTCGCGCTTTGGCCGCTTTTTTCGAAGCAAATGGACGCGGAACAGCAGACGTATCGGTTGCGGATGCTGCATTTGTGGCCGGGGGCGGAGACGCCGCCCGTGGAGCGTAGCTGGGCTCCGCTGTGGACGCTGGCGGATTATCGCGTGAGCGGCACGAACAGCGATTTGGATGTGCTGTGGGGGCTGTACCGGCATACGCGGCGGGGGGAGGATGCGCGGGCTTTTTCGCTGTTCCCGGTTTGGCAGCATGAGCGGGCGGGGGGCGACGCGGCGCGCCGGTGGTCCGTGCTGAAAGGGTTGCTTGCTTACGACCGAACGGCTACAAATCGTCAGGTACGCTTTCTGTGGCTGGGGCGTTGGCGGCTGAAGACGCCCGCGCCTGAGGCTTTGGACGTGTTGGAAGAACCATGATTACGCGTGAACAACAAATTTATGACCCGCCGAGCAATTGGCTGGCCGCGCTGGGGCGGCGCATCATCGCCGCCACGCAGGGGACGGGGCGGGCGCTGATGCTGTTGCTGGGGGCGATGGCGTATGTGCCGTTTGCCTGCTCGCGCAAGAATCGCGCGGATGTGATGCAGCAACTGTATCTGGTGGGCATCAAAAGCCTCGGCGTGGTGACGGTGGTGGGGTTGTTCACCGGCATGATTCTGGCGCTGCAAATGGGGCTGGCGTTGCGGCTGTTTGATCAGGAGCATTTGGTTTCGACGCTGGTTTGCAACGGGGTTTTCCGGGAGATGGGGCCGTTTATGACGGGGCTGGTGGTGGCGGCCAGTGTGGGGTCGTCCATTGCGGCGCAGATGGGCACGATGACGGTGTCGGAGGAAATCGCCGCGCTGGATGTGATGGGAATTGCCCCGCAGCGCTATTTGATGATGCCGCGGCTGGTGGCGCTGGTGGTGATGCTGCCGCTGTTGACGGTGTACATGGACATGATTGGTCTGCTGGGAGGCGCGGTGGTGGGGGCGACCATGCTGGGGGTTTCGCCGGAAGCGTATTTTGATGGCGCGTTCCGCTACACCTACAACAAGGATTTGTACGTGGGGCTTTTGAAGGCGCTGGTGTTTGCGCTGATTATCGTGACGGTGTCCTGCTATCAGGGCTTTTCCACGAGGGAGGGCGCGGTGGGCGTCGGGCATGCGACGCGGCGCACCGTGATTGTTTCGTTCCTGCTGATTCTGATGCTGGGCTTTGTGGTCACGAGGCTTTGCTACCAATGATTCGCTTTGAAAATGTCACGAAGCGCTTCGGGCGCAAAACGGTGCTCGACCGGGTGAATCTGGAGATTCAGGCGGGCGAAACGTTCGTGATTGTGGGGCTTTCGGGCGCGGGCAAGAGCGTGAGTCTGCGGCACATGGTGCGGCTGCTGGTGCCGGAGGAGGGGCGCGTGTGGGTGGGCGAGGATTGCGTCAGCGAGGCGAGCGGGGCCGGGCTGGACCGCATTCTGCGGCGGTTTGGCATGTTGTTTCAGGGCGCGGCGCTGCTGCAATGGCTGAATGTGGAGGATAATGTCTGTCTGCCGCTGCGGCAGAAAACCAATTTGCCGGATGATGAAATTCGCCGCCGCGCCGAAGAAAAACTGGCGCTTGTGGGGCTGCGCGACGCGGGCGACAAGATGCCCGACAGCATTTCCGGCGGGATGCGCAAGCGCGTGGGTCTGGCGCGCGCGATTGTGACGCAGCCCGAAATTATTTTGTACGACGAGCCGACGTCCGGGCTGGACCCGGTGATTTCGCGGCAGATTGATTTGTTGATTGACAGTTTGCGGCAACGGTTGGGCGTGACGAGCGTGGTCGTGACGCATGATTTGTACAGCGCGTTGCAGATTGGTTCGCGGGTGGCCATGCTGCACGAGGGCCGGTTTGTGGAGATGGCTCCCCCGGCGGATTTCATTGCCTCCAAGCATCCGGTCGTGCGAGACTTCCTGCGCTCGCAAGGCATCGTGACGTTGCAGGATGTCCGGAAGGCGTTTGAAACATGAAGTTCAAGAAGCAAGTGTTCGTGGAAGTGACCGTGGGGCTGTTCACGGTGATTGTGCTTGGCGTTTTGCTGGCGCTGACCACCGTGTTGAGCGAGGAGCTGCTGTTTAAGAAATACACGTTTCTTGAGGTGCGCTTTGACCAGGTGAGCGGGTTGCGCACCGGCGACGAAGTGAACGCGCGCGGGGTGACCGTCGGCAAAGTGAAGCGGATTGAATTGCGGCCGGGCGGCGTGCATGTGTTTGTGCGGCTGGATACCGCCGTGGATTTGCGCGCGGATTATCGCATTACTGTGCAAAGCAGTTCCGTGCTGGGCGGGCACATGATTCGTATTGACGAGGGCAGCCCCGCCGCCGAGCCGGTGTCGCTGGATATGGTGTTGGAGGGCAGTTCACCGGCGGAGCTGATGGAGACGGCCACGCAAACCGTGCAGGACATTCAAAGGGCGCTCAATGAGGGCATTTTGGAGGATTTGCGGGCGTCCATGGCGCAAATCCGGCGGATTACGGAGAACGTCAACGAGGGCAGCGGCACCGTGAGCCGCCTGCTGAAGGAAGACCAGCTTTATGAGGACATCGAGCAAATTGTCGCCAACGTGCGCACCATCAGCACGGCCGTTGCCAGCGGCGAGGGCACCCTTGGCAAGTTGTTGAGCGAAGACGAGCAGATTTATCAGGATTTGGCGGCCACTGTGGCGCAAATCCGCACGCTGGCGGAATCCATCGGGCGCGGCGAAGGCTCCGTGGGCAAATTGCTGACCGACGACGAGCTGTATCACCAGATTCAAGCGCTGATGCGCGAAGGGCGCGCCACGTTGGATGATTTGCGCGAGACATCGCCTGTGACAACCTTCACCAGTATTTTCTTTGGCGCATTTTGAGCATCATGGCAGCGAACGGAGGCAGAATATGAGCAAGTGGCGATGGAACGGAACGGCCGCCCTGGTGGCGGCGGCGCTGATGGTGGCAACGGTGCCGGCGACGCCGGCGCGCGCGGACTCCGGCGACAGCTCGACGGGTGCGGCCATCACCGTGGGCCTGATGGTGGCGGTGGTGGCGGTTTATGGCCTGGTGGCGCTGCGGGCGGATGTGGACCGCTATACGCAAGGCGATGTGGACGCGGCGATTGCACGGGCGGCGCAGCGGGCGGAGGAATCGCCCATTGTGTTTCAGGCGGTGACCGCGCCGATGGCGCTGGAAGGCACGGACGGGGCGGGCGGCGGCACGGAAATTGCCGGCGCGACGGTTGGCTGGCGTCTGACGTTCTGAGCCGCGCGCGCAGGGTCGCGCGCCTCCGCGTGAGTTTGGCATGTATCGGTTGATTTTTCTTTCAGGACGCTACCAAGGCAAGCGTCTCGTCGTCCGCCAAGGCATCACCTGGCTGGGGCACGATTCGCAAAGCCATATTCCGCTGGCGGCCGAAGAAAATATCGCCGCCCGTCATGCCCAGCTCGAAGACACCGGCTCCGGCGTCTATCTTTCCCCGCTGGCGGATGACGCGCCCATCCGGCTCAACGGAGAACTCATCGCGGGGGCCGTCCGGCTCCAGCACGACGATGAATTTCTNNCTGCTGGCGCTTGGCATCCTCGCCACGGAAATCATCATCATCGCCTTCATGGTGAAATGGCCCGAGCGCCTGATTCTTCCCCAAAGCGAAGCCACCGATATTGCGCAAGCCGAAGTGATTCGCGTTCAACGCGAAGCCGAGAAGGAGGCCGAAGGCAGCGGCGCGGCATCCAGCCATGCCGCCACGGGCACCGTCGTGACGCTGCCGGGCACCTCCGGCGCTTCGACCGGCCAAACCGCGGAAACCGAAAAAGCCGCCGTCACCAACGCCGCCGCCGAAGTCTTGCAGGAGGCCGACTTCACCCCGGCGGAACTGGGCACCACGCTGACCAACCTGCCAGCGGCCACCCCAACGGATCCGCGGATTGAGCAAGCCCAGCGCCTGCTCTCAGAGGCAGTTGCCGCGATTCAGTTCGCGGACTATCCAACCGCCACCCGCCTCTTGAATCAGGTACACCAGCTTCAACCCGGCTACGCCCCCGCGCACGTCGAACATGCCCGGCTGCTTGAACTTCGCGGCGAGCTGGATGCCGCCCAGCAACGCTGGACGCAAATCATGGGAATGGTGGCGGAAGACTCCGCTATTCAGCATCTTGCGAAGAAGGAAAAACAACGCCTTGCAGACCTGCGCGCCCAACAAACGCAGGTATTGGCCACCCCCGCCACCGACACCCCGCCCGTCGCCCGCCTGCCGCGCCAGATTCGGATTGTCACCCCGCCCGTCGTTCAGAAAATGCCGGCGGATGCCAACGTGGAAGAAATGCGGATATTAAACGCGGAAATCGCGCTCGCCCCCGATGCTTCGCTATTCAAGGATGCCGCCGTTCAGGTTGTCGTCACCTTTTACGACATTACCACCGACGGGCAGATGCACCCCACGCGTGCTATCACCCACGGCCCGGCGCTGATTACCGGCGGGGTGCTCAGCGGTGGCAAGCCCTATCCCGTGCAAGCCACCTATGTTGCGCCTCCCGGCCTGCGCACGCGCGAAGCATCCGCCACCGGCCAGCGTTCTTCCTATTACGGCTTCACGCTGCACGTTTTCGCCGGACGAATCCTGCAAGATGCCATTGCCAAACCTAAAAAGCTTCTCGATCTCCCCATTCAGTTGCCCGCCGACCCCCACTGAGCGGGGGGTGGGTGGTGGCGGTGGGGGAGGGT
>MTKW01000280.1_pt1 | contig 15667 bp, 16 predicted proteins | sample 1042761 | NCBI WGS metagenome assembly MTKW01 (sample SAMN06205366, study PRJNA360243) | anaerobic digester metagenome | biome: Wastewater treatment plant; feature: Anaerobic digester sludge; material: sludge; isolation source: anaerobic digester fed with sludge from wastewater treatment plant ... | reverse complement strand
CTCAAACCCCCCTGGGCCTGAAGGCCATGGCTGAGATTAAGGCAGTCCACGGGGAACGGGACCAAGGCATTCAGTCAATGATTACCCTTGTGGTCATAAGCGCGGCAGGATTCTGCATATTTCCATCTGGTGTTATAGCCCTCAGGGCAGCCCTGGGGTCAGAGAGTCCTGCCATAGTCGCCGGGCCGACAGCAGTGGCCGGACTGGTAGCAACATGTGCAGGGCTAGTAGCCCACCGGTTCATTCGGGGACGGTCCTAATTTTTCACCTGAACGGAACAAGAAGGCCTGGTACGGGGCTGGTGGAACGCCGGGACGGTTCTAGCGTTTCACCGAGGTAAACAGAGCAAAAAAGCGGTTCTAGATGAAACGCAGGGACTGTCCCAATTTCTCAGTCTGGAGGTGACGAACATGTTTTTTCTGGCTAAATTGGGTGTATATGCGTTTCCTGTTCTTCTTATTGGTGTACCGTTATATGCCTGGGCAAAAGGGGTTCGAGTATACGAGACTTTCGTTAAGGGTGCCGAGGAGGGGCTGAGAATCGTCGTGGGGACTCTTCCGTACCTGGTAGCCATATTCGTAGGGATATCATGCTTTAGAGGCTCAGGCGCACTTGATATTGCCGCCCGGTATTTGAGCCGAGTACTTAAGCCCTTGGGTATACCGGCTGACGTACTCCCTTTGATAATTACCAGGCCTATAAGCGGCAGCGGAGCCCTTGCTTTAACCGGTGACATTCTGCGAACACACGGGCCTGATACTCCACTTGGGCTTCTTGCATCGATCCTTCAAGGCGCCACTGACACTACTTTCTACGTTGTAACCCTCTACTTTGGCTCAGTCGGGATCAGAAAGTCAAAACATGCCCTTGCAGCTTGCCTGATAGGAGATTTTTTCGGTTTTCTTACCGGATTTCTCATATGGAAAATGATGATTTTCTAGCCCAGCCAATTGATAAGCGACTAATTCAGGTAGCCTGCAGCCAATACTTATTTGCATCTCAAAGTAACAAGTACCAGTTCGGGCCGGTTGAACACCCTTACCTGGTAAAACCCGCTGTTTCCCAGGCCTCTGCTAACAACCATGGTAGTATTGCCTTTTGCATACAATCCTGCAGTATAGCGCGGCCTGAGACCCTGCCCGGGTGCTATAAGGCCACCGATTCCAGGCAGCCGTATGAGCCCTCCGTGTGCATGGCCGGTAAGCACCAAATCGGCGCCATAAGATGAATATGTATCCATGAGTTGGGGCCTGTGGGCCAGAAGAATAGTAAAGGCACCGGCCCCCACGTCGCCGGCGATCTGGGATAAAGTATGCTCATACTGCTTTTTTTGCTCTTGGCTTTCTGAGCCGAAGACTGACGGATCGTCCAATCCCGCTATGTATATCTTGCTGTTTCCCCTGGGATACTCCTGGACGTGGTTCCGCAACACTATGGCTCCGTAATCCTCGATTTGCCCTTGGACAGAATCAAACCGTCCCGACCATATTTCATGATTACCGGTGACGTAATATACCGGAGCCATGCCTTGTATTCCCTCAAGAAGGGCAATTGCAGGACCCCAGCTGAAAGATCTTTCATCAAATAGATCACCTGAAATGGCAATAAGGTCCGGTTCAAACTTGGAAATCTCAGATACAAGGACTGATTGGTCGTGGCTGTAAGTATTTCCGTGAAGGTCTGAAACAAGTGCTATTCTGAAACCATCGAATTCCGGCGGCATGTCTGCAAATGCAATTTCGTACTTTGTTACCTGAAGAGAAGTGTTCTCGATATGCAGCAAGAACGCCGCTATGCCTGCAATTGTAAGAACGGCAATCCGAAATGCGGATTTACCTGTGATAGTTGCCAAATCAGTTTTTCCTCCTAACACTTGCCTGTGTGCCTAAGACAACCAATATAATAGAGACGGTTAATAAGCTCGAAAGGTTCTGATAGATGAGACGGTTACCAGGGCAGACAGTATATAGGACCCTGCCATAACTGAGTCTATCAGAATGTGAAGGACAGGGGTGGGCCCTTATGGAAAGCGCTTACATGTGTGCAGCCGGTGTGCCGGTTTTTCAGTCTCTATCCCATGAGGAATTACAGGAACTCGGAAAATCAATGAGGCACAGGCGATACCGCAAAGGCCAGATAATAGCAGTCGCCGGAGAACCTGTAAAGTACCTCTTTGTAGTCGCCAGGGGCCGATTGAATCTGGTGCATACCGGCTCTTCGGGTAGGGAACAGGTGGTCAGAACTGCAGGGCCCGGCGAGTCATTTGGAGAATTGGCCTTGTTTACTCAGGCTGTTTTTGAAGGCGATTTGATATGTGCTGAAGATACGGAAGTCTGCCTGCTGCACAGAGATTCAGTTCAATTGCTGATGGCCCGAAATCCAGACGTGGCTTTGAAGCTAGCTGAAACCCTTGCCCATAGGCTTTCCAAGGCAGAAGGAGTTATAGCCAACCTAGGGCTGAAAGATGTCGGGCAGCGCCTTGCACAGGAACTCATGCTTCTCGCTGAGCATGGAGAAATGACTGACGCAGGCGTTGTAATCAAGGTGCCTGTTCCATGGGCAGAGGTTGCTGCTAGGATAGGCACCACACCTGAGACGCTGAGCAGGAGGTTAGGCGCTTTTGCAGATCAGGGTATTATCAGGCAAGAAGGGGCCAGGTTGTTGGTAATCCTTGATCCTGAGAGACTTAACCTCTTGGCAAAGACTTAGCAAATAGCCCCAATATCCTCATAATAATTGATCTACGTCAATGTCTGCATTTTCCTATTGTGGCATCATACTTGTGAAGCTCATTGAACCTCATCAAGCAAGGTTCAAATAGGGCCTAAATGAGGCTCAAATAAATGGGAGGTATTGACATGAAAAAGCAGATGATTATGCTCAGAAACCTCAATTGCCCTAACTGTGCCGCCAAGCTAGAAAAGGCACTTTCCAAAATGGAAGGGGTAAAGTCGGCTAAAGTCAGTTTCGGTTCAGGCACTCTCAACATCGAGTATGACAGCGAAAAACTGCCGGAAGATAAGATCAAGCAGATGATTGCGCAGTTCAACGTAGGGGTTGGCGCAGTTCTTCCAGGGCGCAGCATCTAGAAAGGAAAAAAGGCAAGGCTTTGCGGCATGGCATATGCCATTCCCAGGTTGTATCTGCAAGGGAGGCGTAAATATGGAATCCAGGCTTAAGGAGTTTCATGGTTGGGTGTTGACGAAGAGTGAGCTGCTGACGGTGATCTTGTCCGGGAGCCTCATAGCGCTGGCATGGCTTTTCCGTTGGTTGGGAAAAAACTCTGCCGGTTTCTACTGGCTTATGTTAGCAGGAGCAATTATCGCCGGAGTACAGGTAGCCAGGGAAGCTTGGGGCAGACTGATGGCAGGCCAGTTTTCCATACCGTTGCTGGTTACCATTGCTGCTGCCGGGGCCATTTGGATAGGTGAGATTTGGGAAGCGGCTGCAGTCACTTTTCTGTACGTTTTTGGGGGTTATCTAGAGAGCCTGACTCTGGCCAGGACCAGGGAAGCCCTGAGGGGCCTTGTAGACATGGCGCCAAGGCTTGCTAGGGTAAAGCGGACAAACGAAGCCGGGTACACAACTGAGGGAATCGTAGTTATCCCGGCCGAAGAGGTTGAAGCCGGTGAGATTGTACTCGTACTTCCAGGGGATAAGGTGCCTGTTGACGGCAAGGTCATTTCCGGAAGGGCTTCGCTGGACACTGCCGCCTTGACAGGTGAACCCCTGCCTGTTGAAGTTGGAAAAGGCGACGATGTATTGGGCGGCTCTGTAAGCATGAACGGCCATATTGAAGTAGTGGCTGAGCGGGTTGGGCCTGACACTACTTTTTCAAAACTGGTATACCTGGTGGCAGAGGCCCAGGAGCAAAAACCGAAAGTTCAGAAGATGCTTGACCGCTTTGCACGCTGGTACACTCCACTGGTTATATCTGCTGCAGCAGTCCTGTACCTGTTGACAAAAGAAGCCGAGATTGCCCTGACCTTCCTGGTAATAGGATGCCCGGGAGCCCTTGTGGTAGCTTCGCCTGTGGCTGTAGTTGCAGGGTTGGGGAAGGCAGCCAGGCAAGGAATTCTCATCAAAGGCGGCGAACGGCTGGAGCGCATAGGAAAAGTCGATGTTGTGGCGTTCGACAAGACAGGAACCCTGACTCTAGGCCGGCCCAGAGTGTCATCGGTCATTCCTTTCGCTGAAACTGGCAGCGCCGGGACTGCCGGTTGGGCTACCGCTGTTGAAGTGCAGTATAATACCGGCCCTTCCGGCCATTGGGCTGAGAAGGATATTGTTGCATATGCTGCTGCAGCAGAGTTGCGATCGGAACACCACCTTGCAACGGCGATATTGGCTTATGCCGGAGAACATGATATATCGCCGGTTCGGGCCACAGATTGGGTATTTGAACCCGGCCTGGGCGCCACTGCTGTATCTGAAAAAGGCGAAATCCTGGTTGGAAACAGAAGACTCCTTGAATCCAGGAATGTGAACCTGTCTGACCAAGAACAGGCTGTAATCAGAGGCCTTGAAGCAAGGGGCCAGACCACTGCTCTGGTAGCTCTTGGAGGAAATGCGGTTGGAGTTATCGGAATTGAGGACCCAATCAGGCCAGAAGCGCATGGCCTAGTCGAAAGCCTGCACAAGGTAGGTATAGAGAAAACAATGATTTTGACCGGAGACAACCTGGGTTCTGCTGATCGGGTAGCAAAGGAATTGGGAATCGATTATGTNNGACGCCCCGGCTCTTGCAGTGGCCGATGTAAGTATAGCAATGGGTACGTCAGGGACACAGGCGGCCATAGAGACAGCAGACATTGCGCTTATGACAGACCGGCTTGAGAGGGTGCCATATTCTATAGATCTGAGCCGAAAGATACTGAATGTTGTAAGGCAAAACGTGGTTTTCGCAGTTGCTGTAGTGCTGCTGCTCCTGGCCGGAGTAGTAGGGCGGGTTGTTTTCTTAAGCGGAGGAATGCTGGTTCACGAAGCAAGCGTTCTTCTGGTGATTGCCAACGGAATGAGGCTTATGAAAGATCGAAGCCTTTCAGGCAGGAATCAGACTGTTTAGAGAGAACCATATTTGAAATGACCGAACTTTGCCGAGCCTGGAGCCTTGCTGTGCAGCAGCCACAGCCCTCATTGCGGCCAGGCTGCCGGCGAGATGGGGGAAGCGGCTTGAAAGGCAAAAAACAAGTAAGCGGATATAACCGGCAAGGATGGAAATCCTATTGAAGGCGCTACAGTGTATCTCAAAGATGCTAGTTTCAATGATGTTTACACTGCTCAAACTGACAAGAACGGAAGATATGCAATGCAGGTTGATCCAGGGCACTATCCTTTCTTAGCGGCAGTCAAGGGCTATGCCGACGAAGACCCCAGACAAGATAACTGCCTAAGGGTAGAAATCACAGATAGGAANNATCTCCTGAGCCCACAGCATAGACTTGCCGTTGTATAGCCTGTACATGAGTGATATTATCATAGGTGGCTACTCATCGTTGATGAGCGAAAAGATAGTTCTGTTCAAAATTACTTACCAATTGGAGGTACACAACATGAAGATTGAGGAGAAGTTAGCAGAACTGGGTTTGACCCTTCCCCAGGTCCCTGCCCCGGTAGCAGCATATGTGCCTGCAGTCAAAGCAGGTAGATGGGTATATGTATCAGGGCAGACTCCGTTCAGAGATGGCAAACTGCGGGTAACAGGCAAGCTCGGTAAGGACGTTTCTATCGAAGATGCTTACGAAGAAGCAAAGCAATGTGCCCTTAACATTATGGCGGCTGTAAAAAGCGTTGCAGGTTCTCTTGACAATGTTGAGCGGATAGTCAAAGTTGTAGGGTTTGTAGCTTGCACNNTGAAGATAGTCGGTGAGTCTTCCGCACCTATAGGTGCTTGGAGGCTGAGCAGGTTAATGCAGGATGAAGGCCTTACAGTATCTGAGGCAACTGCCGGACGGCTCTTAAGGTCTCTGGAAGATAATGGCCACGTACGTCCTGAGGGTAGGGGAGGCAGAGTCATCACCCCTGAGGGTAAAGAAGCCCTCAGAGAGTGGTTGAACACTCAGGCAAGGAGCAGATCCCACAATGCCTTTGTTGAAAGCCTTAGAATTCGTGACCGCCAGGAACTTATAGATGTGCTCATTGCCCGAAGGGCAATCGAGACTGAGACTGCATATTTGGCAGCTCAGAATGTAACTGAACGAGATATAAGGAAACTTGAAAGGATAGTTGAAGAGCACGAAAATCTCCTCCTTTCGGGCGGTTCAGGAGTGGAAAAGGACGTTGAATTCCACCGCGCCCTGGCCGAAGCCGGGAAAAACCGGGTGCTTATGAGCGCCCTTGACGTAATTCACCATGATCCTCAGGTGGGACAGGCTTTAGAGTATATTAGATCAAAAATAGGGTCCAGAATGGTTGAGGATCACCGACGCATTCTTGCTCAAGTAAAGCAAAGGGACAAAGAAGGCGCCAGACAGGCAATGGTTCATCATATTGCCAGCGTGATTAGAGACGTAGATAAGTATTGGGCAGAGATCGCAGGCCCTCAAGGGGGAAAAGAAGATGTCGGTCAAAGACCGGATTCTTGACGGATGTGACCTTGAAACCTTTATTATTTGCAGCGATTTGGAAGAAGGAAAATCTTTGGGTTTGAGATTGATGGCAGAACTTGGGTTTGAAGATGCCGATATTGTGTTTTGCGAAATGGGAGGCCCAGGTGTGAGAATCAGGCTAAGGGGTTATGTATACAGGCCAGCAGCAAATTACAGGTGGTACAGCCAGGAGGTGGAGCACAATGAAGCAGGAAGATAAGAACATGCCCAAGCCGCAAAGTGTTCTGCTAGCTCCTCTTGATCCTGTCCACGACGTAGGACTCAAACTTATTCGCAGAAAACTTCTTGACAGAGGACACAATGTTACCTTACTGCCGCCTGATTTGTCCCCTGAGGAAATAGTTGCCCGTGCCACTGAACAAAAACCTGATTTCCTTATGGTAAGCAGAGCCCTGAGTTACGGCACTTCAGAACTCCTGGCCAAATTTGCAGACCTTTGTGATGCTTCAGGATTAAGGGAGACAACCAAGCTTGTAGTAGGCGGCCTGAGCATGAGGCCTGAAATGGCACAGGAGCTCGGGTTTGATGCAGGGTTTGGGCCTGACACTCCGGTAGAGGCTTCAGTGGCATATGTAGAAGGTAAGGAAATTAAGCTTACTGGTGGGAGCAGGCCTGAAGCCAAAGTTCATCTCACCGAAGGTTTCACTTATAGATTTCTTGACAAAGAAATCGGCGATCTGTGTACGCAAATAGCGCAGGGGCTCATAGATTGGGCAGATAAACACACAAGCCCGGGAATCGAAAGGGCATATCTTAGGCTTAAACTGGAAGATGCAAGGCGCCGGGGGGCAACCAAAGAACTAGAAACTCTGCGCAGCAAATATGCAGATCTTACATCAGGAGAAGTTAAGCGGTGGTACCTTACAGGTGAACCTGTATCACATACACGGCCTCTTACAGAAAAAGAGGTCAAGGAAATTGGCTTATTAAGAGACAAGGCAAAGAGAATGGTATGTCCCGGAACACAGGACATACTTAACGACTATAACGTATTCGTGCAATACGGGACCGGCTGCCCTGAATTCGATGCGTACCATAGCAATATGTGTATTGCCTGGGGGGCAAGGGGCGTAATCCATTTTGACCCATCGTGGGGAGCCAGGACTGAAGGCCTCTTGGAGCAAGCATGGAGTCACCAGCAGGACGGAACAGTCCTTACTCTTGACAATCTAAGACTTATCAAAGAAGCACTTCTTCCCGGAACCATGTGGCAGGTAAGGGCTCACAGAGGCCTCAATACTCCTGAGACAGTGGTGTTGGCCCACCTGTCAGGTGCTGACCTTACAAAGATTAACATTGTTTACGGGAGCCTTGGAGCCGGTACCGATCCTGAAAGGTTGGCTGTAGACGGTGTTGAGTCTATGAAACTGGCCGCTAAATACAATCTTCCCTATGACGTAGTCACCAACGAGGAACTTTGCGGAGTCCCTGCTGCTAAAGCATTTGCAGGCATGTTGATTGTGGCTACTACAGGAGTGCTGTTGGGAGGCCGTCCGCTACTACAGCCCTTGTTTGCAAATTCACCTGAAGCCATCATTACCGGAGTAACTGAAGATAACTTTGTTGACTTCAACGTGGCGAAAATGAGGGCCCTTTCGTCTATTATTGATGCTCCAATATGGCCTGGAGCTCCGGTTGGTTTTCTAACCCAAACGCAGGATAGGTGCCAGTCTTCGGCAATGACAGCTCTTCATGCGGCATTGGCTCTGGACTTAGGTGGGACAGCAGTGACCATCGCATCGTCAGATGAGGCTTACGCAGGTGGGCCTATTACGGCTCCTGCCCGTGTAGACACTCTGAAAGCAACGGCAGCTGCTCTTAGGTTCTTTGGCCATGCAGGAATTTCTGCTACAAATAACGCTGAGAAAATGACAGATGATCTGAGAAACGGCATCTTGAAGGTGCTTCAGGATGTCGCTAAGCGTGGCGATTTTGTGGCCTCGCTCTATGAAGGTATTCTCGGGGACAGAGACGATGGGGCTTATCCTGGCAGGGCAGGCAAAGGTACTGTCACTGCAAAGGAGTAGGCAGCATAAGGAATTTGTGGGCAGGGCCTTCAGCAGATGCTGAGGGCCATTGCCTTAAAATAGAAACACTGGGGCTCCGGAGGGGAACCCTGACGTTATTAACCGGTAGTTCTCCTTTTCAGGGCAACGATACAGATTTCGACTCAGAAATGGTGGATGAATCATATGAGAACTATTGTTGGCATTTCAGGTACTGCCAAGAATACCGGAAAAACTACTACGCTTTTGGAAGTAACAAAGTTCTTTCACCAGAAGAGCCACGATATCTTCCTTACCAGCATCGGGTATGATGGCGAGGACTTTGATAACATAACAGGCTTGCCTAAACCCAGAGTGCTGGTTCCTCAAGGTGCTATGGTGGCAAGCGCATTGCCGCTTTTGGAATCATCGCCTGCCAATTTCGCTGATTTGAAAGATACAGGTGTCCGGTGTGCCCTTGGCCGTATTTTTACAGGACGAGCCCAGTCAGGAGGGAAGGTTGTTCTGGCAGGGCCTACAAACACCAGGGATCTGCTTTCTGTAATAAATTACGCGCCGGAGAATGCTACAGTCTTACTAGATGGGGCGTTTTCAAGGCTTTCCCCTATGGTGGTGGCAGATTACTTAATCCTGGCAACAGGGGCTGCAAGGAGTAAGGATTCCCACCGAATAGCCAGAGAGGTAAACGCAGTGTTCAAGGTTATGTCTTTACCTGTGGCCCACAAGGGTACCTGTCGTAATGGTGAAACCTCTTGTGATACGCCTGAAACTGCTCTTGAAGAAGAACTTATTGACGTACAAGGAGGCTTGTTTCTTGCCGGGCAGGGCCAGGAATTGGGATGGCGTCTCAACGGGAACAAGAATATCAGTGTTATTCGAGTTCACGGCATAATAAACCCAAAGGTCTTGCAGGAAGCTCTTGACGAACTAGATTTGAGGCAGGAAATAGGGGCTGCAGCCAGATCACTTACGTTTATCTTTGACCACCCTATTATGCTCTTGCTGTCAGGCGACGCATTGCTGTGGGAACATTTGCTAAGTGCTCTTTCTAACATTGGATGCCAGGTAATGGTACGAAACTCAACTGAGCTCTTAGGGGTTACCGTCAACCCATACTTACCGTCTCAGTCAGGAACAGGCAAGTACGTAGCTACTTATGTACCTCCGCACAACTTTATAGAGGATATAAGGGGTCTTTCCCTTGCGCCTTGTACGGATATAATACTGGAAGGGCCGGGTAAACTGTATTCCTGGCTTGAAAGACTGATCTAAAGGTCCGGAGGGATGGTTGGCTTGAGTGGTACCCGTGGCCGAACAGGATCCCAGAGGATTTCAAAGTTTTTAGCTCAGGCGGGCGTAGCATCGCGGCGCCATGCTGATGAACTGATTGAACAAGGCCGGGTTACGGTCAACGGAATTCAGGCAGTATTAGGACAACAAATAGTTCCGGGAAAAGATGAAGTCTGTGTTGATCGAAAGCCGGTCAGGCAAAAAGAACCTTCTGTCTATGTAATGCTCCATAAGCCAGAAGGTTATTTGTCTTCTTGCTCTGATCCTTTTGGCCGGCCTGTTGTGCTTTCTCTGATCCCGGAAGTAAGGCAAAGAGTTTTTCCGGTAGGGCGGCTGGATCAGGATGCTGAGGGTTTGCTGGTTCTCACAAACGATGGAAACCTGGCTTATATTCTCACTCACCCGAAGCATAGGGTTATCAAGGAATACGTTGTCGAAGTATCAGGAATACCAGACAATAGGAAGATTGCTGCCTTGCTTTCAGGTATAATCATAGAAGGTAAAAAAGTGGATGTAGATTATGCAAGGTTCCTGGATAGTCAAGAGGGCTCTTTGCGAATTCTGATAGGGGTTCACGAAGGGCAAAAGCATTTGGTAAAGCAGTTATGCCAGGCTGTAGGTTACAGAGTAAAGCGGCTTATCAGAACCAAGATGGGGCCCCTTACTCTTTTGGGGCTTGCCAAGGGAAAATGGCGCTATCTCAAAGATAAAGAAGTTGCAGCCTTGTACAATGCGGCGCGAATAGGGCGGGAAGGAGAGCACAATGCCAGAAAAGAGCAGGATTATGTTTCACACAGACGACGATGTTAAGGCCTTTACTCCTGAACAGGACAGATTGTTTTCTGCCACCCACGATGAGATCCTCTCAGGGGCTACGGCTGACGTTTACTTTGTGAGGACTCAAGAGATATTGGTTCGTGAAGGCAAGGCAGATACTGTGGTTACTGCAGAGATATTTGCAAGCCGGCCCGGTGTTCTGGCAGGTATGCCTGAGTGTCTGTATTTACTTCGAGGGCTGCCACTTGAAGTCTGGGGGCTTGAAGAAGGGGAGACATTTGAGGCCAAAGATCCGGTCTTGAGAATCACGGGCCCTTATTCACTGTTTGGCCCTTACGAGACTGCCCTCCTTGGAATCCTGGCGAGCTCGTCTGCCTGGGCTTCGCGGGCACGTGAATGTAAAGAAGTAGCAATGGGCAGGCCGTTTTTCTGTTTTGGCGCAAGGCACATTCATCCTGCTGTAGCTCCGGTTATGGAGAGGGCCGCAGTTGTAGGCGGAGCCGACGGTGCCGCTTGCATACTGGGAGCTAAGTTCATGGGCCTTGAGCCTGCTGGGACTATTCCTCATGCCTTGGTTTTGATTATAGGTGATACTGTAAAGGCTGCCATGGCTTACAACACACACATGCCCAAAGATGCACCAAGGACAATTCTTGTAGACACGTTCAAAGATGAATGTGAAGAAGCACTGAGAGTAGCCGGAGTTCTAGGGCAGGAAATGGGCGGAGTCCGTCTTGATACTCCTTCTGAGCGCGGCGGAGTAACAGATGACCTGGTGAAAGAGGTTAGGGCACGTTTGGATATGTCTAGGTTCAACCATGTTAAGATTTTTGTTTCCGGCGGGCTTACTCCTGAGAGAATGACTCAACTGGCAGCTGTAGGGGCCGATGCCTTTGGCGTCGGGAGCTACATCTCTGCCGCAAGGCCAATTGATATGACTATGGACATAAAAGAAATCGAAGGCAAGCCGGTTGCAAAGAGGGGACGGATTCCAGGCATCACCCATAACCCCAAACTTAAGCGGTTTCTGTAGCCAGGCATGAAATAGAGCAAGAAACCGGTGGAAGACTTGGTTGCAGGAATCATCGGGGCGGCCAAGTCTAATTTATGTGTGGGCCAGAACCGGAAAGTTAGAAACGGGGCGATCCCGGCCCTGAGGGCCATACTATGATTCCATAAACCCCTACAGCCATGCCGCCCAGGGACACATACCTTATCAACTGGCACACATTGCCTGCGAATTCCCTTTCAAAGTTTGTGTTGGCCAGAACTACGGGGTAAGGCAGATCCTTTGGAGGAGCNNAAACACTATTGCCCAGCCAAGATCCTTGTCTCGTTGAAATAGCAATTTGGTGCCGGCCTCCCCAGAGTGGTTCTAAGAGGAGTATTTCCAGGTGATAGGCCGGATTAGTCGTTGGATTTCAGGGAAAATTTTTACTCATTCTTCTCAGGCTGCAATCGGATTTTACTGCAATGTTTTGCACGCAACATGAAATAGCCAGTCTATTTACAGATAGTTTGNNATGGGAAGGATGGAAAGTATCCCCAGCCCCCATAAAATGGTAGAGGAGCGCGAACAATGAGAAAAATCCCCGTGTTACTTCTGGCGATTGTTATGTTTGCTGCGGTGTTGACTGGATGTACCACCGAGAAAGAACCTGAGGTAAGCTATTGGGATGTGTACAAGTCTACATTTTCTGGCAGCCTCACAACGCTGAATCCCTTTACACTTAGTGGAACATCCCAATATCGCTACATTGCCAACATCATCGAGGGCCTTGTAGAGACAGACATCTACGGCCGCTTTATGCCCGCGTTAGCTGAGCGTTGGGAAACTAATGAGGATACATCTGTTTGGACTTTCTATCTGCTTGAAGGGCAGTATTGGGTTGATCACAGCGGCGAAAAGACTCAATGGGAAGTTACGGCGCAAAACTTTGTTGACTCACTGCAATTCGTGGCTGATCCTGCCCATGGGGCTAAGAATTTTAGCACCATCAGAAATGTTGTAAAAGGCCTGGCTGATTATTATTATGATCTTGCCGATATCGACGACGGTAAGGATATTGGCAAGACACGTGACGAAGTAGTTGCATCCTTTGGCGATACTGTTGGCGTCAAAGCGCTGGACCGCTATACTCTGGAGTATACCTTGACGGGCCCAACACCGTATTTTCTTTCTTATGCCTGCCTGGAGCTGTTCTTGCCTATCGAGCAGGAATTCATCAATCAGTCCGGAGACGATTTCGGCACAAGCAAGGAAAACCTCTTGTATTGCGGCGGCTACTACATATCTGAGTGGGATCGTGACAAATTGGTTGTTATGACCAAGAACGAGCATTACTGGGACAAAGAACGCATTACGCTCAAGTCGCTGAACTTCGAGGCAGTGGCTGACGGTATCTCAGGGGTGGAGCTTTTCCAGCGCGGTGAGATCGCTACCACGTCGCTGAGTTCTGAAGAATTGAGCAGCATCAAGTCTACCGAGTGGGAGGACTATGTCTATCTTTCTGACAAGACGCTGACTACATATTGGTTTACCTTTAATTTCAAATCCAGAAACCCGGAATTCCAGACGGCTGTGCAGAATCTTAACTTCAGGAAAGCGCTATATGCGGCTATCGACCGTGTTACTCTTTCGGCTATCTGGGAACCGGAAAATCCTGAGTTCTTTTGTCGTTATACTTTGCTGCCGGAAGGCTGCATGTTCGACGAAAATGGCGTAGACTACACTGACTATCCAGGCCTTGCCGACTATAAGAACGGCCAACCTTTCAATGTAGAACTGGCCCGAGAGCATATGGCAAGAGCCATTGCCGAACTGTGCGATGCTGATGGAAACATTACCGGTGTGAAACCAGGCAAGGTGGATATGCTGCCTATTGACGAGTTTACGGTAGACGGTAAGCTGCCAATTGACATCCTCTATACCTCTGGCAGTAGCGAATCCGAAATGAAGAAGGCATTGCTTGTCAAAGAAATGCTGACAACCAACCTTGGCAGCGAAAATGTTAATGTAATTCTTGGCTTTTCTAATACCAGTTTCAGCGACGAAGTATGGGCGTTGGCTAACTGGGATCTGGTAGATGATTCCTACGGTTTCCGTTACGGTGATCCATCGGCCAACCTGAACCGTATCACTACTGATGGCACTTTGAACGACAGTGAATATGAGGTGCCTGAGTTTGATGCGCTGGTAGAAAAAGCTAACAGAATCTACACTATCAACGAGCGTTTTGCGGCATTCGCAGAGGCTGAGTTATGGATGTTGGATAATGCCATGATCATTCCATATATGACCGGCGGAGGTTCTTATAGAATGACCCGTTTGGTGCCGTATACCACTCCGGCTGGCTACTTTGGAATGGCTAGCTACAAGTTTAAGGGTGCCGTTATTCAAGATGCGCCTGTAACTAAGGCGCAGCATGCCCAACTGAGAGAAGAGTACGAGGCAGCAGTGGCAGCACTTGCAGGAAAATAATATATAAAGGCGGTTTGTTACCATGAGGCGTTATTATCTGTCCAAACTGGGACAAGCTCTGGTCACTATCGCCCTGGTTGTGTTGGTAGTCTTTACGTTGTTGCGATTTATGCCGACTACAGGCTACTTTACCAAAGAAGAATACCGGGAGATGGACGATGTCGCCAAGAACGCATATTTGCGAAGTATTGGGGTGTTGGATCCCACTCTCGTACAGTTGAAAAACTTCTTGGTCAAGCTTTCTCACGGGGATTTGGGGCGCAGCATGACGCTGTACCCCAAATCCCAGATCAAAGACATCTTAAGTGACAAGATCAAGTACTCAGTAATGTTCAATGCGTTCAGCTGGATAGTTTCGGCGGCAATTGGTATGCCTCTGGGCATCGCCATGGCAAAGAATAAGGGAGGCTTCATAGACAGCGCAGGCACAGCCTACGTGGTCGCTGTTCGCTCTGTTCCTTCGATTATCATTCATTTCTTTGTACAGGTCTATCTTTCAAGGCTGTTCAAACTGCCTATGTTGTTTTACATTGACCGTCCCATGTCATGGATTCTGCCAACGGTTTCTCTTTCCCTAGGCAGCATAGCCGGATACGCTATCTGGCTTCGCCGGTACATTGTGGATGAGGAGAACAAGGACTACATCAAATTCGCCCGGGTTAAGGGCCTTTCACAGAACTACATTATGGTCCGCCATGTGTTTAGAAATGCAATCGTGCCTATTGCCATAAACTTCCCATCGGATTTGCTACTCTTGATCTCAGGTTCATTGATCATAGAAGGCCTGTATTCCATACCCGGAATGGGAGGACTGCTGATCAAATCTATCCAGGCTTTGGACAATAACCTGGTCCAAATCCTGGTACTGATGTTTTCTACTCTGTCAGTGTTCGGCGTGTTCCTGGGTGATATTTTTGTATCGTTTGTTGACCCCCGTATTAAGTTAACCGACAGTCCGAAGTAAAAGGAGCCGGCGTTATGGAAGCAAAACAAGCAATAGAGTTTGAGGGCCTGTCCGATGACCTGTTTACGCGGGCCGAGTTTCGCGAAGACCTGGTGGAAGAAACGGGATTTTCAAACTACTCTTATTGGCGCAGCACAATCCGGACTTTCTTCAAGAGCCCTTTTATCAAGATCATCGTGGCAGCAGTTTTGGTACTCGTTATTTTCACCTTCATTTTTCCCTACGTTTCTGACGCAGATCCATATCAGGTATCGCTGTCGATTAAGGATTGGAACCAGTCTCCCTCTAGGGAGCACCTTTTCGGTACTGACGGGGTAGGACGTGATATTTGGGCCCGGGTCTGGTACGGTACTCGAACCTCGCTGCTTCTGGCCGGGGCTGTGGCAGTGCTCGAGGTAGGTATCGGTGTCATTGTTGGCGCAATCTGGGGTTATTACAGGCAACTGGATACCTTGATGTTTGGCATCTACAATACAATTACCAATATTCCGTCCACCATATACCTGGTGCTTATAGCTTACGTCATGAAGGCCAGCATAGT
>MTKW01001190.1_pt1 | contig 15676 bp, 15 predicted proteins | sample 1042761 | NCBI WGS metagenome assembly MTKW01 (sample SAMN06205366, study PRJNA360243) | anaerobic digester metagenome | biome: Wastewater treatment plant; feature: Anaerobic digester sludge; material: sludge; isolation source: anaerobic digester fed with sludge from wastewater treatment plant ... | reverse complement strand
TTGATAATGTTTTCCTGCAAAGTGAAAACGCGAAAATTGAAATGTTAAACGTCACGATTAATACTTTCGGAAAAACACAGTATCATCAATACGATATCCATCACCGGGCCCCGCGCACATTCTCGATGATGAATAATTACGGAATAAGCAAGCGCCGGTCGGTTTTGGACATTAAAAGCAACGGCATTATCGCGAAAGGCGCTAAAAAAGCTTCATTAACGCAGAAGACCAAGGGCTTGATTCTTGGCGATGACGCGCATCTTGCCGCTAACCCCTTTTTGGAAATCGACGAACATGACGTCATTGCCTCGCACGGAGCTTCCATCGGGGCTATTAACGAGGACGAATTGTATTATTTAATGAGTCGCGGCCTTACTTATGCGAACGCGGAGAAGTTAATCGTCTCCGGTTTCATCAACCCTTTTTTTAACGGCCTGCGCGACGACAAATCGATTGATTATATGAAGCGTAAGATTAATCAGAATCTTTAGGGGTGAAATAAATGTTTAATGTAAAAAAGATTAGGGATATGTTTCCGCTATACCGGTTATATCCCAATCTTGTCTATTTGGACAACAGCGCGACATCGCTCACGCCGCAAATCGTTATGGATAAAATGAACGAATATTACAGTCAGTACGGCGTGAATATTCATCGCGGAGTTTATAGTTTAAGCCATCGGGCGACCGAGGAGTATGATAAAGCCAGGAAAACAATCGCAGGATTCATAAATTGCGATCCTTCCGAGCTAGTGTTTACCAAAAACGCCTCCAACGCCTTAAACATGATCGCGCTGATGTATGGGGATAAGTATATAAATGAGGGCGACGTTATCGTCACGTCCGAGTTGGAGCATCACAGCTCGTTTTTGCCTTGGCTTAAGTTAAGTCAAAGAAAAGGAGCGGTTTTGCGTTTCGTCCCCCTTAACCGCGACGGTCGGATAACCGCGGAAAATTTCCGGAAAGTCATGGACGAGAAAGTCAAGGTCGTTGCCTTAACTTACGTATCCAACGTAATGGGCTACATTACCCCGATAAAAGAAATAATCTCCTTGGCACATCGCAACAACGCCGTCGTCATCGTTGACGCGGCGCAGGCCGCCGCGCATATTAAAATTGACGTAAATGACTTGGATTGTGACTTTTTAGTTTTTTCCGCGCACAAAATGCTAGGCCCTACCGGGATCGGCGCTCTTTACGGGAGGAAGCGAATATTGGAAACCCTTGACCCGTTGGAATACGGCGGCGACATGAACGCTTCCGTTAGCAAGGATGAAGTTACTTTTAAGGACGCGCCGTTCCGCTTCGAAACGGGAACTCCCCCGATAGCCGAGGCCCTAGGCTTTGCCCGCGCCGTCGAATATGTTAACAGTATCGGGTTGAAGGACATCGCTCGCCACGGGCAAATGCTTCACCAATACGCTATCGATCGACTCGCGGGTTTGCCCGGCTTAAAGTTATATAACCCCGGGGCAGAAATACCGATCATTAGCTTTAATATCGAGGGAGTTCATCCCCATGACGCGGCGACGGTTTTTGATGAAAACAATATATGTCTTAGGGCGGGCCACCATTGCGCCCAACTAGTAAGCAAGTGGTTGGAATGCATGGGAACGCTACGGGCGTCATTTTACATTTACAATGATTATCGGGATGTCGACAAGTTTGTCGAGACCGTTAAGGAAGCCGTGAATTTTTTCAGGAAAGTATCGGGTGAGCATTATTGAACAATTTAGAGAATTTATACCGACAAGTCATTATCGAACATTATAAATACCCCCGCAACAAAGGTTTGAAGGGGTTTTCTCAGAAGCGTTTGTACAATCCGTCCTGCGGCGATGACGTGACTATGGAGGCGAAAGTAGAAGACGGAATAGTAAAAGAGATTAATTTCGAAGGGAACGGCTGTTCCATATGCTGCTCGGCCGCGAGCATCGCGACCGAACTTTTGAAAGGAAAAACGGTTCGGGAAGCAAAAAGCATAATCGAAAAATTTTACGCTTTGATTAAAGGCGAGGAAGTCGACGGGGAGGATGAATTGGAGGAAGCGGCGGTTTACCGCGGCGTGTCGCAATTCCCAGCCCGCGTTAAGTGCGCCGCCCTGCCGTGGAAAGCGCTGGAACAAATTTTGGACGGAGAAGAAAATGAAAGATAATATCGGCAAAATTATCGGGGATTATAAATACGGTTTTAAAACCGACGCCGAGAGCGTCGTCAATACCGGAAAAGGCCTAAGCCTTGATGTCGTCAAGGCGATTTCAAAATATAAGGGCGAACCTGATTGGATGTTGGATTTTCGGGTAAAGGCGTATCAAAAATTTATCGAGATGCCGATGCCTGATTTTGGCCCGAGTCTGGATTTTATTGATTTTGACGAGTACACGTATTATATAAAATCAAGCGAGGAAGTCGAAAGCAGCTGGGACAAGGTGCCGGAGAAAATCAAACAGACTTTTGAAAAACTCGGCATCCCGGAAGCGGAAAGAAAGTACCTGGCGGGGCTTTCTACTCAATTTGAATCGGAAGTCGTTTATCATAACACGCTTGAAGAATTGGATAAACTCGGCGTTCTCTTTTGCGATACCGACACCGCCGTTCGCATGTACCCGGATATCGTCAGGGAATACTTCGGGACTGTGGTTCCTTACGGCGATAATAAATTCGCCGCCCTTAATTCCGCGGTTTGGAGCGGGGGCTCTTTCATTTACGTTCCCAAGGGAGTTAAACTGGAAAAACCGCTTCAATCATATTTTCGCATTAATTCGGAACGGATGGGGCAATTCGAGCGGACGCTAATTATCGTCGATGATGACGCGAGCCTGAATTACGTCGAGGGTTGCACCGCGCCGATTTATTCCAAAGATTCTTTGCATGCCGCCGTAGTTGAGATTATCGTGAAAAACCGGGGGTATTGTCGCTACTCGACAATCCAAAACTGGTCGACCAATATCGTCAACTTGGTTACAAAACGGGCGGTCTGCGAGGCGGGCGCTCATATGGAGTGGGTCGACGGCAATATCGGCTCAATGATCAACATGAAATATCCGGCCTGTATTTTAAAAGGCGAAAAAGCCAAGGGCACGACGATATCAATCGCTTACGCCGGTCCCAACCAGATTCAGGACGCCGGCGCCAAAATGATTCATCTCGCCCCGAACACGACAAGCAAGGTTATATCAAAATCGATCTGTCGGGGAGGCGGGAAAGTAAATTACCGCGGGATAGTAAGTTGCGGGGAAAACGCCGCCGACGCCCATTCGCGCGTTGAATGCGACACGATTATCTTGGACGGCGTTTCCTCAAGCGACACGCTGCCGACGAATGTCGTGAAGAACCGGAAGGCTAGAATCGAGCACGAGGCGACGGTTTCAAAAATCAGCGAGGATCAACTGTTTTATCTGATGAGCCGCGGCTTGACCGAGGAACAAGCTTTGGAGATGATTGTGATGGGCTTTATCGAGCCGTTTGCAAAAGAATTGCCGATGGAGTACGCCGTCGAGCTTAACCAATTGATAAAATTAGAAATGACCGGGTCAATCGGTTAATAAAAACGGCTAAAGAGAATATTCTTTAGCGGTTTTTTTTATAACATGAGTTTATTTAAAATTGGCTTTATTTTTTGGCTGTTTTTTAGTATAATTAATTAAGGAGTTTATTGTCATGACGGTGTTAAGGGTTGAAAATCTACGGTTGGCGAACTATACGATCAATATTGAATTTATAAACAAGGAAGCGGTCGCTTTTTGGTCGTATGATAAAAAAACTATTGCTAGATTTTTTGATATTATCGCCGGAATCAATAACAATAACAACTCATGCTTTTACAACGACAACAATATATATGATAATAAGGAGTATTTCCAGGCGCGGCTGTATTTTGATTTTCGGAAAAAATACCTTTCGACATTGAAACTTAATTATCTCAAAGAGAAATTTCGCCAGAAATACAATCTTGACTTTAATAAGGATGAATTTAAACGCGTTTCGGAACAGTTGGACATTCGCGGGGAAACCGAAGTCAACCATGTTTACAGATATACGAAAGTGGGAAATACTTTTGTGAATTTCGCTTTGACGCGTTCGTTAGACAAGTCCATTATTATTATCAACAACCCGACGATCAATCTTTCCATGCAATCCGATATCGACTTCGTAACGGCCGGATTAACCGATAAAAGCAAATTTGACCTCATGATTCTCGGGCCGGATAACCTGGCGGCGTTTGCCGGCAAATTGGACCGAATCTGCTTTTTTTCCAATTATACCGGGGAAATCATAACCGCCCGCGGCGATGACAGTTTGGTCGTGGTCCGAGGCAAGCCGGAAGATATTGAGAATGTCATTTATCAAGACGAGGAGAAGACTATTTTTCTTAATTATTTGACGCGGGCGGAATTAAGGAAACTGGAGAAAGAGATGTCGCTTGAGGCGGTGCCCGCGGAAGCGATAGATAAGTATGTTGCGAGGTTTGAGACATGAAATATGAAAAATATCACAGACTGACGCAAAATTATTTCGCGCAATTGGTCGTCGCGTTCGTGTCGGCGTTATTATTAATAATGACGGCAATCGTGTTGTTTGAGGATATTGACCTGGACAACACGATGCTTATATATAATATATACGGAACGCTCGCCCTGGTCGGTTTTATTTACAGTTACAATTTAACAAAAAAGCACCTGCGCAGCGAGTTGGAAGTGGGCGTGACAAGAAAGCGAATCTACCGAAATTATTTATTTAACACGCTTATCTCCCTTATGATATCTTTGTTTTTAGTCGCTTATTACATGTTTATTTATAAAAAAGTTATCAGAAACACTTTGACGCTACCTCAATTATTTGATTTCAAGAAAATAATCTTTTTGCCTTTAATATACTTATTGATATCTTTTAGCGGCTTTATTCTCGGAATCATTCAAATGAGAAAAAAAGTGTTTTACGTATTGTTTTCGATCGTCGTGAGCGGTCTGGTATTAATAATAATTTATTTGAGCATTACGTATTATGTTAATATGGCGTTATTGTTGNNGTATAGGAGATAGTGGAGAAAGCTAGATATGGAAACGAAAAAAATGAATAAGAAAAAAATGATATTTATCCTGGCGTTTGTTTTTTTGCATATTTTAAGCAGTTATTTAATTACCGCCGATTTTGTTTTTCCCGATATTAATCCTTACCCCCGGACTTTTTTTATGTTCATTAACAGTTTTTTTGGGGATTTCGGGTTTATTATCTTGTTTTTGGGATTGGCAATTCTTATTTTCAAAACCGATTATAAAAGAGCAAAGTTTTTGATGATTACGTCAATCTTTTTTTGCGTTTTGTATATCGGTTTGTCGGTTTACATTTTTTATTACAAAACTTTCTTCTCGTTCTATAACCTTCAAACATTTAAAACCCCGGCCGGCGATCAGGCGTTCGTGTTTTTGGTGAAGGCGTTGCCGGGTTTGCTCGTAAAGGCGAAATATATATTTCTGCTGCCGGCGGCGGTTATTATCACTCTTTATATTTTACTATTCTTTCGAAATCGAAAGAATCAAGAGTTTTTCAAATCGTCGGTCGTCGGCGGTCTTAACCGTCTTTATATCGGGACTTTAATGCTTTCCATCGGGTTGTTAATGATGGGGAACAGTCTCAGCGCCTATATCGTCGATATCGACGATACGTGGTATGAAGACAACGCCACGCCGATTTACGGCGTCCAGGCGACGGGATTTTTTAATTATTATCTTTATGACGCATACTCATATTTTTTCACCGACGAGATTTATCCCGAGGAAAAGAAAAAAGAGGTTCTCGAGAAGCTGGAGCAATATAAAAACAGCGAGCAAGTAAACCCAATCGACGGCAAAGTTTACGGTAACAGCCCTTACGGCGACATTTTTGCCGGGAAAAATTTGATTATGGTTCAAATGGAGTCGGTGAATAATTTCGTTATCGGCCTGACGATAGACGTTAACGGGGAAGCGGTCGAAGTGACGCCGAACCTTAATCGCATTTTAAAAAATTCCGTGTATTTCAATAATTACTATCACTCAGTTGGTATCGGGAACACTTCGGACGCGGAATTTACCGCTTTGACGGGGATTATTCCCGTCGGCAAGAATCTTACCGTCACGAGTTATTTCGACGGCGATTACGAGACATTGCCGAAATTGTTCCGGGAAAAAGGTTATTCATCGTTTTCCGTTCACGCCAATATCGGCGCGTTTTATGAAAGGGGAAAGACGCATCCCCATTTATACGAGTTTGACGAGCATTATTCCACGGAAAAACTCGATATTGACCCTGAAAAATTACTGCACACCTTCTTAAACGACGCCGACATGTTTCGTCAAACGGTGGCTCTTATGGAAGAATACGCGCAAGACGGTCCGGTTTTCGCTTTTCCGATTACGATTTCCAATCACACGCCTTATAACAAACCTTTAGAAAGCGAGGATAATTGGTTTTCCGGAAAAGAAAACTTGTTCCCCGATGGTTTTAAACTGGTAGACAGCATAATCGACAACGCGCAATACACGGGTTATTTGGAACATGTCAGTTATACCGATTACGCTTTGGGCGTTTTGTTTGACAGTTTGGAGGAAAAAGGGTTGGCGGACGACACGATCGTGATTTTATACGGCGATCATGGCTGCGGTATTGATATATTTGATATGTTCATCGAAAGCCCCGAGCTCTTTGCAAATGAAATCAATGATGTTTCGTTTTCTGTTGAAGACCAGCTCTCGAAACGTTTACTGCAGCGTCATTTCCTTCAAAACGTTCCCTTTATTATTTACGATCCTTCCGGCGAGATAATCAAAGAGGGCGGGGATTTGGAACCGCAAGTCGTTTCTCTGGTGCGCGGAACCAATTGCACGGCGCGAACCGTTGCCAATCTTTTCGGATTGGATTCGAAATACTATTTTGGCGTCGACGCTTTGACTGACGCGCCGACTTTCACTTACAATCCGCGCAATCACGACATTTACGTTGACGGAATGATTATTTCCGGTCAGTCGGAAGATTATTTCATTTTTGACGAGGAATACGTCTCGATATACGATGAAGATAAAAGAAAAGAAATACTGGAAATATTCCATGATTACAAAGATTTTAATGATAAGTTATTAAAGTATAAAGTTTTTGTTTCAAAAGATTAGATGAGGTCGATTATATTTTCGACCTTTTTCTTGAAGGCGTTGCAAGTATACTAACGCTTGGAAAAACATATAATTGTATATGGAAAAAAACACTTTTGCTTCGACTTTCGGTAAAGTGGCGTATTATTCTTCGGGGACCGGGAAAGATATTGTTTTTTTGCACGGCTGGGGGCAAGATTTTTCCTGTTTCGAAAAAATCGCGACTGCTTTGGCGGCGGAATACCGCGTCCTGGGAATCGACTTGCCCGGATTCGGGGAGAGCGAAATACCGCGGAAGGCAATGTCGGTTTCCGATTATGCCGCGGCGTTCAAGGAACTCCTGGATGAGCTTGGGATAACAAACCCGGTTATTGTGGCTCATTCTTTCGGCGGGAGAATCGCTCTTAATTATTGCGCCGAAAGCGGGGCCGAGAAATTAATCCTGGTCAGTTCCGCCGGCATTAGAAAACGTAATTTTTTTCTGCGATTGCGGGTATATCGTTACAAAATATTGAAAAAAGTTTATAAAGATTTCTTTCCCAAAAAGCATGAAAAATTAATCGCAAATTCGGGATCCGCCGATTACCGGAAATCAACCGGAGTCATGCGGGAGATCCTGGTAAAGGCGGTTAACCACGACTCCCGAAAAGACATGAAAAAAATAAATTGCCCCGCGTATTTGTTTTGGGGTTTGCTTGATGAGGAAACTCCTTATCGGAACGGCTTGCGAATGGCAAAATTAATACGCGGTTCCGAATTAATCACTTTTTATAACAGCGGTCATTTTTGTTTCTTGCAGGAAGAAAAGAGATTTTTGCGCGCGCTAAAAAAAATATTATAGAGGGCGGCTATGGAAATTCTAAAAAACATCATTGAATATTTTTCTTTATTCTTCGGGGTATTGTTGACACTTCTTATGATTTCGCGTTTGGCAAACCTCTTCCAACAAAGTCATTACCACTTTTCATCGATTCCCCTGGTTTTGAAATATTATTATTACCGGAACGGGGTGTTTTTACTGCCGCTAGCGCCGTTGGTTTTTCTGGCCGGGTATTGGTATGCGCAACTTTTGTATTTAATTTACTCCCTGGCGCTGTTATATTTTTATGAAAAACGCCCGCCGATAATCAAATTGAAAATAACCCCGCGCGTCCGGCGGCTTTTGGTCACGCTTTTTTTAATATCGATTATCTCCGGCACGCTTTTGCATTTTCTCCTGCCCCTCCCGCAACTTCACTCGTCGCTCGCGATCGTTCATCTTTCGCTCCCGTTGTTTGTTTTTTTGGCCGCGGCGATCGCTTATCCCGTCGAATATGCCGTCGCCCGTTATTATCAACTGAAAGCGGGAAAAAAATTAAAAAAATACAACCCGACGGTAATCGGCGTTACCGGCAGTTACGGCAAAACCACGACAAAAAATATTCTTTTTACCATGATGCGCGAAAAAGAAATGGTTCTTTGCACCGACAAGTCATATAACACGCCAAACGGGATAGCCCTTAACGTTAATCAAAAACTTTACCCGGACTACGGGTGGTTTATCGCGGAGATGGGGGCGAGCCGAAAAGGCGACATAAAAAAGCTTGTCAATTTCCTGCGGCCGCGCTACGGCGTCGTCACCTCCGTAGGCCCGCAACACCTTAAATCATTTAAGTCGATGGATAATATTATCGCGGAAAAAACGGCGTTAATTGACGGTCTGCCCGCAGACGGCGTCGGCGTTATCAATGTCGACTGCGAGCATCTTTCAAACCGCGAATATAAGACCTCCGCCCGGATTGTTACTTTCGGAATTAACCGCGAGGCCGATTACCGCGCTATAAACATTGTCGCCGATACCCGGGGTTTGCGATTTACCGTTCGCTATCCAGGCGGCGAGGCCGAAATCGAAACCTTGCTTCTAGGGCGTCATAATGTTTATAATTTGCTCGCCTCTTTCGCCTTGGCGAAAGAATTGGGCGTGCCCGTAAGCGAGATAGTTTTCCAGGCCGCGCGTCTGGAGCCGGTAAAAAACCGTCTCAGCGTCGCGCAGGACGGTCGTTACACGATTTTAGAAGACGCCTATAACAGCAATCCCGCCGGTTTCGCGAGCGCTCTTGAAGTCTTAGCCCGCGGAAAGAAACCCCGAGTATTAATCACGCCGGGAATTGTCGAGACCGGGCCGCTTGAAAAAGAGATCAATTACGGGTTGGCGGAAAAAATCGCCGCGGTTTGCGATTACGTAGTTTTGATCTCGTCCCCGACGGGATTGATTATAAAGAAAGGTCTTGAAGATTACGGATTTAGCAATTTCTCCGTCGTCAAAGATTACCGGGAAGCGATCGCGCGAGTGAAAAGCGAATTTCCCGCGGCGACCGTTCTGGTAGAAAACGACATCGCCGATATCTATAAAATTTAATAAGGGGTTACTTTAATGATAAAACGTGAGGGGGATATATATGAAAAAAAGAATCGCCGTCGTTTTTGGCGGCAATTCGGTCGAGCATGAGATCTCGATTTTGTCGATGATACAAGTCAGCCACGCGATCGATCGCGCTCGTTATGACGTTATTCATATTTACATTACCAAAAAGGGCGAGTTTTGGGTCGGACCACGGTTTGACAGTCTTGAAACTTTCCGAAAGCCCGGTTTCAAACATTATCCCGTCGCTCCGTATAAGCGCGACGGTCGCCTGCGCTTGAAAGGAATAAAACCTTTCCTGCCTGCTAAATATAGAAAGCCGATAGATGTCGTCGTTCCGGTCGCTCACGGCAATAACGTCGAGGACGGGAGTCTCGCCGGTTTCTTCAATGTTTTAGGCGTCCCGTACGCCGGAAGCCCGGTTCTTCCCGCGGCGTTGCTCCAAAATAAATACTACACAAAATTGTTGCTTTCGGAAATCGGTCTCCCCGTCGTTCCTTATTTTTACTTCAGCCTGAAGGATTATAAAAGAGATGTTTTCACCGTTTTGGAGAAGAGTTCCGAATTGGGATATCCTTTGATTGTGAAACCGGTGTCGCTCGGCTCGAGCATCGGGATAAAGATCGCCGAAGACCGCGACGAGTTAATCAAAGCCCTAAATTACGTCGTTAAATATGACGACGATATAATCGTCGAAAAGAAACTTGTCGGTTATCGCGAATTAAATCAAGCGGTATTGAAAACGGATGGCGAGCACCGACTCTCGGAAATCGAGGAAGTCAAAAGCGGGAATGCTTTTCTGACTTTTGACGACAAGTACTTGCCGGTTGACTCAAGCCGGGAAATCCCCGCTAATCTTTCCCCGAGTCTTGCCGGCGCAGTCGCCGCGGCGAGCGAAAGAATCGCGACCGCCTTCCGCACGCAAGGCGTCATCAGGATTGACTATTTATATGATACCGCCGAAGAAGTCCTATACGTCAACGAAATCAACACGATTCCCGGCTCGCTTGCCTTTTATTTGTTCGAAGAGAAAACGCCGTTTCCCGATTTAATCAATAAAATGATTAACCAGGCGGTAAAAGATAAGTATGACAAAGACTTAAAAGTCACTTCTTTTCCATCCAATGTCTTATTTACAAAAAGCGGTCTCAAAAAATAATGAGTTTTCAGTGAAAACTCATTTTTTATTTTCAAATTCATTATTTTAAAAATTGAACAAATTAATTGAAGATAAAATGCTATTATTGTATAATAATATAATGAGGTAAATAATGATTGACCGCGTTATTGATTTTTTTGAGAAAAACAAATTACAATTGAATAATAAAAAAATTGTGATCGCCGTTTCGGCGGGCGTCGATTCGATGGTCTTGCTTGAGATTTTCATAGAGCTAAAGGCGCGATTTGACTTTGCCATCGAAGTAGCCCATATAAATCACCAGGTGCGAAAGCAATCAAAAGACGAAGAAAAATATATAAAAACCTTTTGTTTGCGTCATAATATTAAGTGTCATCTCCATCGCTTGGAAGCGAACGACGACGCTAATTTTCAGGATTATGCGCGTCGCGAAAGATACGCCTTTTTCGACGGCGTCATGAAAGAGATTAACGCCGATTATTTATTGACCGGTCATCATGCCGACGACAACACGGAAACGGTGATCATGCGGATTATGCGCGGCAGCGGTCTTAAAGGTTATGCCGGGATCGCCCCGGTCGTTAACGCCGGCGATTATTTGCTTGTCAGGCCGCTTTCCAATATTACTAAAGCGGAAATTTACGCTTATGCGGAAATGACGGGCGTTAAATATTTTCAGGACGAAAGCAATTTTTCCGACACTTATACCCGAAACCGGATTAGGCGGAATATCGTCCCGTCGTTGGTCGCGGAGGAAACTGATATTCACGATAAATTCCGGGAATTTTCCGAGACGCTTACCGGGGCTTGGGAAGTCGTCGCGACCCGCGTCGGAGAAATTATAAACGAGATGATTGAAAGCGACGGTAAGAAAATCAGCTTTTCCCGCGATGAATTCGCCAAATTGTCGGAATTTCTACAGTACGAGGTGTTGTTCGCAATCCTAAAGCGCTATCGCCCGAGCAAAAGCAACGTCGGCGAGATAATAAAATTAATCCATTCGGCGAAAAAAAACTTGAAGGTTTATTTTAAAAACCAATTCACGGTTGTGAAGGAGTATGGCGTCGTTAGTTTATATGACGGCGAGATCATAAAACCGGTTTTCGACGTTGAAATCTCGAAGCCCGGAATATACGCGATAAATGACAGTATATCGGTAAATGTTCTTAAAATAAATCAAATGGACATTTTAAAACCTGATGAAGTATGGTATAATAATGCTATGTTGCCGGTAAGAGTCCGGTCCCGGAAACCGGGCGACAGAATTTTACTTTCCTCCGGTTATAAAAAAATAAAAGACTTGCTTATCGATAAAAAAATCGGCATATTAACGAGAGAAAAAATCCTCGTAATCGAGAAAGACGGGGAAATAATCGCCGTTCCGGGCATCGCCCGGAGCCGGCGCCTACAAAAAATCAAGGAAAGAAACATATTGATAAGGGTGGAAAGATATGAAGGATGATATTTTAAAAGATGATTTTATCGATGAAATCATTTTAACCCGGGAAGAAATAGCGGGTATTTGCGAAAAGTTCGGCGAGAAACTGACCGAGGAATATCGCGGAAAAAGACCGATCCTGGTAGGGCTTCTCAAAGGAAGCATTCCCTTCATGGCGGAACTGATGAAACACATCAAATGCGAGACGGAAATCGACTTTATCCAGGCGAGCAGTTACAGCGGCGTCAAGTCCAAGGGGGCCGTGATGATTCTCAAAGATATGATAACGCCGGTTAAAGACCGTCACGTTATAATTGTTGAGGATATTATCGATACCGGTCTCACGATTCAGGAAGTAATGAATCTTTTCCAGGACCGCGGCGCCAAAAGCATCGAAATCGTAACGCTTTTGGACAAACCAGCCGGGAGAACGGTCAATACCGTAACACCCAAATATATCGGCAAAACCATCCCCAATAAATTCGTTGTCGGGTTTGGTTTGGATTATGACGAGCTTTACCGCAACCTGGACTATGTCGGCGTTCTTAAAGAAGCCGTTTACAAGAAATAAGGAGGATTTTAATGTCACAAGGACCACAACAGTTGAAACCCAAAGGAATAAAAAAAGCCGATATCGGCATTATTGCAATAATCACTTTGCTGATAGTCGGCGTTATTATATTTATGCGCAACGCCTCGGGCAAGCCGGACAAGCTTAATTATAACGATTTCCGGCAATACGTGATCGAGGGCCGGATCGAAAACGCCACTATCACCCCGCTCGGAGGCGATAATATCGGTTACGTTAATATCTCGGGCGATTACCGCGATTCTGAGAATCAAAAGGCCCGTTACACTGTTATGATTCCCGAGACTTCGCTCGATAACGAGATTTTGCCAATTTTCGTGCAAAATAATGTCGATGTCGATTATAAAAAAATGAGTTCCATTGACTGGTTCTCGATTATTGTTTTGGTCGTCCTGCCGATATTATTGGTTGTCGGGATGATAATCTTTTTCATGCGCAGCGCCGGGGGAGCCGCGGGCACGAACCGGGCTTTTGAATTCGGCCGCAGCCGCGCCCGACTTGCCCGTCACTCGCGGACGACGTTCAGGGATGTCGCCGGCTTGGACGAAGAAAAACAAGAACTAGAAGAAGTAATCGACTTTTTGAAATACCCGAAAAAATATTTTGAAATCGGCGCTCGGATTCCCAAGGGAATACTTTTGGTCGGGCCGCCGGGAACCGGTAAGACTTTGCTCGCCAGAGCGGTCGCCGGCGAGGCCAAAGTGCCGTTTTATTCGATATCGGGTAGCGAATTCGTGGAGATGTTCGTCGGCGTCGGCGCCAGCCGCGTCCGCGACATGTTCCGTCAGGCGAAGCAGAATCCCCCCTGCATTGTGTTTATCGACGAGTTGGACGCCGTCGGCCGGCAAAGAGGAACCGGCTTGGGCGGCGGCCATGACGAAAGGGAACAGACGCTCAATCAGCTCCTGGTTGAAATGGACGGATTTCAGGAAAATTCCGGCGTGATCGTGATGGCGGCGACTAACCGCGTGGACGTCTTGGACCCGGCGTTGCTCCGCCCCGGACGTTTCGACCGACAAATAAGGATTTCCAATCCCGACGTGAAAGGCCGCACCGACATTCTAAAGGTGCACGCGCGGAACAAAAAAATATCCCCGAAAGTCAATCTCGAGGACGTGGCGAAAAGGACGCCGGGATTTTCCGGCGCCGACCTGGAAAACTTGCTTAACGAGGCCGCGTTGCTCGCGGCGCGCGAAGGCCGGAAGGAAGTCAAGATTTACGATATCGACGAGGCCGTTGACCGCGTCTTGATGGGGCCGGCGAAACGGAGCCGTAAGTACTCGGAATTCGAAAAACGGATTGTCGCGTATCATGAAGCCGGACACGCCGTTATCGGGGTTAAGCTTGATAACGCCGAGATCGTGCAAAAAGTAACGATCGTTCCCCGCGGCGAGTATGGCGGTTATAACTTGATGACGCCGGAAGAAGAGCGTTTCCTGCGCACGAAATCGGGGCTGCTCGATACGATCGTCGGGTTGCTCGCGGGAAGAGTGGCGGAAGAACTGATGTTTAACGAGATGACGACCGGCGCTCACAGCGACTTCCAAAAGGCGACGATGATCGCCCGGGCAATGGTCACCGAATATGGGATGAGCAAACTCGGGCCGATTCAATACGAGCGCGCCGCCGACCAAGTATTTTTGGGTCGCGACTATATGAAAGACAAAAACTTTTCCGACCAGGTGGCGTTGGAAATCGACCAGGCGATAAGAGAGATTATCGACGAATGCTACGAAAAAGCGAAAAAAATATTAGTCGACAATAAAGATCTCTTAAAATTAATCGCCGAGCATCTGATCGAGATTGAAACCTTGACCAAAGAAGATATTTATGAGCTTGTCAACACCGGTCAGCTCGCTTGGTGGGAAAAGAAAAAAGCCAAAGAAGAAGCCGAGAGAATAGCGAAAGAAAAAGAAGAAGAATTACAGGAGATTTATCGCAAGCAACTCGAGGCGATGCAAAACGCGAAAAAGACCGATAAACCCGAAGGCGGAGACGATGCGACTGGATAAGTTCTTAAAAGTTTCGCGCATTATCAAACGCCGGACGGTGGCCAAAGAGGCGAGCGCGACCGATAAAATCCTGGTCAACTCGCGGGTGGCCAAACCGAGCACGCGGCTGAAAGTCGGCGACGTGATTGAGATTAATTATTATCAAAAAAAGTTAATAATCGAGGTCAAATCGCTTGACGCCGCCGCGAAAAAAGAAGATTCGAAAGAAATGTATGAAATAATTGAAATAGAAACCTCATAACGGTTTTGCCGTTATGGGTTTTTTTTTGCGCCGGGCGCCTCTTTTTATATCGAATAAATGCAAATTAATTGTTATGGAAATAAAATTTTCGGGGAATAATATACAAGGAAAATAAAGAAAGGATGATTATGTATGGAACGAACGTTCTTAGGCTTGATTATAAAAATATTGGCAACGTTTATCGCCTCCTGGATTGCATTCGGACTAATAAATGATAATACATTGTTATGGATTTTCATTGTCGCGATTACGGTGNNAGCGACGCGATATTCGCGGTAATAGTTGCTTATATCATTGACCTTTTGACAGTGAATTTTTATATGACTTGGGTAAGCGGTCTGGTATTTCTTATAACAGTAGCCGTGTTCGAGTACTTTTTGCATAAGTTTATTACCGTTAGAGCCCGCGGCGCTGTTTCGTAATAGTTGATTGGCAATAATTAATCGGGCGGGGCGCAGTATGCCTCGTAATAAAAGGCGAAGCTATTAAGGCGTTCTGCTTACCGGCTTCGCTTTTTTATTATGTCCGGCATGAAAACGTAGTTTCCGCAATTCCGTTTTATCCTTTGCTTGTCCACGGTTAATGTGTTATAATTATTGCGGTGTATTTATATGAGGACTAGGAGAAAGAAGTTATTATTGAAATTATTGGCGGTTGTGATGATTTTGGTCGCTTTTTGGGTTGCGATCGCCATTATTCCGCCAAAAAAGGCAATTGAGGAAAATCCTTTT
>MTKW01005941.1_pt1 | contig 15684 bp, 10 predicted proteins | sample 1042761 | NCBI WGS metagenome assembly MTKW01 (sample SAMN06205366, study PRJNA360243) | anaerobic digester metagenome | biome: Wastewater treatment plant; feature: Anaerobic digester sludge; material: sludge; isolation source: anaerobic digester fed with sludge from wastewater treatment plant ... | reverse complement strand
GGCCTTAGATCCTCCACACGCCCACACCTTACGCACACGAAATGTCCATGAGGAGCAGCATTCCCGTCATATCTTGAGACGTTTTCCTTCATGGCAAGTTTCCTGATGAGCCCCGCCTCAGCGAATATCTGCAGTGTATCGTAAACAGTATTAAGGCTAAGACTGGGAAAGTCACCCTTCACAGCTTCGTGAATCGTCTCAGCTTTAGGATGTGAAGTCGTCCCTTTTAGCATCTCATATATAGCAACCCTCTGTGGTGTCGGCCTGATTCGGGCATCGCGAAGCATATTTGAAATCACTGTCCGCGACATATGCCCTTCCTTAGCTTGCCTTCCTTGGCCTGAGTCCGGCTTCTTAGTCATGTCTAACAACTCGCTATATCCATAGTAGTCAAATGAAATGCGCTGCCTTATTAGTAATTGTTACTGCTTAGTAATTATTCTCTACTAATTACTAGTATAGTTGCGGATCTAGACGTTGACAATCCTGGAAATCCGCCACAATTTGCGATGTGCACAACTCTATCCCTATCTATCAAATATATCTCATGATAACGCCATATTTTGCAGTATTCCGTGGCCCGACGCCCGTAGGCTCTGACTTACCCGGTTTGTATTTCAGTCGAATCAGGTGGCACTAGGTCTAGTCTGGTTACATGGTGTCGTTTCATGTCTCTCCTAGCAGGAATTTGCAGAACGGCGTCGAAGCTTCATTCGGAGTTATTCCGTGATAGATGGCGTAGTCAAGGGATCTATAGCGATTTATGAGTTTCTGAAGCCGAGCGGTTATATGCTGTATCATTTCGGGATCTCGTCGAAGCAATAGAGCATGGAAAGGCCTGTCAGAGTGAACACACATACGTTGATTGCTAACACACCAGTCAGTCAAGTAACCTTTGGCTATACTCCGGTTGGTGTCGCTGCATTTATACAACTATTCTATTTGTTAATCTCCCCTCGGCTACTATCTTGTCCTTCCCTTCCTGTGCATATAGATGGCAAGCGTGTGGGTCTTCATGCATGTTCATCCTATGGTATACGGCACTGGGGGAATATGAAATGCTAGATCACCTTATCATGGAATTAATTTCTGAGGAAAGACACAGAATACCCGGTCAGCATGGTTTTCTACTGGCAGTCGCTGCACTTATGGACATGCGTTACCCGTTTACAGTAGGCCACTCAATAAGAGTTGCAAGATACGCCAAGGATATTGTAGGCGAGATGGGGCTTGATCCCGAATTCCGAGAAACCCTGGAATTCGCAGGCAGGGTTCACGATATTGGGAAAGTCGGTATTTCCAGAGCATGCCTGCTCAAGCAGGGAGAGCTCACTCGCGATGAAATGAACGAGATTCGGAAGCATCCGATTTTGAGCTATGATATTATCATGGACGTGCCTGGCTTGGAGAACGTCGCGAGCATTGTCCTCTACCACCACGAACGCGTAGACGGGCATGGATACCCTCATGGCCTTGTAGGCGCGGCAATTCCTCTTGGATCCAGGATTCTGTGCATCGCAGACAGCTTTGATGCAATGACGTCAGAGCGATCCTATAAACCTGCAATGAAAGTCGAAACTGCTTTACACGAATTGGAGCAAAAAGCGGGCACCCAATTTGACCCCGGTATTGTGCAAGCTTTTATCGATACTTTTCGCCGTCCAAATCCAAACTGCTTGTGCACCGCCTACACTGACCCCTATGTCCGGAACAGACAGGAACAAGATGACATAAGAGCAAAGTAGATACCTTTTTCATGACACCCATTCTTCAGGCCCGTCATTGAGAATTGGGACCTGTCATTGGGAGATCGTTGAGCTAGGTAGCTGAGCCAAGGTGTCCGTCTCGTATCCTATACACTGTGCTTGCGTACTTGGCAAGTTGAGAATCATGGGTAGCCATGATACAGATATGTCCCGCACTGCAGTATTGCCGCAACCAATCGCAAATTTCAGCTGCCAGCTCACTGTCAACAGAAGCCGTGGGTTCGTCAGCGAATATCACCTGAGGTTCATGGACTAATGCACGGGCTACGGCTACGCGCTGCCTCTGGCCGTAGGAAAGCTCTGACGGCAACGCTTTCTCTTTTCCTGCAAGATGTAGTTGGTGCAACAGGACGCGAGCTCGATACTTCAGAGTATCTTTTCGACCCATGCACACATTTTCTACTGCGGTGAGATAAGGCACGAGAAAGTGCTGCTGGAAGATGAAACCGAAGCACTCATACCGAATGCTTGCCACCTCAGACGCTCGCATGCAGCTCAAGTCACGTCCGAGATAGAAGGCGTTTCCGCTTGAAGGAGACCGTAAGCCACTTAGCAGATATAGCAATGAACTCTTGCCGCTTCCTGAAGGGCCTAGGATCATTACAAATTCGCCACGCTCTACCTTCATTGAAACTGCATTTACGGCAAGACATCCAGCTTGCCCCTGCCCATATGAAAGTGAGAGATTGTCCGCGGTAATCATCAGTCTCGTCCTTCCATAATGCTTACAAAATCAAAACGTAGAAGGTGCCGCCCGATAGTAGCAAAACTAAACACTGATAGCATCACTGGTATGGGAAGGGAAAACATCAATGCCCTTAGCCCCATTGGCGAAACCGGGATCCCGCGGGGTCCCAGAATCCACTTGGCAATGTATATCAGCACTCCCTTTGAAGCCACTATTCCCAAGACGTAGCCTGCAAAAGCAAGAATCAGCACTTCGTCGAATGCTTTCCTAACAAGTTGGGCGGGGGTTAAGCCAATAGCCGCCAGCAAGCCGTACTCCTTCATTCGACCAAGGAGGTGTACCGTATTCAGCAAGCCCATTGCACATGAGATAATGGCAACAACCAAGAAGTTGACCAGCCACAACAGCAAGTCCATATTCTGAGATTCAGACCGAAACTGCCTTTCGGCTGTTCCAAGGCTTCGGACGAGCACTTGATTGCCTGAGAGCATAGCCAGATACGAGTTCATTTCATCTCGATGTCCCTCTCTGGGAAAGACCAAATATGCAAAATCAAGCTCTCCGGTGTCCAGCGCCCATTGAGTCTGGAAGTACTCAAGAGATGCGATGCCATATGGGACATCTCCTGTTAGAATACCGGTTACCTGAAACATGCCCCACAAGTAGTCGTCCGGGTTTACTTCTCGACCAACCAGATCCCCAATGCTGATACCCTTTGCAGTCGCGATGTCTTCATGAATAGCAATGCCGTCTTCACCTGCATATGGCAGACGGCCTTTCTTGACTCTTAACCCAATCCGAGCCAGGCAAAAATCGGCCCCGTCTTCCCGAACGGCCAGTATGGTTCTCCCCTCAGTCCCGAACAAGCCCTTAACCTTCACTTTGGAATCGAGAACAGGAACCATTTCTTCAACATGTTCACACGCTACGATTTCGTTAGCAATTTGCTTCGGTATCCCTGCTTGCTTAGATACTACCAGAGAGTACGTCTCATAGGGCTTCACGTTAGCTCTGTAGACGGACATCAGCACAGACCCGGTCAAAGTGGCCACCGTACCGACAACAAGTACGGAAGATGCCACAAGCAGAAACAACGGAACTGCTTTAGCGCGGTTTCGCCAGTAGAACAAACCTGGAAAGGGAATTATCATGCAGACAGCCGGAGGCCTCAAGTCAGAGACTCCTCGCTTAGTCACTCCTTAACTTTAGTAGATATGGGCATTCACAATAGCCGGGAACCTAACCATAACGTAAAACTGGGTATCCGCCGGAAGGACAATGTTTTCCCCTTTGGTCAAGGCAGGGGCAAATAACCACAGAGGTCCGACAAGAACGACACCTGCCAAAGTACCTGCTCCGACCACGTCCCTATCCCGTCCTGCAGTCTGCTCGTTTGCCTCGATGGCTATCCGTTGACCATCAACAGCAGAAACAAAGTCCAGCGAAATCCTGAGCTTCCCGCCCTTACCCCACCCTTTGGCAGGCTCGACTTCAGTTACTCTGCCCTGCCCGATAGAACCAATGGCAATGACAACAGCCCCGTCAACAAGAACATCCTGAAGCACTTCTACTGCAAATACATCACCCACACGGACGCTCGCAGAGCCGAGACGGTTTAACAGCCTGACCGGGAACATCGTACCGAAAGGAATCTCTCTCTCAACAACTGCCATGGGCCTCCTGGTGGCAGCCTTCATCTTCCTGGCTTCGTAGTCGTAGACGAACCTCTGGGGCACCGCCTCCTGCTCCTCGCCGCCGCTGCTACACCCCGTAATCCCCAACGAGACAATCAACACAATGAGGGAACAGGCAATCAACCTTCTGACCGACCCACTACCCATAGCTCGTTCCTCCTTCACATCATGTGTCCCTCTTGGCTATCATAGTATTATCATCATGTACACTTACACGATAGACTCATGTCGTAGATATGGCCTGCGCTAGAACTTTGACCCTCTTTAATGGTCTTATATGTCATTTGGTAGAAACACCCCGTTCCACACCTTGGCTATTCGTCGCTCTGGAGATAATTCCTTCCTCATAATCCAGACTTTGGTGATCACGGTTTTCCCCGAACGTGCGGCTATGAGCTCATTAGCAACATCACGCAATTCCCAACGAGAGTTCAAAACCCCTCGTGATCATGCCCTTGGCGCCGTTTTCCTAACTGAATCGGTCATAATCAGGGTAACCATGGTTCCCACAGCGTGAAGCCTCCAGGCCTTAAGCGCCCATTGGGTGCGGGAATCAAAAATGCCGTGAGAACAATCCCCACGGCGAAGCCAGACTAATAACCCGTCTAAATGTAGTCTAAGAAACGTACTGGCCTTTAATTGGCTTTTGTCAATGAAAAAGGGCCCCAACGAACTCGGAACCCCACATAAGTCCAGCTAAACTATGGCGCGCCTGGTAGGAATCGAACCTACGGCCCTCTGATTAGAAGTCAGATGCTCTATCCCCTGAGCTACAGGCGCGCGTCAAACTTTGCTTTAGCTGCGTTGTTGTAATTTGTCGATGTCAGAAATAGTATTTTATTTCCTGACGCTTCCGTTTTATTGTATTTTATGGGTTAAGTAATCGGTCTGGAGCATCCGATTATGCAAGATTACCGCTCCTGCAAGATCGCTGCTCCCGAAATCCACAACAACCGATTTTCAGTCCGCTGCTCTACCACATAAATCAGAGGCTCACTCACGGTATTGATTCTACCTGGTCTTCTATCATTTGTCAATATCATAAATGGCATTATATTCCCTGTAATTGCCGTTTTATTGCATTTTATGGAGTCGCTATCCGTTCTGGAGCTTCCGACTGTTCAAGATCAGAATCCCAAAAGTATTATACACTGGATATTATCCTGAATTATGGTATATTAGTGAATCTAAGAACACTCACACAAGCCCGAAATACTTCTCAAAGAATTTGAGTAGCTTATCTATGACCCCTTGTTTCATGACCGCTCGACCACCATCAACAAAGCGCGATACAGGCGGCATGATTTTGTCGATATCTGTGCCGGTGGTTTTTAGCGTACCGTCACGGAACGAGTTGTCCATGAACTTCCTTGTTTCTTCCGGCTTTAGTCTTTCCTCATCAATGATAGCAGACAAATCAGCTTCTTTCTGCTCAGAAACGAATTTACGCCAGTCATCATCCACCTTGGTAGACATGTTAACCTGTTCAATAAAACGTTCGATGAGTTCTTTTTTGCTCCGAAGCTTGATGCTTGAATTAATGGCTTTGTCAATGGTTATGAGAATGTCTTTATCCGTACAGTTTGATTCATGATATTTCGTCACAAGCATAAGGATATAGTCGATGTTCACCTCAATCTGCCGGATAAGCTCAATCTCGAACACGACATCGTCGTTAATGCTTTCTTTGTCGCCATCAGCGCCTTTCTTAAAATCCTGATATAGGTCAATATAGATACTCTGATAGTCCTGAAAATCCCTGTCAGATAGAATTTCGTTGCCTTCGAAGTCATCAAAAGCAGAGAGGATATTCCTTAATCTCAAAATCGCACCGTACAGCCTGATAAAACACTTCTTTGCCTCTTCGCCGATAATGGCATGCCCCAGCGGGTATTGATCGATAAGATCAGCAATCAATTCCACATAACCCGGCTTATGTTCGCCGTGCTCATCATAGCCATTGTAGTATTCGCTGTATGTTTTCAGGAGTACGATGCCGCCTGCATCCTTATCTCCGAAGAGCGCAACGGCCTTATCGGTTGCATCTTTCAAATCACGGAAGCAGACTATATTGCCGAATGTCTTTACGCTATTCAAAATACGGTTGGTGCGTGAGAATGCTTGGATAAGTCCATGCTGTCTCAGATTCTTATCCACCCAGAGTGTGTTTAGCGTAGTGGCGTCAAAGCCGGTGAGGAACATATTGACCACAATCAACAGGTCAACCTCACGATTCTTCACCCGGAGGGAAAGGTCTTTATAGTAATTCTCGAACTTGTCCGAAGAGGTATCGAAGTTCGTGCCAAACGCCGCATTATAATCTCTAATTGCCGCGTCAAGAAAATCACGGGAACTTTTATCGAGGTTATCTACGTCAAAATCCTCGTCGGGTAAAATGCCGTCTGGTTCCTCCTCGTTTGCGCTAAAGCTGAAGATTGTCGCTACGGTGAATTCCCGATGGGTGGCATCGAGTTGCTTCTTAAATTCCGTGTAATATCTCATTGCCATAGGAATTGAGGCTACAGCAAAAATGGAGTTGAAACCCGCCACCCGCCTCTGTACGCGTCTTTCAATCAGGTTCTTTGGATTTTGTTTATCGGCCTCTTCCCATTTCGCGGTGAATGTATAGAAATTGCTTCGTTTTGTTTTCTGGTCGAAGTGCTCCAAAATGTATGTGACAATGTCAGTGATACGCTTGGGGTCTGAGAGAGCTTTTTCGCTATCTATCGCCTGTACCTGTTTATCATTTATATTATCAGCCTTCTTGATGGTATTTATGAAGTCAATCCTGAACGGAAGCACATTGCCGTCGTTAATGGCATCCACAATGGTGTAGGTGTGCAATTTGTCACCGAAGGCCTGCTCGGTTGTCCTAAGTAGCGGATTGCCGCCTGATGCAGCATTTACAGCGAATATTGGTGTGCCAGTGAATCCGAACATGTGGTAATTTCTAAACGACTTTTTAATTGCTGTATGCATATCGCCAAACTGCGAACGGTGGCACTCATCGAAGATAATAACAACATGCTTCTTGTATATTGGGTGGGTCTTATTCTTGCGGACGAACCTATCCAGCTTTTGAATAGTCGTAATGATAATACGCGAGGTAGAATCCTCGAGCTGTCTTTGTAATATCCTTGTCGAAGTGTTGCTGTTGGCTGCTCCTTTTTCAAAGCGATCATATTCTCTCATCGTCTGATAGTCGAGGTCTTTTCTGTCGACAACGAACAGCACCTTATCCACATATGGAAGAGCGCTGGCAAGCTGCGCTGTTTTAAAAGAAGTTAGCGTTTTGCCGCTTCCGGTAGTATGCCAGATATATCCGCCAGCCCTTGTCGTTCCCGTTTGTCTGTAGGTTGTTGATACAGCAATGCGAGATAGTATACGCTCTGTTGCAGCGATTTGGTACGGGCGCATAACAAGCAGCAGGTCCTCTGAAGTGAATACGCAGTACTTAGTCAGCACGTTCAACAGGGTATGCTTAGCAAAGAACGTCTTAGTGAAATCCACAAGGTCAGGGATAGCTTTGTTATTGCCGTCCGCCCAGAAGCTTGTGAACTCGAAGCTATTGCTGGTTTTCTTGCTCTTCCGACGTGCACCTTCGTTCTGTTCCCTAACATGTGCGTTGCGAGTCGTATTGCTGTAATACTTCGTATGCGTACCGTTAGAGATTACGAAAACCTGCACATATTCATAGAGACCGCTTGCCGCCCAAAAACTATCCCGCTGGTAACGATTGATTTGATTGAATGCTTCCCGAATGGCAACACCTCGTCGCTTTAATTCGATATGGACAAGAGGCAGGCCATTCACAAGAATAGTCACATCATAGCGGGTATCACGGGTGCCCCCGGATTCCTCATATTGGTTAATGACCTGCAAGCGATTATTATGGACGTCCTTCTTGTCGATGAGGTAAATGTTCTTCGATGAGCCGTCATCCCGCCGTAAGATCTGCACATGGTCGGTCTGGATTTTGCGGGTCTTTTCTATAATACCCTCGTTGCTACTTGCGATGCACTCGCGAAAGAACCTATCCCATTCTGCGTCAGAAAAAGTGTAGCTGTTGAGCAGTTCAAGCTGATGGCGCAGGTTTGCTACGAGGGCAGATTCTTCGTGTATCGCCAGATACTCATACCCTTGTGTTTTAAACAGCCGTATAAATTCCTGCTCTAATTCAGCCTCGCTCTGATAGATATCTGAATGCGAATACTCTGACATATACTCTGCAACCACCGTGCTTTCGTTTGTCGAAGCGACGATGTTGTAGGTACTCATGGGGTAGCCTCCTTAAAGGTTAATAGCTTATCCCGGTAGTATTCATACTGCTTGCGCCGGGCTTCGATTTCAGCTGGTAGGCCGCTGGTTAGATCGTTACACAGGGCGTCAAAGCGGTCGAGGATAGCCACGATGCGTTCTTGGTCTTCGAACGGTGGAACGGGAATTTTTGCTTTGATTATGTTATGGTTATATAACCTCGCTATCGTTCCACCGGTTGATACAAACCATGGTTTCATAGTGTAGTAATAATAGAGGTATTTATTCGAGACCTTACTTTCGTCATTATCAATCCACACAATGTTCGAGTCCTGGTAATAAGCCGGTTCCCCGTCATAAATAACCGTTCTCCCAATAGTGCCTGCGGCAGAAATAAGAACATCGCCCTTTTTGGGAAAAGAATAGGCTTTCCTGTATTCTTCGAACTTTTCTTGTGAGATATAGGCATCCGGCTCTTTTCCAAATGTACCGATTTTGAAGAATGGTACATCCCCGTCAGGACTTGTCTCTGCTTTCATGATTCGCTTACACATTGAAACACGGCCAATCTCGCCTAATGTCAGCCATTGAACAGACGAATCGTCGCTGAAATTCAGCAGGGTGTTACGATAGTACTCATATTGTTTTTTTCTGGCTGTAAGCTCCGCTGTAAGCTCCGCTGTAAGCTCCGTGAAATTGTCTAGTATACGGACAATTTCACGCTGCACAGGTAGCGGTGGGACTGGGATCTTAATATTCTCCAATTCCTGTGTGGAAATGCCTTTAACAGTAGTCCCTTTTCCTTCAATTCTCAATGTCTGAAAGTAATAGACGAGATACTTGCTATCTAAAGAGTCTTTTAGGGTCAATCCTCTCAAATCCTGATTTATTGCCACATCTTTTCGCGCTATGAGCATCTTTCCCGGGCTTATTCTTGTTGCGACAACGATTGCGCCTGCTGCAATAAGGTTACTTGGACTGTTAGCCAGTCCCTTTTCTGTAATGTAATCTTGGGTATCAGGCAAATACATATCGTGCTTGACTAAATCTTTCACAGAAGCCCAGGGAATGCTGCCGTTCCAGTAATCAGTTCTTGATTTTCGAGGTGTTCCGCCTCCGACATTTTGCCTGATACATTCACCAAGTGGTTTGAACTCCACCCCATGTGGACATAATTTGCCAATCAATTCGTCCAGTCGGCTCATGCCCCCACCTCGATTTCCGCGATGATCTTGTCTATCTCATCCCGTAACACCCGTTCCCGGGCAACGATTTCTGCAATCTCTTTGTTGAGGGCGGCAATGTCCACTTTTTCCCGTGTGTCTTCCTGCTCTACATAGGTGCTAACGGAAAGGTTGTAATCTTGCTCAGCAATGGTCGAGCTGGGTACCAGGCGGGCAAAGTGTTTCTGATTATCTCGTGCTGTGTAAGCGGCGACAATTGTCTCAATGTTCTTTGCCGTCAGTTTGTTACTGTTGGTTACCTTGACATATTCTTTCGAAGCATCAATAAACAGAGTCTTGTTTTCTGTCTTGGATTTTTTCAGCACCATGATACAAGTAGCAATGCTTGTGCCATAAAACAGGTTGTCAGGAAGCTGTATCACGCAATCGATATAGTTGTTATCAATTAGGTATTTGCGTATTTTCTTCTCCGCACCGCCCCTGTACATCACACCTGGGAAACAGACAATCGCAGCCGTACCGCTTGTTGCAAGCCACGATAGACTATGCATGATAAAAGCGAGGTCAGCTTTTGATTTTGGAGCCAACACTCCTGCTGGGGAAAAGCGCGGATCATTAATGAGTAACGGATTGGAGGCACCCTCCCACTTGATAGAATACGGGGGATTGGAGACGATGGCTTCAAAGGGTTCGTCGTCCCAATGAAGTGGGTCAGTGAGTGTATCGCCGTGACCGATGTCGAATTTATCGTAATCTATATCGTGTAGGAACATATTGATGCGGCAGAGGTTATAGGTGGTAATATTAATCTCCTGCCCAAAAAAGCCCAGCCTGACGTTCTCTTTACCGAGTATCTTGGCAAAATTAAGCAACAAGGAGCCGGAACCACAAGCCGGATCGTAGACCTTGTTGACTTCCGTCTTACCCACGAGGGCGATGCGCGTCAAAAGCTCGCTTACTTCCTGCGGTGTGTAATACTCGCCGCCGCTTTTTCCGGCATTAGAAGCATACATACCCATAAGGTATTCATAGGCATCGCCAAAAGCGTCAATAGTGTTGTCTTTCAAATCGCCCAGCTTCATCTCGCCCACGCCGTCTAAGAGCTTAACAAGCCTATCATTGCGCCTTGCGACAGTCGCTCCCAGTTTGTTGCTATTTACATCAATATCATCAAATAGACCCTTGAAATTATCTTCGCTGGCACTACCCTTTGCGGAGCTTTCAATGTTGCGGAAAACCTTTTCAAGGGTCTCATTAAGGTTTTCATCGACCGATGCCCTTTTCCGCACATTTTCAAAGAGCTCGCTTGGCAGGATGAAGAAACCCTTTGTCTTTATTAAGTCTTCACGGGCTAGCTCGGCGTCACTGTCGGAGAGCGTGGCATAATCAAATGTGGTATCTCCGACTTCATGTTCCCCGGCATTGATATAGGCAGTAATGTTTTCCGATATGTAGCGGTAAAACAGCATACCGAGCACATATTGTTTGAAATCCCAGCCGTCCACGCTTCCCCGAAGATCGTTCGCGATATTCCATATCACGCGGTGCAGTTCTGCGCGTTCTTGTTCTTTCTTATTGTCTACCATTGTAAATTCTCCCCCACTAATTCTATAAGCCACCCGATTTCATGAATCAAACCGATTGTTGCTGGCGTTTACTCTGTATCCGGCACGAGTTCCATAAGATCGTCAAAACCGATATCTAGAGTGGTGAATACTTTTATCAGAATGCCCATACTTACATTATCATTCTTAGAAAGCCTCGCAATTGATGACGAATTCATGCCCGTAGCCGTCCATAAATCTCTCTTTCCCACAATGTGCTGTTTTACGAAGCGGATGTTACCAGGGGCAAAACCGCCATGTAGGGAAGCTACCCCAAAAGGCAACTACTACTTATCTTTAAGTGCTTCAATTATCTTGTTAGCATCTGAAAAAGCCCTTTCCGGCATCTCGTCCCAGAAATTCTTGGTTGCTGCTAAATAATCAAACAAATCACTTTCCTTAACCTGTAAAGAGTATTCATCCAGTAAAACAGAATCACTCAGTGCCAATGTATCCCTGCCGCTAATCACATCACGGTCAAAATAATCTGGCCTGAGCTTTTTGAGTCTCTCAGAAGACTCCCCTGCGCCATGCTTTATTGTGTTGACTAATAATTTCAGCTCCCTGACTTTTTTCCAGGCTTTTGTATCAGTAATACTAACCCCATGTAATTCAAATATAGTCTGGACCTCACTATATGATAAACCTCCTTTATCGAAGTCAAAGTAGTGCCTCATTTCACGTAGAGTAAACCTCATAAGCTGTTGCTCCCAAATGTGATACAGCATAGACATGGTCATTAATAGATGATTGGATTTCATGATGGACAGAGTCTCATACATTCCTATTCCCTGTTCAATCGCCCATTCGGCAACGGAGAGTGGGTCTATGTCTTCTGATCCACGATAATTATCGAATAACCAATCACTACACTGTTCTGCCTCTTTCTCGATATCTAAGAATTGCCCCCTGGTCCTAAAGTAATAGCCTTCCACCAGTGACAATTCTTCTTTGTGCGTTTCCATTAGGGGCTTCCAAAAATACAATTGAGTTTGCATGTGATTCGATCAATCCTCCCTAATAATCTAGACAGTACCGTCCCGTCAAGTCACGTATCTGCTTATAGCGGTTGGAGGACACGAAAGGAAAGATACAATCAGATTCACACCCTTGAAGACAAATGTGGACACGAAAGATCCATTTGCCATGCAAAACTATGCCTAAGCTATGCTTTTTTCCAGGAAGGCATCTAAAGCCTTGCAAATCCCCTCTGCACACTCAATTACATACGGAAGCTGGCTATTCATTTGCTGATTATGGTTCTTCATAATCTCGTTAATATTGGTCGGTGGAAAGGAAGCCCGGTTATGGAACAGGCTTATCTTGTTATTGAGAACCCTACAGAGAGTTCTTAATTTGAGTAACGCCGTCAATAGGTCAGATTCATTGGCAATAATCGTGTAAACATCGGACAGAACAGACTCCAATATGTTGAGGCTGAATTTAGCGATTGAGTACTTGGTTTCTAAGTCTTCCTCCGAAAGTATCATGTTCGTCGCTATTTGCTTTATGCTTTCAACCTCAGCCTTGAGTAACTGCAGTTTTACCGATTTTTCATAGAAACCTAGAAAGTGTAGTCGAACCTCTTCAAGAGACATGGCCTCATCACCTTTATTAGTTCTTTTCATGAAGAAGAATCCATTCTCTGGATGCCCAATACAGTGTGGGCTATTCCAGCTTTTCGGGATGTGAATCACATGAATCAATCGACCATTCTCCAAAGCAATGGGGGGATTCTTGAAGGTCCAATCAACGCTCGGGGTACATTTCTTTGGATATACACCAAAATGCTCTGGAAAATCTAAGCTGCTTTCCACACCAATTAGGCGGTCATGTAAGCTCAGGGCATTATCGTTCTTGATACCAAAGACCAAAAAGCCGCCGGAACTATTTGCGAAGGCACAGCATGTCCTCGATAGTCTGAACTTACCCTTCTCATCGTGCTTGGAAGGCAACATCTCTTTGAAGTCAAATTCCTCGGATTCATAGTATCCTTTCCTAAGCAGGTCAATGACCGAGGTAATCGTCCAATCATTAATCATCTTGGGTACCATCGGAAGCCTACGTCCCCCTTGCTCCCCAATAACGGATTCCACCTACTCTATCGGGGATTGGCAAATTGCAGAGCTCTCACACTCCACCCAGTATTACGATTAGCTGTTCTTTTCAATATTTCTTGACCCGTAATCCACCACGGTTATGTCATCGAAAGGCTTCTCTACTCTCCAACATTCTCCTGCTACCCGTAGACACAAGATGAAAGGAAGCTCACACATAGGCAACAGCACCAAGCAGAACAGGAAGCGATTAGCTACCACCTACTCGAAGCTTGTGGTAGGGCGACAGTCAGAGGCTCCATGAGTCCGTTCCTCTTTCATATTAGGCCATGTGATACAGAATAAACGGTCTACTTTGTTTGTTCTAAACCTAGTCATAGACCTTTCACCGAGTCAAGCCCTATTGGTAAGTCCTTGCATGGTCATTCTCCTGACACATCTTTCACCACGCACACAAGTACCAGGAGTGCTTCTTGACTTTGCTTGACTCCAATATCGTTACAATCGGGTAGGAAGTTGGCTATTATTTGGCTAGACGACCTCCCATCCGAGTAGCCGGGGGGAATTTCGCCCTAAGGCTCTCACCGAGCCATATGTAAGCCGCTCGGTTCGGACGGCTCTCTTCATGCACTCATACTAGAATTTCCCCTGTAAAGAGCTCACTGTGCAAACATGGCGAGTTCTCTTTTCAGGACTTGGTTTAGCAGTCTTTCTGCTCTCCGAAGGTAGGCGAAGGACTCAAACAGTCTGCCTTTACTACAGATTAGGTTTTCCCCCTTAAATTCCTCGGCACCCTCTTTCTCATAAGCTGTTTCACAGGCGATGCCTTTTCGTGTTCCCTTTTAACATCTTGTCCGACAAACCTGGCATACCTTTCGGTCATCTCAAGTTTCTGATGTCCCATTATTGTCTTCAAGGCAAACAGATTTCCTCCATTGCGGAGAAACATAATAGCAAAAGTATGTCTCAGATCGTAAGAGGTTATTGTGTCGTCGAGCTTCGCCTTTCTAACGTATTTCTTAAATTCATGATTCCAGGATGTGCCATGCATCTTCTTACCATCCCTTGAGCAGAATACCGGCACCCCCTCCCCCCATAACAAATGTCTTGCTGATACGACTTTGCTCACGGCATTTACGGTAGGATTTGATATGTTCAGAATACGCTCGACTCTAGCCTTGGCTATCTTATCCGAGACGTATATCGTTCCCCGTCTTAGCTTGAAATCTCTTAGTGGGATTTGCAGGAGTTCTCCGGGCCTTATGCCGCAATCCAGAATAACCAGCATCATCGCATAGTCTCTTAACCCATCGAATGTTCTTTTGTCCGGCTGCTTCAATAGTTTTCTAAGGGTGTCTTCATCCAAGTGCCTAATCCTAGGTGAAGTCTTCCTGTGAGGAGTGCCTTTGACTGGGTTGCTGCCTTCAATAATCCCTTCTTCAATGCACCAATTGAAGAAAGCCCTGAGGTAGGCCCTATGCAGATTGTAGGTATATGGGTTCTCATAGTCTTTGAGGAATCTAAGAACGGCCCTCCTGAGGCCATTTGGATCATTTAAATCAGGTTTAGTGCGTTCATGAAAAATGCCTAGAGTATGCTTGTATCCCCTGATTGTATTCGGTGCAGAGTGAACTGCCTCTTTGAAATCGATGAAGGTTCTTGTGACTTCTCCCCATTCATGTTTCGGTGAATTGGGTACAAAATTAACCCTTCTTGCCATACTTAGCACCCCCGTTTTATTACGGAAGCGCAGCTGTATGAGAAGAGGGTAAGTGCTTGTTTTACAACATCCGACTATTAGGAAGAAAACCTGACTGTGCGCCCTCTGACACCCGCCTCTAGCTGGGCTTTAGCCCTCTCCTACGGCCCTCTGATTAGAAGTCAGATACTCTATCGCCTCTGCCGGAGACGCGAGAAGATCTGTCTACTGACCTTCCCGCATACCTGCTAACCCCATAAACCAGGTCTTAACACGAACTGCAGGCCTCACATGAATAACGGATCGATCCGCAAGGCGCCGCTCCCATACACCGAAAAGCAGAGTGAACGCAGTCGTTAGCACAAGATAAAGTACTCCGGCTGCGAAGTATACCTCCAGCGGACGAAAGGTAGTCGCAATCATCTGCTGAGCTGAGCGCATGAGATCCACCATAGCAATAGTTGATACCAAAGATGAATCCTTAAGTCTCGCAACAGCTTCATTGCCCAAAGGCGGCATTATTCTGGGAAGAGTCTGAGGGAATATCACCCATCTCATTGACTGCATATAGGTCATTCCCAAGGATCTGGCTGCCTCTCGCTGGCCTCTATCTATGGACAGAATACCTCCACGAAAGATCTCTGCTATGTAAGCTGAAGCATTCAAGGTCATGCCTATGGCTGCAGCGGGAAACGGATCCAGAGTTATGCCTGCTTGTGGCAGACCGTAGTAGAT
>MTKW01005514.1_pt1 | contig 15690 bp, 10 predicted proteins | sample 1042761 | NCBI WGS metagenome assembly MTKW01 (sample SAMN06205366, study PRJNA360243) | anaerobic digester metagenome | biome: Wastewater treatment plant; feature: Anaerobic digester sludge; material: sludge; isolation source: anaerobic digester fed with sludge from wastewater treatment plant ... | reverse complement strand
CCGGGCGTCTGCGCGGCCTGGAACTCGGTGCTACGTTTCCTACGCTTGAGGCTAGGGTTACACTCGGGCGCGTGCAGGGAATTGCAGCAAAGAAGACATTCCGGGGCAGCACTGCCCAAGAGGTCATACTCTACGAACCTCATGCCCCCTATGGCCCCTCCCCGTCCGCCGACGGATCTCGAGCTTCCACGGAAGGCATGGAATACTACATGCTTCGAGATGCATATGATCCTGATTTTATGGGCACTTGGATACGATACGACGATGAGCATGAACTCGCCGAAGGCAGACGCCTTGAGGAGACCCTGAGCTTGTGGAATCTGGGATATCTTTATCTTGATGACCCTGACGAGCAAGGAGGAATATCCGCCGGCGGGAAAATACCCCTTGCCCACGGGCAATTCGTGACAGTCTCGTCCACTGTGGAGATGCTGGCCTTACGGTCTGAGATTCGAGACATCCTGCGCAGCCAGATCCAGGGTTTGATACGGGCTTACAATGCTAAGCACGGACTTTCGGGAAGCAGTCAAAAGAGGTACCCCTTCATCTATGAAAGCGAAACCGAGGCAGATTTCCTAGGGGATTTGCTCACACGCCATGCCTACATTACAGCGGGAACAGAAAATGGGCACGGCGCCTTAGCCCTGGATGTAAAGGCCGACTCCTACTTGCGGAGACGTCTCTATGACCTGGGGCAGACTGATATTGACCCGGGTTCAGTTGAAGTGGAGGTGCGCAGGGACGGGAAATTCCTGCCGGCGGAAACGGAAACACCTCTCCTGTTCCAGGTGGAGTACGACATCGGCGTAATTGAGTTCGACTTTCCCTTAAGATTTTTCGATATGTATGATGGAATCCGAATCCGGTACAACTATGGGATAACTATGGGCATATTTAACCTGGGCTTGTCTATCGCCGAGGGAAGCGAGAAGGTTTACCTCAACGATGTGCTCCTTGAAAGAAACACAGATTACTCTATCGACTACGAGCTAGGCATCCTTACCATATTCAGGATGCTTGAACCTGATGATGTAGTGCGGGTGGAATACGAATACTTCAGAGGCCCGTTTGGTAAAGTGGCTGACTATAAAGCAAACTTCTACGGCGCCACAGTGGGCTGGACACCTAACGACAGCCTCGAGCTAAAACTGGAACTCGCCATGTACGCCGATGATCCAAAATCGGCGCCATTGCCTGAATTGACTTCTACGATGCCAAACACCCACACAATCGTGGGGTTTTCCGGGAGGTACAACAATAAGGGATTGAACATATCAGGGGATCTGGCTTTCAGCCACGATGAGTTCCCGCTTGATGACAACCGTAAAGTCCATGCAGCTAACAAAGTATCCGGGATCATGGGCGCTGTTGATGCGGAAGGCACGTCATACACAGTAATCTCTCACAATGACGGAATAAGCGTCGGAGACGGACAGTTCCGCAACTACAGCGTAGGCTCAGGACTTTCATCTCCGACTGTGCACGATATGGCAAGCGCAGGCGATACCTGGTTTTTCGCAACAGACAGCGGGCTCACTGTTTTCTCTGCAGTTCCCGGGCCTTCCGGCCGGAACCCCCTCGACTACGTCAGCAATTGGCAAAGAATATACACGTCAGCCGGTTTGCCTGACAACGACCTGACCTGTGTAGCGGTAACCCCTTGGACTGTCTGGGTCGGGACCCGTGACAGCGGCTTAGCGTCTGCGGATCTTGGTGCCTTGGACACATGGCACGCATATACGGCGTCTGCCGAGTCAGGCCTTCCTTCCGCTGCCATTTCCGATATCGTCTACGATCCCATTACCGATTTGCTTCTTGTGGGATCCGACTGTGGTGTCGCCGTGCTGAACGGGGCCCGCTTCAAACTTGAACTCCCGGATGTACGTGTTGATGCTCTTTGGTCCTCGGTCAACGCTGTGAATGGGTTTCGCACTTTTGCAGCAAGTGAAAGCGGAGTCTATGCGCGGAGTGACGACGGATGCTGGCACCTAATCCTACACCCTTCAACAGCAAAAGACCCTCTTTCCCTTGCGGTCTGGAATGGGCTTTTGTGGATAGGCAGTTCAGACGGCTTGTATGTCTGGAACGGCACAACCTGTGAAATTGTCGAGGCTACAAGGGGATATACCGTTACTGCAGTAGGCGTAGGCCCGGGACACAAATATGAAGGTATCGAAGCCTTATGGGGGGGGACTGCCGGACGACCCGCGGAAGGCGAAAAGAATCTCAACAGAATTGTAGGCTTTGAGGTGCTAACACCTGGGGTAGTCACTGAGCATGAAGGCCCTGATCTCGCCGTTTCAACCAATGATTCCAGGCACTATGTGGATATTCCGGCCCGGGATCACACTGCAACAGGATACGCCGCACGGGCGAACGCCAGGTATGCTCTGGGAGTCGGGACCATATACGGAAGCTATGAGACTCTTTCGCCCGGGTTTGCAGAAATAGGTCAGACTTCCCGACCGGCGATGGACATGTGGAGCTTAGGCACCCAGTGGCCGTTGGGTTCCAGAACCGTTATCATGGCCGAACACTCCGAGTCGCGTAGTCAGGCTTATTCCGGAGTGAGCCGGGATGAGGCCGGCAAGGAGATCCTGCTTGTGACGAACAGAATAGGCGGAACTGTTGACATAGGGCCAAAGATAGACGTCTCATACAGCATTTCTCAGATAGATGACGACAAAACCCCGGGATACGAACGACAGGATCATACTCTGTCTGCCGCCGCCCGCCGAAGCTTCTTCAACAATCGGCTTAGCGTCAGCGCAGAATATGAGACTACCCGAAGCGAGAACATGATGAAGCCCGAGAATTCGTATGTTCAGACCGGTCTACGGGGAGACGCCAAACTCACGCTGGACACGCTTTCCATATCAGCCCTATATCGAAAGCCTGTTAAAACCATAGATCCCGGAGGACAGGATCAACACGTCACAGGGATAACGGAAACCGGCATAAGTGCCCAATGGAGCAGACAACTCGGCCCCGTAGCGTTAAGGACATACTACAGACAGACTGCGCGCGATAATATCGCTACTCTCAAAACTTTCGACGACAAGAGAGCTGAAATACGGGCGACGCTTCCTGCACTCTCTTTCAAAGACAATAACTTGACCCCCACCATCGTACTGAAGTGGGACAAAACCACTCCGTTCTCAGGGCAAACAAGACAAGGTCTTGCGGTTCAGGGAAACCTTTCAGGCACCCTGGGCAACTTCAGAACTTCTACCGGGGTAAGCGTAAAACACACAAAGTATGCCGGTACAGGCAAACTTACTCTCGATACAGAGCTCTTTGTCACATTGAGTTCAACCGCACGCGGGAAATTGGCGCCTCAGGTCGACTTCCGATGGAAACGGTCCAAATCCGAACGGCCGGACTTAGGAGTTGTATTCACTGACTCGCTGACAGGAACAGCCAGAGCAATCTGGAGCCCCATGCAAGGCCTGAGCAATGTGGTGTCCGCAACCTATTCTCTCACATCGTCGTCTGCCTTGACAGGGTGGCAAAAGCACTCCCTCAGCTTGCAGGATTCTGTCGATTACAAATTCAGTGACAAGCTCACCATGACGGGAGAGGCTCTTATTAGATCAACTGCCACCGAGATTAGAGCGCTCTCGGGAGACGATGCCACCGAAATCAAAGGGACTCTGAAAGGCGGGCTCAGATACCGGCTCAGCAACATGTGGTCACTGGGGATCACCCTTGGATATCATACATACCGGTCGCCAACCGGTCCCGGCGGGTTTGCAAATGCCATTACCCTGGAGACAGGGCTAAAGGCATCATTTTAGATCCATTTGACAACTCCATTATCGCACAGGATATCAACGCCATAAAGGATTTCCCGGCTTTCGTTCATAGTAACTACGGCTCCGGCATTCTCAATCAAAAGAGAAGACACAAAGCAAACTGACTGTCGGTTTCTTTTACGTGGGTTGACTGCAACCACAGGTTGAGTCCGGACTCCACAATATCGGTTGGCGCTCCGCAAAATCATAGTCATCCACTCGAAGGATCCTGGCAACCCTCGCCTGGACCAGCGCATCCTCCTCCGTCAACCCCCTGGACTCAAACGCTCTCACAACTCGAGCCCAGGAATGGTCAGTCACGCCCTTAGTAATGCCCTTGCTGCCGTCGCCGGTACCAGCCTCCATGCCTCCCTTGATGCCGCCACCAACGCGATCCCTGGTGCAATCCCTGATGCCATCCTTGCTGACGCCCTTCAGAACCTTCCTGGCTCTTGCCACTCCAATCCCGGGACATCCCGCATACCCGTCTGTGGAATCCCCTGTCAGCACCTGAAAATAGAACCAGTAATCGGCCTCCCGCGGCTCAATAGCTTTGATTCGTTCTTTCCTCCAGTCATAGTGAATCCCGGGTATTTGCTTCAGATCCTTATCAATGGTAGCCATCACATAACGCCCCGGAGATTTCGTAGCCATGATTCCCATCACGTCGTCTGCTTCGAGGCAATCCACTTCCCTGCAAGTCCAAGAAGCCCGAGCATGTTCAATAAGAGCATCCAAGAGCACCGGTTTCGGCTTACCCCGTCGGCTTGCCTTGTATGTAGGAAGTATCGAGTACCTGAAATTACTGCGTCCGGTGAAACACAAAAGCGCGTCCTTTGTTCCCGTCTGGCCTATCATCCGCTCCACTGCCGAGTCAAATCCTTCAACCGCCCACCCTGCATCGTCTATGTCCACGTCACCATCGTCATCATAGTCAGCAGTCCGGCTCCGGCTCGCTTCATACGCATAAGCGAACTGGCAAGCCAGAATGTCAGCATCAATAAGTAGATCCATATGTGTCCGTATCCTCCTATCCCTACTAGAGTAACGTTCCACAAATGGATGCAATATCCTCTTGTGCATAGAATCGTATCGATGACCTTCCTTTTTCCTGGGTCCTGCATGAGGAATGGACGTGCACCACTGAGAGAACCGAGGACCATGAACCCATCCTTTACTGCACGCGCCCGCTTGAGGCCTCATCCAGCGCATTCTCCAGAACCCCTGCCACATACTCAACTTCTGCCTCAGTGATATGGTTATGGAACGGAATTGCAATGCTGGTCCTACCGGCGTGCTCCGTAACAGGGAACATTCCTTCCCGGAGGCCAAACTCAGTTGTGTAGAACGGCTGCAAATGTATAGGGGTGAAGTATGGACGGCATCCGATTTTCGCTTCCTTGAATCGCGTCATGACGTGGTCCCTCACCTTAGACTGACGCTCCGGGGTGGGTTCATCCACGCCTACACGGATCACATACACGAACCAGCTCATCCTGGTGACCTCAGGGGCTATGTAAGGAAGCTTGACACCTGAAATCTCAGACAGACGCTTGTTATACATATCCGCCACGTGCCGGCGTTTGAGGATAATCTCCTCTATCCGGGACATCTGCACTACACCAAGGGCAGCGGAAAGCTCATCCATGCGGTAGTTATATCCAAGACGCTCATGGGACAGCCATACCCCTGCCTCTCCCCTCCCCTGGTTGCGCATGCTCTTGCACAAGAAGGCTATACGGTCATCATCTGTGACAACCATCCCGCCTTCGCCTGTGGTTATCTGCTTATTCGGATAGAACGCAAACACCGCTGCGTCCGCAAATCGCGCGCTCCCGGTTTTGATCCCGTTGTATTCAGATCCTATGGACTCGCATGAATCCTCAATAACGGCGAGGCCACGGCGGTCTGCAATCTCGCGGATGATATCCAACTTTGGAGGTTGTCCAAAGGCATCTACAGGAAGGATGGCCTTCGTCCTGGGAGTGATTGCGTCTTCTATGAGATTAGGATCGATGTTCTCTGTGTCAGGTTCAATATCTACAAATACCGGCTTTGCCCGCTCATAGACTATGCAGTTGCTTGATGCGATGAAACTGAACGGAGTCGTTATTACCTCGTCCCCGTCGCTGATGCCGAACGCTCGTATGAGCAGATGAAGCCCGCTTGTCCCGCTATTGACTGCGATAGCGTGTTTTGCGCCTACATAGTCTGCAATCGCCTGCTCGAATTCTTTCAGCTTCGGACCCAACGCGAGGATGGGAGAGCGGATGACTTCATTTACGATCTCGATTTCTTTATCAGTAATATCAGGCCTGGCCAGGTGAACTTGCATAGATTACTCCTCCCTACGATGCTACATTCCCAGATTATTACCTCTTTCTCTCTCAGGTGGCAAGATCCTTCATGCAAACCTGGAAATACGTGACATTGGTGCCGCATTGTCAGATACCACCTGCGAGGAATGAATTTTGCCGGGAATCTCCCTCAACCACTCGCCCGGATCACTATTGCAGTTTCTGAAGAATGGTGTATAATGTTCTCGCATCGCCATTAAACTTTGAGTTTACCTATACCGAACTTATTAACTTGAAGTTTACTGGATTTAAACTTGGAGACCGGTCGGTGTGGCCCTCCTTATGAACTTGGGGTGGGCCTGTGATGAATTCTGAACACAAGCGACAGTGAGGGACGAAAAATGAAAATCGGGCGAAGAATCAAGAATCTACGGTTGAAGAAGGGTTTAACCCAAGAAGAGTTGGGCGAGCGCACAGACCTGACTAAGGGTTATATCTCCCAAATTGAACGCGACCTGAGTTCGCCGTCAATTGAAACCTTCTTTGACATTCTTGAGGTCCTCGGTTGCACGCCTCGAGAGTTCTTTGATGACGAGGAACGCGAGCAAAAGGTCGTGTACGGGGAAGAAGACCGCACGGAATTCGTGGATGAAGAACGGGGCTACCGCGTTCAATGGCTTGTTCCTGAATCCAATGAAAACGAAATGGAGCCGATACTTCTCACTCTTGAAAAAGGTGGGAGTTTCAAGGAGTTCGAGCCTTCCCTGGCAGACACTTGCGCCTATGTGCTGAAGGGCAAAGTCAAGGTCTCACTTGGAGGACGGATTTACCATGCGAAAGCAGGAGAGACCGTCTACTACCAGGCGTCAGAAGAACACCAGATCTCAAACGACGCTGACGGACCGGCGGAACTGCTCCTGGTCGCCACCGATTCTTATTTATAGTGTAGCCCATATGACATTCCCGCCACGTAACCGAGCATGCATGATGCAACTTGTCACGCCGGACGGGCTCTGTCAGAAATAGGGCGAGAGGCCACATAACTCAACAAGACCAATGGAAGCTTATCGCGCATCCTAACTCTCCGTCGGCCAGGACGGTGCCACATCCGCCAAGGCGGTGGAAGGCGGAGCCGGGTACCGCGATAAAGGTGGGACCTGACACCGGCAGCAAAGGTGGGGCCGGGCGCCGAGATAAAAGCGGAGCCGGGCGGATTAATATGAGGGGGGACAGAAATGCCTGAAGAGACAATTATCCGCTTTGAGAACATCACAAAACAATACGATAACGATCCTCCTGTGCTGACAGACGTCAGCTTCCAACTGGAAAGAGGGAAATTCTACACATTGCTGGGCCCTTCCGGCTGTGGTAAGACAACCATCATTCGGTTGATTGCAGGCTTTGTCCAACCTACATCCGGCGCAATCTATTTTGACGGGCAAGAAATCAGCAACATCCCTCCGGACAAGCGCCGCGTAAACACCATATTCCAGGATTACGCGCTGTTTCCCCATTTGAATGTGTTCGAGAACGTCGCCTTCGGACTGAGGGTCAAAAGGATGAAGCCTGACATAATTAAGGCCAAAGTGCGAGAAGCCCTCCGCTTCGTCAACCTGGAAGGCCTGGAAAACCGAGGGATCACCGGAATGTCCGGCGGTCAGCAGCAAAGAGTGGCAGTTGCACGAGCTATTGTTAACGAGCCGGAAGTGCTTCTTTTGGACGAGCCGTTGTCAGCCCTTGATCTGAAACTGCGCTCGGAGATGCAGTACGAACTTAGGGAGCTGCAGAAAAACCTGGGGATCACCTTTGTGTTCGTCACGCATGATCAAGAAGAAGCCCTAGCCCTATCTGATGAGGTCTTTGTGTTGAACAACGGGATAATTCAACAACGCGGAACACCTAACGACATCTATGACGAGCCTGTCAACAGGTTTGTGGCTGACTTCATCGGAGAGTCCAATATCATCCCCGGAGTAATGATCAGTGACTATCTGGTGGAGTTCGTCGGTAATCAATTTGAATGTGTGGACCAGGGGTTCTATCCTAACGAACCCGCGGAAATCGTAATACGGCCGGAAGACCTGGAGATCACAGGAAAAGACCAAGGCAAATTGCAGGTCCGCGTGGATTCTCAACTGTTCCGCGGAGTGCACTATGAAATCTGCTGCTATGACAAGGACGGAAACGAATGGCTTGTCCATTCCACCAGAAAGGTAATAGTAGGAGATGAAATCGGCCTCGACTTCGGCCCTGAAGACATTCATGTCATGCGGCTAGGTGAGACTGAGGACGAATTCGACAGACGTTTGGAATCGTATGAAGAGGTGCGCCATGCAGGGTAAGACGAGAACTGGTAATATTTATCTAATTCCGTATATGTTGTGGATCGTTCTATTTGTCATTGCACCGATTGTGCTAATCCTCTACTACTCCATGTTTAACATCGACGGCGCGTGGGGCTTGGAGAATTACAGGAGGTTCTTCACGCCTGTCTACCTAAGCATGACTCTTAGGTCGTTTTGGTATGCCGGTTTGATCACAGGATTTTCGCTGCTTATCGCTTACCCCACTGCATACTTGCTCACAAAGACAGAGCATAAGCAGCTTTGGCTCTTGCTTATCATACTGCCGTCCTGGATCAATCTCCTTCTCAAGATATATGCCTTTATCGGCATTTTGGGATACTACGGCCCGATCAACTTTTTCTTGGACATCATCGGGATTGGAACCAGGCAGATTCTGTTTACAGACTTCAGCTTCATGTTTGTGGCTGTGTACATCTTCATCCCGTATATGATCCTCCCGATATTCAACGCGCTGGAGGAGCTCGACCCGTCGCTTGTCGCTGCAGCCCGGGATTTGGGAGCATCATCATGGGCAACGTTCCGGAGAGTAGTCTTCCCCTTGACGCTCAGCGGGGTGAAAGCAGGCTGTCGCGCTGTTTTCATTCCGGCGTTGTCCTTGTTCATGATCACGCGCCTAATTGCAGGAAACCGCGTAATTACCTTGGGAACCGCCATTGAACAGCACTTCCTGGTCACACAGGACTGGGGCATGGGTTCGACTATTGCCGTCTTCCTCATTATTGCCATGGGCCTCACTATGATACTGACGGAAACCGGGAAGAGGGTGAACTAGCATGAAGAAAACGAACAGACTGTCTGCAACATACCTTACTATTGTGTTTATCATACTGTATGCGCCCATCTTCTACCTGATGTACTACTCTTTCAACAGCGCAGGTACTATGCATAGCTTTGAAAGCTTCACTCTTGACTGGTACAGAGAGGTCTTTCAGGACACGAGGCTATTCATTATCCTGTTGAACACCCTTGTCATTGCGCTTCTCTCTTCAGCCATATCCACGGTTATCGGCGTCGTGGGTGCGATTGCCATCACTCGGGTGAAAGCGAAGCGATTTCAGAATGCGCTTCTCACTCTGAACAATGTGATGATTGTCAGCCCTGACGTAATCATCGGCGCTTCTTTCCTGGTCCTCTTCGCAATGAGCGGCATAAAGCTGGGATTTGGCTCTGTTTTGATTTCTCATATCGCGTTTAGCGTCCCCATTGTTGTCCTTATGGTTCTTCCGAATCTGGAGGAGATGAGTCCGACTTTGATTGACGCTGCCCGTGATCTTGGGGCAAGTGGATGGGATGTGCTGACGAGAGTCGTGATCCCCTACATCTCCCCGGGAATCTTCGCAGGCTTCTTCATGGCCTTGACATATTCCCTGGACGACTTTGCAGTAACCTTCTTTGTAACAGGAGGCGGCTTTTCCACGTTGTCAGTGGAAATCTACTCCCTTGCCAGGAGGGGAATATCCCTGACCATCAATGCACTGTCCACCCTGATTTTCCTGGCTACCTTGCTACTGGTCATAGGGTATTACATCATAACCAAGCAAGGGGCGAAACCCAAGGAAGCGGAGGTTAGGGAATGAAAAAAGTAATGCAGATGTTCATCGCGGTAATCATCGCAGCGCTGGGACTGATGTACCTTACCTTCGTCCTCAATGCGCAGCAAGGCTATTCCGGCGGGAATACCCTTTCCGTATATAATTGGGGGGATTACATCGACCCTGACTTGATCACGAAATTTGAACAAGAGACAGGGATGAAGATTATATATCAGACTTTCGATTCCAATGAGGCAATGCTGACGAAGATTGCACACGGAGGAACAACCTTCGATATTGCGATCCCGTCTGATTATGCAATTAACAAAATGAAGGAACAGGGGTTGCTTATCCCTCTTGATCATTCAAAGATTCCCAACTTGAAGTATATCGATCCTCGGTTTCTCGATCTCCCGTTTGATGAGAATAACGAGTATTCCGCTCCGTACTTCTGGGGGACTTTGGGCATCATATACAACCCTGAAATACTTGAAGGCATAGAGTTTACAAGCTGGAATGATTTGTGGGCTGAAAGACTCAAAAACGAGATCCTTCTCATGGACAGCGCACGGGAAGTAATCGGCATGGGCCTTAGCAGCCTATCTTATTCCTTGAATGAGACTGACACAGACCGTCTTCTCGAAGCTAAGCGAAAACTGGATACCCTCACCCCCAACATCAAAGCAATCGTCGGTGATGAGGTCAAAATGCTCCTGGCAAATGAGGAAGCTGCAATCGGTGTCGTCTGGTCAGGCGATGCATCAGAGATCATAGGGGAAAACGATAAGCTGGACTACGTCATACCTGATGAAGGGACGAACGTATGGTTCGATAACATAGTGATCCCGGCCAGTGCCAAGAATGTGGAAGGTGCGCACCTTTTCATCAACTTCATGCTGGATCCGGAAAACGCTGCCCAAAACACCGAATACGTCGGGTATTCGACGCCCAATTGGAAGGCCTTAGAGTACCTGTCCGACGAGATTACGGAAGACGTGCGGTTTTACCCGGGCCCGGATATTACCGGCAAGTTTGAGCTCTATGAAAACCTGGGCAAGAAAATGACAGCTTACTATAACGAGCTTTTTCTCGAGTTCAAGATGCACAGGAAGTAGGAAATCGCTCTTTGGGAAGCAGAATCGCAACACGAAGTGGCAGGCATTAGCACGCATCGCATTGGAAGCCGGCATCCGGACGATTACCTGACATTGTCACAACTACTGCAGTTCCATACAGCCTGATAGAGTTGCTGAGCCAGGCTGGTCTTGGTCACAAGTCCCTTCAACCTGTTGGAATCGTCAACAACAGGCAGTATTCCTGCGTTACCGAGAAACAGCGCTTCAAACGCGGTCTTTGCTGAAGAGCCTTCATAGACTACAGGTATATCGCCTTGGACTATGTCAGCAATCTTGCCAGGGCGATTCCTGTGCTTCCGGACATCCCTGGCGGTTATGATTCCAATAAGCGTCTCATCATCTTCAACAACCACGAGAGTGCTGACTCGCATCTTGCGCATCCGCCTGACAGCCCGGGCTAACCCCAGATCGGGAGAAGCGGTAACCGCCCTCCTAACCGCCACTTTCTCGACAGTCAGAGCCTCGACGCACTTAGCAGGATTGCCTTGTCCTATGAACTCCTCAACGAACTTGCCGGCAGGGTCTTTTAAGAAGTCCTCCGGAGAGCCGGACTGGACTATCTTACCGTGCCTCATTAGGACGATTCGATCTCCCAGCTTAAATGCTTCATCTATGTCGTGTGTAACCAAGACTATTGTACTCTTCATCATACCATGCAGCTTCTTCAGATCATCCTGAAGGTTCCTTCGGGTAATGGGATCCAAAGCACTGAACGGCTCATCCATCAGAAGAATGTTAGGCTCTCTGGCCAGCTCACGCACGATACCTACACGTTGTTGCTGCCCACCGCTTAACTCACTGGGAAACCTGTCCATATACTTCAACGGATCCATTCCCACCATCTTTAGAAGCTCCTTTGTTCGCGAATTAATGCGCTCGTTAGTTTTTCCCTTTGAACCCGACAATCTCAACGCCTGGCCGATATTTCTACCAATCGTAAGGTGCGGGGACAAGCTGGTTTGCTGAGTCACGTGTCCGACATTGCGCCTCAACTCTGCCTCGTTAAGTCTCCTGATATCCTTGCCATTAAGGTATATGGACCCTCTCGTCGGCTTTCCGAGCCCATTCATCATCCGGAGAACCGTGCTCTTACCGCAGCCACTTGGGCCGATAAGCACTACGAACTCTCCCGGCTTGATCTCAAGGTTGATATTATCTACGGCCGCTACTTTGTCGTCGTAGATTTTGCTCACGTGTTTAAAGTTTATCATTAATCAATAATCTCCTCCAAATACTGGATTCAGACCATGGAGATACCGGACCCCGGGCATGACTAAACCTCCAAAGACTGCCCCAAAAATCCCGGAATCATAATAGGGTACTGAAAGTAACCATAAACGAAAGAGAAAAAATCCCAGCTCATCATTCAGCTCGCTCAGGGAAGACAACAGAAGCATGGAAGCATGAAGGATGGAAAGACGGAAGCCGCGCCTTAGGCGGCGGCCTGAAGTGAAGAAGCCTTAAGAACTCTTACACAACGGGAAAACACTCGTAGTTGTGGTTTCCATCAATGATCCTACCTATGTAACGATCCCCATGGAATGTATTTTACCTGAGAACTATACCATAGATAGGCAGTTTGTCAAATCAGTCGATTGAATCCGATTGGAATTGGACTGTAAATGAACGCCTGGAACTGAACCACGTCGCCTGCTGCAGGGACCTGAGGACTCGTATCCATATTTGATGGGCCAAACGGCAAAGGGCGAAGAAAACCTTCGCCCCTGCTTACAAAACATCAATTTAATCAAGTTATGAGTTCATCCCGTCACTCACCGTTTGTGTCAAGCGAGCAACATCATCATGCTCTACCAGTTCCATTTGGTCATGTTCTTTTCCCATTTGTCCCGGTTTGAAGCTATGTATTTGATGTATTCGGAAAGACTCTTGTGCATGGGGCTATCGATCACAAATGAGATATTTTTCTCCAGTAGTTCAATCTTCTCCAGGAAAGCGACAGTCTCCTCAAAGTTCATATTTGTGTAGGGGGTTTCGAACATGGGGAACCTCTTGGGATTGTACGTCTGTGCAGTCGTGATGAATCCGGATTTGGGCTCGTATATTATGACAAAGGCCACACGTCCGTCGATGTCCCAGAGAGGGCCTCGCAGGCCACAATCACCTGGATCGAATAGGCCATTACTCAGTGTGAAGCTGCCTTCAGGGGTATAGGCGCCACATACCACATGCCCCCCTCCCCCGCCAATTCTCCACCAGTTTACTTCAAACACTCCCCAGTCGCTTACATCAGCCAGGGTAAGCACGGACATGGTATTATTTGCCTCAACAGCGCAATCCCCAAAGCAAGACAGCAACTTGTCATCGAGGTTCGGTAGCCAACACCTGTAGTAATCACCGTACACCCACTCGGAGTGATGGTCTGTTCTGTGAAAGCGCTCATGGTAGGCGCTTCCCAACCGTTCAAAGGCCGTCCTGGGGTTAAATGCATTTGCCTGAACGTCTGATGCCCATACCGAAGTGATCGGACAAAGGCGGTTTCCCATTTCGGTAACCACTATTCCTATGCATACTTGCTCATACGGAGAATCTCCAAATTGGTGACCCTCCTTATACTGCTGGATGAATACCTTTTCTGAGATGTCAACCAAGGGCTTGACCCTCCACGTAAACTGGTTCACTATCCTCATGGCAACAATGGTGGCAGCGGCAAAATCGTCACCGGTCGCCAACTTCGTCCCTTCGGCCAGATCTGAGAGAATCGCTGCCTCAACCGCATCGAGCCTTGGCACAGAAGATAAACTGCAGTAAGTGTCAACGACCTTCTTCAGCCTTGAGTCTCGTCCCGTGTCATCTCTTTCCATCAGAGGATACCAGACACACTTGCTGTTCATGACCAACAAGACATCTGACCCGATTTCTTCAACAACAGAATCAGTGAGAGCATCATACAGCTTCGGCCGGCCGAACAGAGGCGCCTCAGCGACAAAGCCCTTTCTGTCATGTGTGATGAGCAAGTAGGCTTTCTTGCCTTGTGACACCATTTCAAGGTACTTAGCCTCAGCCATCGATGTGTACGGCATCTGCCACTTCATACCCTTCATAGCGCTCCAGACAAACATCAACCGATGATCCAGGACACTAAACACGGGGGCGCCTTCATACAAATCGAAGAGATCCATAGCGTTCCTACGATGCTCCGTCCACCGGAATCCCTTCCAGTCAAAGGCCTCCTTAGGCAAGTCAGACTCTGTGCTCCGTAATCCATCATTTATCTTATAGAAAACCTGCTCATACCAGCCTGTTTCCCTCGTGAGTTTGCGATCCCGGGCAAGGTAGTTGGCGCCCCACCCGCCGTAATCATACATCATCTTCATCCAGGCTTCGTCTGCCTGCAGGTAAACCTCAGGGTTTGCAACTGCAAGCGATCTGGACGAATAGATGGCGTACTTTTGAAAGTCGCTCGCTCTAACTGCGCTTTCTGCAGCCTGTCTCCATGCGCGTTCATGAATTTCCTCAGGTGTCTCGACTATGGATCCTGCAGCGTGGCACTTTGATGCCGTTGTGCCGGCAAGGTTCAGGAACAATGAAATCATGAGCGGAATTAGGATAAGTTGTAGGGGATTACCGGGGAGTCTTCGTGAAGTACACAATTGAGCAAATGATCCTTGCTTCGGATTCCTACCGTCAGAAAGCAATCTCTCTTCCTCCTCGCCTAGAATTACGTCCACTACATTTATGGAGCCTGTGGGCCTACAATACGTATTCTTGGGACGATCCCAAGTTATCCCGGTTTTTTGCAGGTAAACAGGTGATTTGATCTGCCATGAGAATGCCGACAGCGTAAACCAAAGACTCCTGAACCGGCAGACGGCAGACTCTATCGTGGCATAGTTCCTGTGATATTGACTCACCTCGTTCTGCAGCGTCAATTCATTGAAGGCATAGCCATGCCCGGGCTTAAGGGCAAGCATAAGCCCTGAAATAGGAGGAGTCCCATTTGCTTGCCTGTCCGGACTCGTAGTGCTCGCCTAAGGCTTGAGGAGGCCTGGATCGGACCACTGCGCCTGCAAGGATCAGAATCGTAAGAATATGGGGGATCATTTCCACTAATTCTGTTGCTATGCGCAGCTTGAAAGTTTGCATACGCATCTGGATCGCGTCTGTAAATGANNGCCAATTACGGCGCGCCAAAACCAACAACAGGCCCGCCGGGTAGGATTACCCATGCAAATACTATTCTAACGGTAGCAGCAAGTAGGTTTCTCTAGTATCTAATGATTCCTTTTTGTGCAAGCAAGTCCTCGTAGTCCTCTCGTGACAGAGGGCAGTCAATAAGCCCTTTGAATTCCCTATATGATAGATGGCACTGCTCCGCCATCCAGTGGAGACAGGTCTCTGAGATGTCTCTATGCTTAGAACCGTGACTTGTCTCAGTCCATATCAACGTTTTCTTGCCGTTCGGCAAATAGAATATGAACTTGCGATGTTTCCCGTCTGATCGTCTAAACCCTTTCCGGCAAAGCGCATCCTCCACGACTCTCCGGCTCTCACCACCCACTTGTCACCTAAACCTCCTTAGTCCTTAACCATTGCACGAAGGTGTT
>MTKW01002277.1_pt1 | contig 15707 bp, 8 predicted proteins | sample 1042761 | NCBI WGS metagenome assembly MTKW01 (sample SAMN06205366, study PRJNA360243) | anaerobic digester metagenome | biome: Wastewater treatment plant; feature: Anaerobic digester sludge; material: sludge; isolation source: anaerobic digester fed with sludge from wastewater treatment plant ... | reverse complement strand
TGGGCGGTTTGCAGCCGCACGCCATGTACCCCGTCGAGACCCCACCGGTAGATTTCACTGCCGATGAGGATACCAAAGGTAGACACTACGGTTTCCTCAGTGTCTTTTTTCATTTGGCGGCCAGGCATGGAGATGAGAGCACATGGCACCACAAGGATGCGATTATCCCAAATGAGTGTTGCGTCATGGAGCAGACGGCTCTGCCTCACCAATAACAGGAGAGAGATAAGGCTGATAGTTCCAAAGGCCAAAACCATTTCTAACATAGATGTTGCGCCGAGCCACACCGCCAAACAAACGCTGCCTGCAAANNGGCCAGTTAAACCCCATATTTGCGTGGTTTTATGTATCATTCAACCCTTTGATTCTTCAGCAAGGTGCTGATGAGTTCTGCTCGACTACCTACATCATATTTTGAATAAATATTCCGTACATGTGTTTTTACAGTACTCTCACTGATAAACAAAGTCTCAGCAATTTCGCGGTTGGATTTGCCTGAAAGGATTAGCTTCAATACCTCTTGTTCCCGGGCGGTCAGCGGGTCAAGAGTCTTAATCTGACGAACAATGTCCGTTTGCTGTGACTCACTCATATTGTCATAAGCGGCAAGGTAGGCATGGCTTCTCAGCAGTAAAACAAGCTGGTGGTTCAGCGGCGGCAGCATAACCAGTGTAACGCAAACCACAGTAAGGGCAATCACCGCAACCTCCGCACTGGAAAGCCCAATGGATGTTACGATCATTCCCAAGACGCCTCCGCAAAGCACGCCGAATACATTGGCGGAAAGCCCAATGCCAAAGGTATGTGCCGGGTTGTCGCTATAATCCAGCATTTCTCCAAGGATGCTCCACCAAAACAGATCGAAAATACCGCAAGCACCGAGCATCAGCGTATCCACAATCAGATAGTCAGAAGTGCTTCGCCCTAATAGCATAAAGCTGATGAACGCTCCCATGATCATTGCCATCCCGATATACAAAATTCTGGCACGCTTTACTTTCATAGGCAGGTTGCGCATAATGGCAAGCGCCACGATATAAGGTACGGCCCAATACCAGCTCACCAGCGCCGTCAGATGCTCAAAAGCAGGGTTGATTACCTGATACATTAGTCCTGAATTAATCGTTATGATGAAGATAAAAAGGCACAGCAATATTAGCGGGTTCTTGATGCTGCCATGTGTCTTATTTGTAAATGCCTTGTTCTCCTCATTTTCCTGCTCCAACGGCAGCATCCAAATGAAGGCCATGCCGATCACAAGGCAAAGCATAGAAAGGCCAAGCCCGATAAAGGTTGACCTGTTCATGGTCACCACGTTGACTGAAATCATCAGCAAATTGGAATAAATCAGAACGTCGGCACAAGATTTAATGCGCTCGTTCTTGGGAGTAAAGGCCCTGAGAAAAAATCCCCATGCCGCCACCGCGCAGCCGCTAAAGTATCCGCTGACAATCAGTCCGCCCATCCATAGAGCGGGGAAAACAAAAAAGAAGGGGACAGTGGCAGCTAAGCATAAACACATACCGCCGAGCATCATGCTTTTGGCGGCCGCCTGTGATTTGACAAACAGACCGCAGGTAAAAAGCCCCGCGAAATGTGCGATAATTGCAGCTAGTATGTAAGGGTCGGCGTCTGTTCCACGCAGATCCAGCAGGCTGTACAGCACCTGCCCTTCAAACTGAAATGACAGAATATAGGCAAAGAGAAATGAAAATCCAGCAACAGAAAGCCTGCGGGCATTTAAAGTCTTAAATCTGTTCATTTCATAACCTCCCGCTCATCGGAGGCTCCGCCTTTTTTAACCCATTTATCTATATCAGCGGTTTTGAAACGGCAGAGCTTTCTCACCTTGGGTGCAGGCATATAAGCCACCTCCCTTTGATAAATTCGCACAAATATCCTAATTGACCGGTATTGAATAATTATAGGCCAATATAGGTACTTGAGCACTTTTGTATTCACTGTGTCATTATTTCCATGTTATATCGGTGGTAAAGCAGATAACCTGCCAGGGTAAATGCCCCGGTTTCTCTGTTGATTTTATCTCGCCCATATGATTGGAACCCTCAAGGTTATCGTAATACTCAAAATAACCGCTTTTACAAATTATATATCTGCCGTATTGTTCCGGAGTGTGAATGTCAGCGAAACTCGCAAATTCCTACATGGAGCAGATTGTGTTCTTCTACCCGCCAATGGACGCTTTCCAATCTTTCTGTACCCAGCCGCTCCAAAGCTTTATTCACTTCACTTTGCTCAATAGGCAGATATAGATATTCGTATCGGTTTTTCCTGCGCTTTTAGTGTTTAATATGAGCATAATGGGCGTATCATCATAAACCTGCTCAACTTCATTGTTGTTCTTAATTACCACAATCTCAACTTCACTTCCAGCTTAGGGTGATCTGGGAGGCGCCGGACGTGGAAACGGCGAGGAAGTGTGTAGACGAGAGAAAGTTATCCGTATCTTCCCCAACGTTGAATCGGCTAAGCGCTTGCTGAGGGCTTTGCTCATGGAGAAAGACGAAGGCCTGGTTAACCGACCGGCAGTATTTCGATATGAGGGCGTATGTCGAGTGGAAACAAGAGCAAACGGCGATGAATCACCAACGAATTACAACAGGCCGCCGTCCCGGCGTGTTAGGCATTTGTTACATATCAGTCCACCGGAGGGCTTTTTACAGGAAAGAAAGGACTTGACCCTTGCCGGGTAGCTTTCTCAAGAATTCATCCATTTCAACTATGCGTTACCTTTTACCTTCTTAACTTCTGCTTCATACAAAGCAGCAGTTACAAGTTTTATTTCATTGCCTCTAATCTTGGCGTTCTTTCAATTAACCCAAATAAATATCTGTTCCCTCCAATAATTAACCCCATGTCTTAGTCTTAAGAAGTTCAGCGATTTCCTGTGTTTCAGGTAAATTCTCTGTCCCTAGAACCTGTGTTAAATCAAATATTCGTGTACCCATTGGTGCTCTAGGCGTTATCTTCTTGAAATCTGTCTCGTAGAATTTTTCCACGAAGAAATACCGATGCTTAATCGTTCTCAAATCATACCCATGTTCATCACCGTCTGCGATAGCCTTGACAATTTTTTCTTTTCTTTCATCAGTCAAATCGCCAAATTCAGCTTCATATTGCATACCATTTTCCGTTTCAATTGCGGTAATCCGAGCACAAACTTTACCCACTGCACGTACACTCTTATTCTTATATAAACCCAAATAATCATGTAGTCGAGAACGACGCTCAGCATTATCGTAATAGACGTCTTCGCTAATATTGAAATCAATTGTTGTACCTGCAAGCTGCACTCTCATATATTTCCATGAGTCAGATACCGTTATAAGACCATCGTTATAGCAATAATCTAAGTAATCATCTAGTACTTCTTGCATCTGATAATCCCTATCATCGATAACCTCTTGAATCGCATTTGCTATGCCCTCAAAGGTAGTGTTTATGTGGATGACCGGATGGTCTTGTGTAGCATTGTATTCTTTGAGTTGCTTTTCAAATATCTCTCTTTTTTCTTCTGCCATCAGTTGTGGTGCCAGCGTAACCAGTACCTTATACTTTTCACCACTAAAGGAATTCAGATGCCTCGTAATCTGATCTAAATAAAACCAGTCGTACCCCTTTGTCTCAACTACAATCTTGAAGCTCTCTTGAGTGATGGTTGCGTCAGGGATACTATCACTACTTCTCTCTTGTAATCTAAATGCAATTTCTGGTTCAAAGGCATCTGAAAAGAACTCAGATTTCAAAAATCGAAAGAACTTATCTGGAGAATATGAATACAGCCGAGACAACAACAACATCGTATTTGCTGTAATAACATCTTCTCCCCTTTTGTATCTCTGGAAATAATGAATCTTCATAACTACTTGTCTCCTCTCTTTTTCTTTCCCTACTACTTTAGGAAAACTGTAAACCATTTGGTTTCAATTTACAATATTTACACATTCATTGTTTTATAAACATGGAAATCAAGTATCTTGACCGTCAAGGACTGAACAAGACTATGTCGTGAGATATCAACCCTGTCATGTGCAGGCGATGACCACAATGGCCCCCTACCTCCAGTTCCTTACGAAGGTTCTGAAAGAACCGTCTTCCGGTACATTCAAAGCATCAAGTGCCACGATGGGTGCGCTCTATAGCCTTACCTGTCCGCCTTTCCTTACCTTAAGCACCATCCTCCATTAAAGCCAGGTTCAAGGCCTGCTCGCTCCTTTGAAATGGTGCGAAAACTTCCTGTCCCGTACCTGAGGCACTGACAACACCAACCGGCCAACACGGGTGGGCATAGTCCCGTCCGAAAGTGTAACCTGATATTGGGTCACTGTTGCTCTTCCTCGACTAGTGATTTTGTTTCCAATCAACCAGTCTACCAGAGGAGCCGGTGGCCCGGATCAATCACCATCCCTTTTTACAGAAGTATAAGGACACTACTGCGAATTTCTTCCTACAGTATTTGACATGATTCGTGTCAAATACTGTCATTGTCAATTTTACATACGCTCTTTCATTATGAAATTTAACGAGATACGATATTTATATCTGCTTTGCTATCAATATAAGCGATGCGGTTAAGCCGGATTTTGGATTTATACCCCTGATGGACGCTGTAACAAGTGCCTCGCGTGAAAACCCATAATAGACAAAACGAATAAGTAAATATACTAGGAGGACATGAGCATGAAAAAACGGTTATTGGCAATTCTGATATGCGCCTTTATGATAACGGGATTGTTACCGGGGACAGCAGTTGCGGTGTCCACATACGTCACCGTGGGCGGGGTGGAGTTGGACGGCACCGCCGGAAAAACCTATTGGAAGAACGGCGACACAACAAGCGCCACCGGTACGGAAACGGATTATAATGCCTATTTTAACAGCAGTACCGGTATTCTTACTCTGAAAGACGCTGTCATCACGGGCTCGCCAAGCAATGAATCCAACAGGAACAGCAACTACGGCATCTATTCCGCCGGCGACCTGACCATCACGCTTGAGGGGACCAATGCAGTCACCGCCGGTGATTCGACTGACTACGGTGTCAGCAGTGCTATCTATGCCAACGGCAACCTGATAATCAACGGCAGCGGCTCTGTTGTCGTCACCGGCGGTACAGCTCCCGGGTACACTAGTGTTGGCATATATGGCAGTACCCTCACCATCCAGGATTCTGTCACCGTCACCGCCACGGGCGGCACAGCGGCTCAGGGCAGCGCAGCTGTTAATGGTGTTATGGGCGTCATCATCTCCGGCTCCGCCTCCGTCACCGCTATTGGCGGCAAAAGTAACGGTGGCAGCAGCAACGGGGTGGTCAGTAACTATGGCAGCATCACCGTCTCCGGTTCCCCCACTGTCATCGCCATTGGCGGCTACGGTGCCAGCAGCTACGGTTTACGAACCGAAGCTGCTGCTGACCCTAGTGGCTCTGGCTTAAGCCTCGAAGGCGGCATAGTCACCGCCATCGGCGGCAAGGCAGCCGGTACCTACGGCGTGAGTTACGGTGTGTGCGGATACAGCTATACCACGTACACAGATGGTCTGCTAGTAGCCAAGGGCGAAACATATGCCATAAACGGGCCGGTGACAGATGGCGAAGCGAACACAGTCACTCCTCTTACAGGCGCATATGGCGACAATTTCGCAGTCTATGGCGCAGAGAACACATACCATGTTATTCAAGGCGAAAATAATCTTGACTATACTGGAGCAAGCAAACCTACCAATGTGGAATCTCATATCACATGGACAGAAGCACAAGGCTCTGATCCTGCAACCCTCACACTTAATAACGTCATCATCAACACTGGGAGAACAGAAGCCATCAAACTTCCCAACGGCGCAAAGCTGCTGGTACAAGGTGTGAATATTGTCCATAAAAATGATGTGGAAGATAACGGAAAATGCATATACGGCATAGGCGCGCTGGAAATCTCCGGCATGGGTACCCTCTTTGCCATTGATGGAGCGGCACTCCTGGGAGGCACCTGTAGCCATGGTATTGCCGCAGTAAATGATCTTACCGTTTCGGGTGGTGTAAAACTTACTGCAATCGGTGGCACGGCCCCATATAACGACAGCTACGGTGTTCACTCCGGTGGCACAACTAGGTTTTCCGGCGGTACAATTACCGTCATCGGCGGAATGGCCGAAAACGGAAGCTACGGCGTTTATGCCCATTTTGGCACTGAAATTTCCGGAGGTCGCATCACTGCCATCGGCGGCGCGGCTCAACATAGCTTCAGTATTTCTGCCGGTAAAGGAGGTTTTTCACTCAGCAACGTCAGCATAATAGCCCCCGCCGGAGCGGGAATTAGCGAAACCGGTTCCTTCATCGCTACAACTACTGGCGGTAACCTTCCTGCCTCCTTTGCCTTCATTTCGGCGGCCAGCACTCCTATTCCTCAACCTGTTGCGCAAATCGAATCTACGCATTACCCTACGCTTGCGGATGCTCTGACAGCAGTGCAGAATAGACAAACGATCAAGCTACTACAAGATGTGACACATAATTCAACCATTATTGTATCCGGTAAAACTTTTACTATCGATGTGAATGATTTTACATTAACGGTTAACACCACTAATCAAGATTGTATTCGTGCCCTAGAAGGTTACAGTTTATATATAGTGGATAACGGGACTTCCGACGCAAACGGTGCCTTTATCGCAAATGCTTCCGGTAGCTACTCCGGTATTGAAGGGTATGGCGTAGGTCAAATACTTATAGAAGTACCGTCAGCATTATCTGTTACAGGCGATAACACACAAGGTATATGGGCCTACGGCCCGAGAGAAGTTTTTCTTAACGGCGATATTACTGTAACCGGCAACGGAACCTATGGCGTCTATGCTGTGAGTGGTCGCTACGTAACCGGTATGTACGGAAGTCTGATTACCATTAACGGTGTAGTCAAATCCGATAATATGATCAGAATAAATGAAGCTGTACACCATGATCTGGAAGACTGCGTAACACCTACAACCAAGGCGGGTTATTTGACTTTTGTGGACCCGGAAGATAGCGCAACAGATCCAAGAAGTACAGTTTGGCTCAGAAAGGCCCCTTCAAATGACGCAACTTTATCAGAACTGTCAGCTTCAGGCATAACTCTCACACCTGCATTCGACAGTGAAACAACTAGATTCACGGCTAATGTAAGCAACCGTATCAGCAGCACAACCGTTAGTGCAGTAACTTCTGATGCTTCAGCCACAGTAACTATCAACGGTACAGAAGGCTCGAGCAAAGTAGTACCTTTAAATGTGGGCAACAATACCATTACTGTAACTGTCACAGCGGAAGACGCTACGACGACCAAAACCTATACTATCAACATCAACAGGGCTACTTCATCTACCAGTGGGGGCAGCTCATATACTCCACCAAAATACCCTGTAACGGATTCGAATCAAGGCACGCAGGCTGGCGGTCAAACAATACTCAGCAAAGAGCATGCAGAAGCTGGCGACACAGTTATTATAACTGTCACTCCGGACAAAGGTTATGAAAGCGGCAATCCTGTTGTTCTTGACAGCAACAAAAATCCGCTTGCAGTTACGGATAATGGCGATGGAACATTTAGCTTTAAAATGCCTGCCGGCGGAGTTACTGTTGAAACGGATTTTACTAGAATCGATTACTTCGATGATGTAAACGAGGATGATTGGTTTGATGAAGCATCCTGGTTCTGCGCGGCACATGGTTTAATGCAGGGAACAGGAAACAGGCAATTTGACGGTCATATGGGCACCAACAGAGCGATGCTCGTTACCGTTCTTTATCGCTTAGCAAATAGTACGGATAGTCTTGATAGCATTTTCGATGATGTCGAGAGTGGCAAATGGTATTCGGATGCGATCGGCTGGGCTGCCCGCAATAAAATTGTGGAAGGCTACGGTAACGGAAAGTTCGGCCCCAATGATGCTTTGACCCGCGAACAGATGGTATCCGTCTTATACCGCTATTCTCTGTTCATGAAATATGACATAGTTAATCTTAATGATCTGGATACTTTCACTGATACAGACGCAATTTCAGAGTGGGCGCTGGAGGCAATGAAATGGGCCGTGGGGAATGGCATTGTGGAAGGTATTGGCAATAACCTTGTGTCTCCTGAAACGGGAGCAACCCGAGCTCAATTTGCGGCAATGATGCAACGATATGCAACAACTATTGTAAAGTAAGATCTTAAAGGCAGGGGAAAAATATTACGAAAGGATATTTCCCCCTGCCTATTTATTCTTTCGCTTCGATTTAAGTTGCTCGCATAGGTTTCCCTTTTTATCCCAAGTGTCCGAATTATATGCCGTAGCATTTTGTTGTTTATCGCTACACAAATTTAAACACCAACTAACTTCTTCACGTCGTAACCCCTTGAAAGGAATGTCCTGCAGGCTCACAGATATCTCAAAACCGATGTAGGTATTATTCGCAGCACCTCCTGCGTGCCAGCCCCGATGGCTGCCAGGTAGGTACTCCCAGATCTCTTTATCATCCAGGAAGGCATGGACACAAACCTGCCAGTTCGTCTCTCCCCGCTTATATCATTTGTTCCACGATTAAGATTATTTTGTAACATCCCTAACCGGGTTTTGCACCATGCTCATATCTTTAACATGAAAGGGAATAGCTACAGACTACGCGAGTATATGCAAGTTGAAGAAAAGAAGGTGATGCTACTATCATAAATCGCTGAAACAAGGTCAGGAAGAGACAAAAGGAGGTGGGGAATTTCTTGTCCGAAAGTGGGTACTTTAGAATGTCGCTTGACAAGTACAAAGAAAAAGCCAAAGAGGATAATGCTGCAAACACCTAAAAAAGAACCCCTCGTCTAAAGGGAGTTCAACTTAGGGATTTACGAAAACAAGTAAAGTTTTAGCCGACTCTCTTCAAGCGTCAAAAAGAGACCGAGCATGTTAAAGTGATAAAACTTGATGAGGTCGGTCTCTTTTTAGTTAAGACAATTTATTATTTAGACAATAAGTTGTGCAGAACCTGTGCGATTTCAGCACGTGTTGTTGTAGCGGTTGGATTAAGATTATTGTTGTAACCTCTAACAGTCCCTGTTTTAACTAAAGAGGACAATGCTTCATTTGCCCAGTCTGCAATTTTGTCAGCATCATTAAAACTAGAAAGCTGGGTATCGTTAACATACACTGGAACCTCATCAATTAACTTCAAGGCATTGTAAAGCATAACAAACATTTCCTGACGGGTGATTTCCTTTTCAGGATCGAACAGGTTGTTTCCAATACCGTTAACGATCCCAAGCGCCTTTGCTATCAGCAGATAATCTGTGTAGTAAGTATTGCCGGCATCAGAGAAATTTTGTATCTGATTAGCAGCTCCTTGGTTTTGTGTATTGATTTGGTATGCGTTCATCAGCAATACAACAAATTCAGCTCGTGTTAATTTTGCTTCTGGGCTAAACGTATTATTACTGGTTCCCGATGTGATGTTTCGAGCGGCGATGAAGTTTACGGCATTTTTATACCATGCATTAGCCGCAACGTCATTGAAGCTTACCGGGTTATACTCTATTATAAAATTAGACGAGAAGTGAGTCGTATTGAAGATCATTGATCCGCTTGCAGCATCATAGCGTCCTCTCACGATTTTCAGACTGCCGTTGTCATCCAGATAGTAGATCACCACTGACTCCGGATTTTCCCCGGGTTGCAGGGTGTAAGGTGCGGAAACCGTTGCTTTTCCACCTTTAAAATTAGTTACCTGGGTACCGGTGTTGTAGACACTGAAATTATATACCGGTCTGTCTTTAACTGTTTCTCTGTCTTTTGCAGAGAGGGTTGTTTTATCCACACGGCTTGCTGAGACCAACACATCCCCGCCACTGTTTGCTTCGGCGATGGTTTCCAAAGCCTTGCCGTCAAAGGTGATTGAAGCAAAGGAGGAAGTAAGCGATAGTCCTGCATTTGTCTGGTAAGCGATCCTTGCCAGATCAGACTGAGAGATGGTGACATCAAGTTTTTCAATGTCTTCATCGATATTTATGTCGACTTTAAACAAGTCGCCCTTGTCTGTGCCTCCCGTTTCATTGGATTTCTGCAGCAGGGCATCAACTATTGGAGTTGTTATATCAGCTTCTGCCATGCCATTTGTTTCTTGAGAATCTGTGGTTGTTTTGTTTGTTGTTTTACCATTTGTTGTTTCTGTGGTCACATTAACAGGAGGCGGGGCTGTTGGAGTGCTACTTCCGCCACCGAAAGAGGCGGTTGCCCTGTTGATGTTGATAGTATAGGTATTGGATGTCACCAGATCTTCGGCTATCAACAATATGGTGATCGTGTTGCTTCCGACTACCAAATTTACATCTTTTGTAAGCGTGTTGTCGCCGTTGATATTCACAACAGCATTGCTGTTTGCCGGAGTCGCGGCTATTGACACAGAAGTCTTGCCGTAATTTACATTAGCCGAGTAGCTTGTTATCGACGGAGAAAACGCTGGGCTTAAGGTTACGCCTGATGCTGTAAGAGCAGAAAGAGTCGCGTCATGTTCCGGACCCGGATCTTCTGTTCCTGTAAGGTAAGGATATCCGCCATTAAAAGTGCTTATGATATCCCATTCTTTAAAAATGGTATCCGGATAAGTTGACTGTTTTAAACCGATCCAGCCGTTAAGAGCTTCGATGATCGCATGTTCGCCATTGGCATAAACCCCATCGGCATATTCAAATTCAGTCCCGGGATCAACACCTTTCATAACTTCAGTGGTAAATTCATGGAGGTAATATTTCTTGCCGCTGGTTGCTCTTACATGAGCAAGGTCGTCATTTATTGTACCGTCAAAATAACCGTTGGAAACGATTGTCGCTGCGCTTGGGGCATTTCCGACAAGGGCGCCGACAAGAGCTGACCCTGTTGAGGTGATTCTCCCTGAATCGTAACAGTTATATACTTTCCCCCAATCAATATATCCGGTTATTCCTCCCACGGCTGTAGGATTATTACCGTTGCCTGCAACAGGGCCAGAAGAATAGCAGTTGATGATTCCTTCGTTGTGCTGGATACCGACGATTCCGCCGATATTGCCTTCTGAACCTATAATAGTTCCTTTATTAACAGAGTTGAAAATAATGGTGTAGCCATAGCTTTTGCCGGCGATTCCCCCAACTCCACCATAACTTGGTACATTTCCTGAAGTTAATGTGCCGGTATAGATACAACTATCGAGTGGTCTTATCCTATCGTAAGAAAAGGCCCCATGATATCCGATAAGCCCACCGACAGCCATAGAACCGTTGGATGCGCTGATATCAACATCAGAAGAACACCTGATCACGGAGGTTCCCGAAGTATCACCCACAAGTCCTCCAATTCGAATATCTCCACTGCCTGTAGAAACGATAGTTCCCTGTGCACTGCAGCCGGAGATGACACCATCAGATTCAGAATACCCAATAAGCATACCGACACTAGTTACATCATTAACATAAAACGCACCTTGTACATGAAGATCCTTAATGTTGGCCAAATATCTGGTTGCGCCGAACAGACCCGCCTGAGTTTGGTCTCCGCCTGTTTTGGGTTTTGCGGAAGAGCCAATGGCTATGTTTATTATGTTCTTATTGTTTCCATCAAAATTGCCGTTGAAGCCATTTTCCTGTCCTGGATAGAATCGATAGCCTATCGGTGTCCATTCTTTACCGGCAAGATCCAGATCATTCATGAGTTTAAAATATTTGCCGGTGTAATCATTTCCGTTATTGACATTGTATGCAATCTGTGCAAGCTGACTAGCAGTTGAGATTTCAAAAGCGGACTCCGCTGAAGAACCATCTCCCCCACCAAAGGGATATTGGTCAATTGATGTAATGCCGTCTGTCCAGAATGTAACTTCCTCTGCTTTAACCCAGACAGTACTTTGCGGATTCGAACTATCTCCCACAGACATAAAAGTAAGATAATCTGGTTTTGTTGTAGGAGTGATACAATCATTGAGGTCCTGAAATACATCATCATTTATCCTTATAATATTGTCGGAGTTGATTTTACCGTCGATTGTAATCAGGCTTCCATAAACACCGCTTTCAGCATAAGCACCATAGTTGCCGTTACCAGTTGCATTTATATCACCATTGACATTAACAATAGCTCCATTAACAGCGTATACTCCTTTGCAACTGTCACCAGATGCTGTCACATCACCATTTACGACTATGTTACTACTTGAGCCAGCAGCCAAGACTCCTTGAACTCGCCCAGTGACATTACCGACTATAACAATATTGCCATTAGATGAAAATACCCCAATTCCATCTCCCTGTGATGCGGAGGCGTTTGATACTTTCACATAACCACCATCATGGCAATAAATAGCCATGTAGGCTCCGTTAACATTGAATTCTCCATCACCACTAATAGATGAATCTATAAAATCAACAATCCCGCCAGGACCTACACTTAGAGCAGCATTAGCTGTATTGCTACTATTTATTACCAGATCATACCCATTGAGATCAAAGGTAATATCTTTATATATAGCTACATTATCAGCAGTATGATTAATTTCCTGCAGCAGGATTATGGTATCGCCGCTTTCGGCATCCGAAAGAGCAGCATCTAAGGAAGAGTAGCTTGTATCAAGGATTTTACAAACAGCAGGCAAAGGCACAGCATAGAATTCCAGATTGTCATAATACGCGGTAAAGCCATGTCCGGAGGTAATCGCAATCCGGTCGATTCCTGACGGTAGCGTCAGCGTGTCGTCCAACAGGATCCCGTCGACATACACCGCATAGGTACGGGTTGATGGAACCACCTCAATTTTCACATTGTACCATTGATTGGCGGAATAACCCGTTAATAACACTTTTTCGGAATCGGAGATAGAGACGATATTGCCGTTTTTAAAGAAGACTCCAGCTTCGGATGAAGGGCCATAGACACCGGTGGTAAAGGAAAAGCGCAGCTGCCAGCTGGTTGTTCCAAGCGCATACACATCGCCTTCAAATACATATTTGTTTCCGGCAGCAAGGGCTGACTCATCCAGCAAAACGACCTGGTCCGATGCCCAGCTCGAGGTGGAGCTGAGGCGGAGCATTTTATTCGAGTCATTTCCGATTGCAGCAGTTACCTTCTGGTTTGCATTCCCCGTCCCGTTATGTATCTGAGTTATTGGAGCCAGCTCTCCCGAAGCAATTGTTGTATCTAAAGGATAGACCTCAAAGTTTTCAAAGTAGTAATATTCCTGAGGCATTGCAAATGTTAAAACATCACTAACATTGTTTGAGGAGTCCTTCACTACAAGATGTAAATATTTTCCCCCCGCCGTTAAACCTAAAGGTGAAAATGTGATAGTTGTATCCGCAGCTATGGACGTACCGGTCGTCCATCCAGAAAGGTCATCTGTGGAAGTAGCGGTATTTTCATCTGTTACAATGTAATAGTATGTGCCGGCTTCGCTTGACATAAATCGAACATTCGCAGTCGATGTGTCGTTTCTCCAAACTGATTGCCCGGAGATAATAGGTGCTTCAGTATCCGGAGCACTTAATGCAACCGCGTTATATGTTACTGACCCTGCCGTCCACGTTGGTGTAGTAAATCCCGTTGCCCCGCTGTAATAATATACAGTGAAGCCCGATGAAGGAATGGAAAAAACATAATTAGCCATAGTCGGGGCATTACCTTCAAATAATACAGAATTCAGATATGGATTGTTGCCAAAGGCAAGGTAACCAATGTTTGTAATATTAGCAGGTATTGTCAATGAGTTTAAATAGGTGTCATTAAATGTCCAATCTCCTATTGTGGATAACGAGGTTGGGATTCTTACTGTACTTAATCCCGTTATGCTAAATGCTCCATCACCGAGTGACATTAGATTGTTCCCGTTTATAATTACGGATGTTAAGTTTCTGTTATTAGCGAAGGCGTTATTGTCAATTTGAGTAACGCTGTATGGTATTGTTACATTAACTATTTTAGAGCCATTAAAAGCATTTTGGCCGATATATGTTAGCCCGTTACCTAAATCAATAGTATTCACCATACTATTTTGGAAAGCGCCAGACTCAATTCTTAGAACGCTATCTGGTATGGTTACAGACGTAACTACGGTATCGTCTAGAAAGGCATTGCTCCCTATACGAGTGACCGGCTTGCCGGCTATTGTTGAAGGTATCACAATTTCTGTATTAGTTCCGGTATAGCCGGTAATCGCTGCAGTGGTGTCCCCATCATACAAAGTGTAGGTCCACTCTCCCTCAGCTGCTGCATATGCTGTCATGGCTGAAAAGGGCATAAGTGATAGCATCATAGCAATAACTAACAACCATGAAAGTGATTTTTTTCGCATTCTAATTTCCTCCTTCATATTCACGTGATATTTTTATATTAAGATTGGCTTTCAATTTACTCAGCAAGTCATCGTAATTACCTTTATCTGTGATTGTGACTTGATAAGAGAGGCCGAGCGTATTGACTTCATTTTCCAAGTTTTCTCCGTTTTTCAGCTGGAGGTATGAGATCTCCTTCACTAAGAGGACAATTTCTTTATCTCCAAGGATATTAGGCGATAGTTTCAACTTTCCTTTACTAAACTGCAAATCATACAATTTGGTCTCGAAGAAACCTGTCTTCAAACGCATTTCACACTCCAAACTATCCACCTCTCTTAAATAAAACTGTTCAGTGCATAAAAAGAGTATATATGGTATGGAAATAGGTTTAAATGAACCAAGTAAAACTGACAGTGTCAAAATAATGACACGAATCATGTCATTTTAATTGATTTGCATACAAGGAGATGGTGGAATTGTGCAGAGAGGTCAAGTCCTTTCTTTTCTGTAAAAAGCCCTCCGGTGGACTGATATGTAACACATGCCTAACACGCCGGGACGGCGGCCTGTTGTAATTCGTTGGTGATCATCGCCGTTTGCTCTTGTTTCCACTCCACATACAACCTCATATTGAAATACTGCCGACCGGTTGACCAGGCTTCGTCTTTCTCCATGAGCAAAGCCTCCAGCAAGCGCTTAGCCGATTCAACGTTGGGCAAGATACGGATAACTCTTTCTCGTCTACGCACTTCCTCGTTTACGCACTTCCTCGTTGTGTCCACGTCCGGCGCCTCCCAAATCACCCTAAGCTGGGAGTGAAGTTGAGATTGCAGTTGTTTTGGGCAGGCGTCCAGGATGTTGCGTGTGAAGTGGGTCTGGCGCCTCTGCCACATTACTTCCTGGAACTGAGTCTCAACCGCCTTAACCAGACCACCGTGCTGGTCGGAGACCACAAGGTCTACTCCCCTAAGCCCTCTTNNGCGTCCACCATCACGAACGGGTATGCCTCCTTGAGCGGCCTCTCGTTCCACTCCTTGACCAAAGGATCAGCGATGGAAAGGGACAGGATTTCATAACCTGCATGGAGGCTTTACCTTTAAATGGCTGTTTAAATACTGTTCCAAACTCAGGAAAATATTCATCCAATACTGCTGTGATGGTGTTCTTTATTGCATTATGTCTCTTCATCAGGTTGATTCTTGAGTTTGACAACACCCTTAGTTCTGCGAATATGTCCTGGGGCATGTATACTTCATAATATCTGCCGTCACGGACTAATCTGGCTATGGTCAGCACATCTTTTTTGTCGTTCTTGGTGGGGCTGTTGTCGTCAAGCTCTTTAGCTCGTTTGGTATGATAGGGGTTGACCATCACCACTGTTATTTT